>PVBE011287178.1_pt1 | contig 19673 bp, 20 predicted proteins | sample 1631181 | NCBI WGS metagenome assembly PVBE01 (sample SAMN08397723, study PRJNA350692) | Marine metagenome, whole genome shotgun sequencing project. | isolation source: water | place: Pacific Ocean | collected 2012-04 | reverse complement strand
GTCATACAAAAGGCGATCCGTTCGTTGGAGCTCTGCGATATTGTGTCGGTTGCGCCACTTGCAGGAGGCAGCATTCACGATGTGCAACTCGTCGACCTGAACGATGGCACACGGGTCGTATGCAAGGTGGCGAACGGGGAGGCAGGGCACCGAATGCTGGAAGCCGAGCAACGCGGGCTTGCGTTGTTGGCAGAGCCCATGGTTCTCAGGGTTCCATGCGTACTGGGGTTGTCGGCACACGACGACACTTCGGTGCTGGTGTTGGAGTATCTCCCTCCTGGGGACAACCCACATTGGCGTGATGCTGGCCAGTCTCTGGCGGCGCTTCACGAGGCGGCGGCGGGAGTTCGGTATGGGAGTGAGCACGAAGTATGGCTTGGCACGACCTGCTTTCCCGCTGGTTGGTCGGATGACTGGGCGGAGTGGATCGCGGAGCGGAGGCTGAGGCCGCTACTTCGGTCGGTTGCTGATGCGGGCCTGATGGATGCCGCTGCAGTAGCAACGGTGGAAGCTGTGATCGACCGCCTTGGATCAAGGATTCCTCGCCACCCTCGGCCCTCGATCCTTCACGGCGACTTGTGGTCGGGAAACATTCACGTCATGACTGGTGGACAGGTGGCATTCCTTGATCCAGCGTGTTTCATTGGCGATGCCTGGATGGACCCTGCCATGACGCTCCTCTTTGGAGGGGTACCGACGGCGTGTGTCGATGCGTGGAAGGACTGCCAGGACGATCGGGAGCAGGAAAATGAGCGAATTGCGGTCGGCCAGGCCATGCACTTGCTCAATCACGTATACATGTTTGGAGCTTCGTACGCGCCTCGGTTGATGGACGTCGTCTCAACGCTTGCCTGAGGTTCGCTACGAGCGATTGCTTGCAGCGAACGTGCCCATGAACTCCGCAAGGCGGCTGCAGCCTTCCGCAGGGAATGCGTTGTAGATCGAGGCGCGAATTCCACCAACACTTCGGTGTCCCTTCAAGGTGAACATGCCGTGCTCAGAGGCCTGCGCAATAAACGCGGCATCGAGTTCCTTGTTAGGAGTTGTGAAGGGGATGTTCATCAGACTGCGGGAATCGGCATCAGCATGTCCTGTGTAGAAGCCGCCGGAGCCATCGATCGCGTCATAGATCAAGCTCGCCTTGTGCCTGTTCATGGATTCAACAGCGTCGAGTCCACCGAGATCGAGAATCCACTTGAAGACGAGCCCGGCGCAGTACACCGCAAACACTGGCGGCGTGTTGTAGCGAGAGCCCTTCTTGGCGTGGATGTCATAGCGAAACATTGCTGGAAGATCTGTGCGGCCTTGCTCGAGAAGGTCCTTGCGAATGATGACGAGCGTGACGCCAGCCGGTCCGATGTTCTTTTGCGCACCGGCATAGGCCATGGCGAGGCGAGACCAGTCGATAGGTCGGCTAAAGATGTCGCTACTCATATCTGCGATGAGTGGCGCGGGACAGTCTGGAGTGTCACTCCACTGCGTGCCATAGATTGTGTTGTTGGTGCAGAAGTAGCCGTACGCGGCATTCTTACTCCACGAGAGATCTGCCTCATCAGGAATGCGCCGATACTGGGAATCATCTCCCGACCATGCCACATTCGCTGTGCCGATCGTCCTAGCGTCCTTGATGGCCTTGGCCGTCCATGAACCGGTGTCGACATAATCCGCGACGCATCCTTCTCTGAGGAAGTTCATGGGGATCATGCCGAACTGACTGGACGCCCCACCCTGAAGAAAGAGGACTTCAAATTCATCCGGGATCCGCCCGACCTTGCGGCAGTCCGCCTCGGCTTCCTCGAAGATGCGATCGATACTTGGTCCGCGATGGCTGTGCTCAAGTACGCCGATGCCGGTGTCGTCGAGGTCAATCAGGTCGCGAGCGGCCTGTTCCAAGACACACTCTGGAAGCACCGCTGGTCCGGCGGAGAAGTTAAGCGTATGGCGGGTCGAGGAAACAGTTGGTGCGGTCATGGGAATGCTCCCGTGTGAGGTTGGTCAGCAAGATCAAATAGACGCGGTTGAGGTTCCCAGCACATGTTCGTGTTGGGTGATGAACTGCAGATCCTCGGGCGAGATGGCGCCGTCGACCTGAATCATCGCAACGGCTGCTTCGCCACCCTCGTAGATGACGTTCTCCATTTCCTCGACGTTCTGTGCGCTGCGGCCAAGCACTTCAAAGACATGTGCAAGAACGCCTGGGTGATTCAAATGACGAACCTTCAGTATCGTCGAAGCAGCCGTGGCGGTCGCCATGTTGACACAGTTCAAGACCTCGCCTGTGTCCATCCAGTGCCGAAGTACACGGACGGCCTCGCCCGCGATCGCTTCTTGTGCCTGTGTCGTTGAGGCGCCGATGTGATGGGTTCCATAGACGCCGGGATACTTTGGAATCTCGCCGGTGAAGGTGTTGTCGCCTGATCCGGGTTCGTTGGCATAGACGTCCACGCCGACTCGAATGCCCTTCTGTTCGACGGCTGCCGCGAGTGCAGATTCGTCCACGACGCTTCCGCGTGTTGTGTTGACAAGAATTGCACCGGGTTTCATTGCGTCGCAGAAATCCGCATTGACAAGGTGTTTGGTTTCTTGGGTTGCGGGAACGTGAATTGAGAGTACATCCGACATTCGGACAAGGTTGAGAAGGTCCTCGCAGTATCCAACGCCGAGATCGTTGGCATCGGCTTCGGTGAGGCTCAGGCTCCACGCGACCACTTTCATGCCGAAGGCGTTACCACGCGTCGCCACCTCACAGCCGATCCTGCCTAGGCCAATAATGCCAAGTGTCCGCCCGTGAAGGCCGGCTGCCTTTGCGTACTCTTTCTTGTTCCATATCCCTGCGCGCAAGTCACTGGACTGATCCGGAATCCGTCGGTCGCATGAGAGGATGAGGCCCCAGGTGAGTTCAGCAACTGCAATCGAGTTCATCCCCGGGCAATTGGCCACTGCGATGCCTCGGGCAGAGGCTGCCGCGACATCGATGGTGTCATACCCAGCACCAGCGCGGACGATCAGTCCGAGTTGATCGCCTGCCGCAATGACCTTCTCGGGGACCTTTGTGCTGCGGACGATGATGGCCTGCGGTTGCTGGGACCGAACGGCCTCGGCGAGCATGTCGCCGGACAAAGACGGATCGATGTGGACATCACATCCGGCCTCTCTGAGCATGGCGATGCCGGACTCATTAAATGAGTCCGCAATCAGAACGCGGTTGGCGGCAGAGTCGGTGTGAGTATCGGCAGATGGATTGGCGAGAGTCTGAGCGGTCATGATGATTCCTGAGGGTTGCAGATTTCTGGAGTGGAAGCGTGTGCCGAGTCGAGCATGTGGACGAAGAGGCCACTGCGAAGTTTCGGCTCAAACCAGGTGGATTTTGGTGGCATGCATTCGCCGGCATCAGAGACGGCGAGCAGTTGATCGATGGTGGTGGCGTGAAGCGCAAAGGCGGCAGCGGCAGCACCGGAATCGACACGGCTCGCGAGTTCCTTGGCGCCCCGAATGCCCCCGACGAAACCGATTCGCGGATCCGTACGAGGATCGCCGACATCTAGAATCGGTGTGAGGATGCGGTTTTGCAGGAGAGACACATCCAATGACTCGACATGGTCCGACCAGTCGACGGTGCGTTCGTCAATTGCGAGCGACCACCATGTGCCACCGACATAGATTCCGAATGTGCACGGTCGATCCGACTGTGGCTGATCTGTTTGGACGAGTTCGCCCTGCGTGCGGAGCGCGTCGAGGAAATCGTCTTCGGAGAGCCCATTGAGATCCGATACGAGTCGGTTGTAGGGGAGGATGGTCAGTTCGTTGGCGGGGAAGAGGACCGAGAGAAACCAGTTGTACTCTTCGTTGCCGGTGTGATTGGGGTTGGCCGAGGCGAGCGTCTCGGCGGCGCGGGCGGCACTTGCCGTGCGGTGGTGTCCATCAGCGATGTACACGGTGGATATCTGATCAAACAGTCGTGCATACGCGTCCGGATCGGGCACTTGCCAAACCGTATGCGTGACATCATCTGGGCTGACAAAGTGGTAAAGGGGGCGATGCGATGTGTCATCGAGCACACGCGCAGCCACTATGTCATGGCCTCGATACGTCAGGAAAATCGGACCAGTATTCGCATCGAGCGTCAGCACATGACGTGTACGATCGTCTTCCTTGTCTTTCCGCGTTTTCTCGTGTTTTCGGATGACGTCGGTGCGGTAGTCCGAGACGTGGCAGCAGCACACGATGCCGGTCTGTGTTCGCCCGTTCCATGCCTGGCGGTACAGGTAGATTGCAGGTGCAGCATCTCGCACCAACGCATCTTCTGAAATAAGCCGGTCCAGCCCGGCGCGGGCTGTTTCATAAACGATTTCTGAGTACGGATCGGTTCCTGCTGGCAAGTCGATTTCAGGCCTGATGACTCGGAGAAAAGACAGTGGGTTATCGGCGGCTAGCGTTGCAGCCTCTTCGGTGGACACAATGTCATAGGGGGGAGATGCAACGCGAGGCGCGAAGGGGGCCGGTGGGCGAAGTGCCTCGAAAGCCTTGATGTGAACCATCTTGGAATCTCCTGATGCGTAGGCCCGGGATTCTATCAGGCCAGTGTTGGCGATTGGCGGATCGGATTGTGCGGTCTGGGAGGGCGAAGTACGAGTCTCAATTGGATTGATTCTCAACAAGTCGGCCAGAGGGCTGAAGTGGATAGACCCCAAGGCCGATTGTGATCTGCGGACCACAAAGTAATCAGCCCGGTGCTTCCCGACGACCGCGTGGGTTTGTTGGACAACTCCGGCAGGGAGTATTCAGTAAATGACCCATCGCATTCGACGTGCCGCCCGCGGCTTCACCCTCATCGAAATCCTCATCGTCGTCGTGATTCTCGGCATTCTCGCCGCGGTCATTATTCCGCAGTTTACCAATGCGGCAGACGATGCCAGCGTAAGCAGCGCCCGGACGCAGCTTCAGACCATGCGAAGCCAGATCGAGCTGTATCGCTCGCAGCAGGGAAACTATCCGGCTGCCAATGGTGCAGGTGTGGACTGGACTGATCTGACGGGGGCCGATTACATCCGAGCGGCTCCAACATGGCCGAACAACTTTGTTGAGGCGTACGCTGTTGGTACAGGCGATTTGACGCTGACGCTCGCCGCAGGTCACTCGTATGACATCGACGGTGACGGCGACGTTGACGCCGCCGATACCACCGCGGTGGAGAATTGGTGATTTCACATGTGGCGGCACTGCTTGCTTGCCACGACTTGGTTTGATTGATTGGGACCGGGCATCGGCCGGAGGGGGCCGATGCCCGGATCTCGTTTTGAGGGGGCATGGGCTGCGACCAAAGGGCATTTGGGGTCTCCATAGCCAGGGCATCTCAAAGCGTGGACACCCGCCAATCTCGCTTCTGGACCTCTCAAAGGGCCTCAACGGCCCAGCCTCAAAGAGTGGGCCTCAAAGAGTGAATACCCGCCAAACCCACCCCAGCAGGGGAAACGCCGAAAAAAGGGGCTTTGGTGGGGGCTGTGCTCGAAATGAAGCCGCCGAGAAGTGGATCTTCAACGGGTCGACCGGTTCCGCTCCAGAGCCCCCCTCGGGCGGACCGATGGCCTTTGGGGACAGCATGGAGGCACCCGCTTATGAGACTCATGAATCGTGACACCTACATCTCGCTCATGCTCACCGTGACAGCTTGTCTGCTCACCGTGGACCTGTGGACCCGAGCTGCGGCCAATCCGCCGCTCATGGACACCGCTGCCATGGCGCAGGCCGGCAAGGCCCCGACCCGAGGAGCTGGCTCGGCATCGACGCTTGCGTACGAGCAGCGAAAGGAAATGATCAAGCTTCTCAAGCAACTCAATAGCGAAGTTGCAAGCCTTCACTCCGATCTGCAGGGTGGTGGCGTGTCTGTCTCCGTTAAGGGGCTGCCATCCAAGTGACTCACCGGCCGTTCATCTTGGTCCGCAGGGCCTACACCCTGATCGAAGCCGTCATCCTTATGGTTGTGCTTGGCATCGCCGCAGTATTGCTGGTGCCGCACCTCTCGGATCGCGGCGACACCGAGATCCAGGCAGCGGCGCGGCAACTCGTGGCGGACATTTCATGGGCGCAGTGTGATGCTGTTGCTAGCCAGGGCTATCGCCGACTGCACTTCTATAGCGATGGCCGCGGATGGTGCCTTGTGAATGTCACAGATGCAACCTTCAACGATATCTTCGATCCCGCAACTGCCGTTTATTCGGAAGACCCATGGCGGACACGCCGCGGCGGTGGCGACTTCACAGTCGACTTTGATGCCGACGATCGATTTGCTTTGGTCGCGGTCAGCGACGTCACTGTCGCTGAAGGGGGACGGGACATTACCTTTGATCGTCTTGGCGGAACCGTGTCTGCGCCTGGCCTCGGAGCCGGCGCCGCATCGGTCACGCTTTCAGATGGAACAGACAATTGGAAGCTGGACATCGCGCCAGTGACGGGCCGCATTGTCGTGGCTCGGGTTCCGTGACAGGAGTAACTCAGTGAACTTTCTTGCACATCGTTTGCGCGCCACGACCGGACATGTCGGCATCGCTTTTAGCGAAAACGACGTTCGAATGGTGCAAGTGCGTGAACATCGAAGTCGCATTGATGTGACCGGTGCCGCGAGTTTCTCGGTTCCTCATGGATCTCATATGGAAGGTCTCGGAGAGGCCCTCCGTGCAGCTTTCATCACAGGTGGATTTATTGGTCGCAAATGTGTCGTAAGCGTTCCTCGAAGCGAGGTCTGGATGCAGGTTGCGCGCCTTCCGGAGATGCCTGACACCGAACTCGCTGAGGCGGTTGCATGGGAAGCCGCAGATCGATTCGGCGTCAACCGCGAATCACTTCGGTGCGATTGGATTCGCACAGGTAGGGCTCAGGATCGCCAGGAAATACTGATCATCGCAGCAGACAAGATGTCCATGACGCGGCGACTGGATGCTGTATTGGCCGCGGGGCTTCGCCCGGTCGCGGTGGATACCGGGTTTGCAGGCATCGCGAGACTGTTCAGTAGGCGCTTCCGCCGAGATGCGGATGCTGGCAAGTCACGCGCAGTACTTGATGTCGGCTCCAGCGGATCGATGCTCATGGTGATTCGTGGTCGCGACATTGCTTTCTGCAAGCCCGTTGCAATTGGCGGTCGGCACATTGATGCGAGAATTGCTGAACGGCTTGATCTTGAGCAGGACGCGGCTTCGGAACTTCGCCAGGTTCGGTTGGTTGATGAGTCGAACCTCGACCCGGCGACCAACGGTGCTGTTGCCGACGCCGCAAAGCCAGTGATGGCTGAACTGGCACGCGAAGTCATGTTATGCCTTCGCCATTACAGCGTGACGGTACGGGGTGATCGACCCGAACACATAGTTCTGAGCGGGGGAAACGCCTCTGAGCCTGGTCTGAAAGACTTAATTGAATCGGTGTGCCGACTCCCGGTGCAGTTGGATGACGAAGCAGGTTGCATGTCCGACCTGAGCGAAGGGCTCGCGCGAGTATTACCTGGGGCTGTCGGTGCTGTTGGTGGCTGGGCTACTTCAGCAGGCCTCAGTATGCGGGGCATAGAGCCGCGACGATCAGCGGGAAGGCGCGCAGCATGACGATGCATCCAATTGATTTGATGCCTGTCGAGATACGCGCACGCGCCGAGGCAGGCCAGCGAGTTCGACGCACCATTGTGTTGTGCCTGATCATTGCAGCGATGGCCGGCGGGGCCGCAACATGGGCGTCGATTCGCGCGGACCGTGCGAGTTCGGGTTTGGTCCGGTTGGAAACTCTGGCGAGCCGTTCCCTAGAACTTGAATCACAGGCACAGGCCTGTAGGTCGGCAGCGAACGAAATCGAGGCGGCAATGAAGGACTATCACGCCATCGCGTTGCCGATGCCGGTGTCTTCACTCATTGCTGGAATTACAGAGGCCCTTCCCAAGGGCGGCACACTGGAGTCACTCACGGTTACCTACGACGCTGGCAAGCGGCTTGGATCGGATGAAGACGGAGCCCGTCGACTTCTAGGAACAATCGAAGGGTTTGCAGCCACCGATGAAGATGTTGCGCTGTTGGCCAGACGCATGACCGGGCTCCCGCCATTTGAAGATGTGCGACTCGAAGGCAGCCGATCTCGGACGATTCGGGGCCGCTCCGCGCGTGGTTTCAGCATTCTGTTCATGGTTGATATGGGAAAGACCTTCACGGTTTTGCGACCCGAAGATGTTCGTGATGATGAAGCCCTTGTTCGCGCGGAAGGGGACGATCGATGACCAACGTGGCACGAAATGAACGACTGGCGATCGCAGCGACTCTCGCGGGGGCTGTTGTGCTCACGTGGTTTTCGACCTGGCCCGATTGGTCGCAGGCGGAGGAGAACCTCGCTGTAGCCGCTGAATTGGAAAAGAAGGTCGGCGACCTGAATCTTGCTGAGGCGGAATTGGCAAGGGAAACAAAGAGGCTTGCAGCCTCACGAGACCGACAGGAAGCGCAGTGCCTGAGAGTCCCCACGACGGCTGACGTCGCGGGTCTCATGCAGCGGCTGTCTCTTGAGGTCGACGGTCACTTTGTGCGAGATCAGACGTTCACCGTCATGGATCGGCCCGAAGCCGAAGCGAACCGATTCCAAGTGCTTCCGCTTCAGATTGAGATGGAGGCGGACTTTGATCACATCTGGAAGGTGCTGGAGCAGTCAGAGCGCCTCCCAAGGTTGCTACGGGTCGCCGGTTTAGAAGTGTCGCTGCTTGATTCCAAGGAAGAAGCAGCAGCATCTGAGCCAAGAATGCTGCGTGCCGCATTGGCCCTAGACGTCGTCTACGCGCCGCCGAATCACGGAGATCGATCCCCATGAATCAACTACTGCTGAATCTGCGTCGCTTCGGCGTTCGGCTGACGGCTGATAGGCGTCGCTTCGCTGTGTTGTGCGTTCTCTCCGCGGTCGCGCTTCTGTTCTGGACGCGGCTGATCGTGGTCAAGCGAATTCCCAGAACCGCGCTCGCTGAACCAGAGGCCTTCGTTGACCTAGACAAGGCGCTGGGTGGCTCCAGCGATCCGGGGCAGCCGGTCGAACTCGTTCTTCCGGGGCGGCCTGGGCGAGACCCCTTCTCGATTGATGCCGCCATATTTCCGGCTCTGGTGGCGGCTATGCCGTCTCCTGGATCAGTGGGATCAACTGTTGCGAGTGGTCCGGATCCAAAGGTGGCCCTCGAGAGCCTGCGGCTTGAGGCTTCCATGCCTCCCACAATCGCCGTCATAGACGGGTCGACCCGCCGTCGCGGAGACACTGTGGTTGGGTCAGAGGGCTTGGCATTCACTGTTCTGGAGATTCACCCAAGAAGCGTCGTACTTGACCGCTCGGGTGCCCGATACGTACTTCGCATGGAATGATCAAGAAGGACCGATAAGGTCAAAGGGCGAAGGCGTAGTGAACAATGGACCGATATCCACCGTCGATGCGCACCCAGATGCTGGCCGTGTTGATCTGCTGTTCTACCGCGCTTGGAAACGAGCAAGGTGGCGATGTGTCCGATATTCAAGACGCTGGTGGGTCTGTTCAAGAGCAGACACCTGTTCCAGCCGAGGTTGAATCGCCTGGCGGCAATGCCGATGTGGCGGCAACCGAATATGGAACATTCAATCTCAACGCCCGAGATATCGACCTGACACAGATCCTCGAGATGCTCTCCGAAGTGTCCCATCGCAATATTCTCGCCGGGCGAGATGTCACTGCGACCGTGAGCGTCAATCTCTATGACGTGAGCTTTGACGAAGCACTGACTGCTGTGCTCGAGGTGGGTGATTGCGCTTCCATCGAAGAGGGCAACTTCATTTACGTGCATCCCAAGGAGTACGTTAAGCAGGTTCTCGAATCAAGAAGGAATCGTGAGACGAGAGTCTATGAGTTGTTCTACATCTCAGCCGAGTCGGCCGAGAAGATTGCGACCCCGATCTTGAGTGAGAGCGGCACGGTTGTGTCGCTTGGATCTGTGGAAACAGGATTCGATTCATCTATAGAAAGTGGAGGCAGCGACTCGTGGGCCTTCTCCGCGAAACTTGTTGTCAACGACTACGAGGAGCAGCTTGACGCAATTGCGACGACGATAAAGGAACTCGATGTCGCGCCAACCCAAGTGCAGGTCGAGTCGGCCATTTTGCAGGCAGCAGTCAAGGAACGAAACGGCTTTGGTGTGGACTTCTCCTTTGTTACGAGCATGAATTTCACAGACTTCATTGGTGGTACTGGGGCTTCTGGATCGGGTGAACCGGTCAGCCCAGTCGGTCTTGTCGGAAACCTCATTGATGGCCTGACACCGACGAACAATGTCGTGGCGGGGCAGGGCAACAATGGCGGCGGGGGTGAAGGAACATTCAAACTTGGACTCATCAAGGATGGATTCTCGATCTTCATACGCGCGCTTGACGATGTGACCGACACCACAATCCTGGCGCGGCCGAAAGTGATGTGCCTGAATCGACAGCGAGCAAGAATTCATGTCGGTCTCGATGTTGGCTATCTGACGTCGACCGTTACCGATACATCGACGACCCAAGCGCAGGAATTTCTCCCGTCCGGAATCGAACTGGTGTTCAGGCCATTTATCTCGCCGAACAACATGATCCGCATGGAACTCAATCCGGGCCTCTCGGGTGTGACGCAGCGCAAGGTCAACGGTTTTGACGGCGCAGAAGTCACCGTCAATGACAAGTCGACCAACAACATCGTTACGAATGTTCGTGTGCGTGATGGTGAGACCATCGTCTTAGGCGGTTTTTATCAGGAGAAGAGTGTCATCTCGCGGAAGCAGGTTCCACTGCTTGGCGATGTTCCGCTGCTGGGAAGTGCCTTTCGTGGTCAGGATGACGATATCGACCGTGTTGAAATCATCTTCCTGCTCACGCCGACAATCCTTCAGGACGAGCAACTCTATGAGATGGGCCAAGACAGCTTGGAGATCATCGACACCGTTCGTGTTGGCGTGCGAAGCGGACTCCTTCCGTGGAGTCGCGATCAGATGACTGCCAACTACAACCATGATGCGTTGCAGGCGTACCGCAATGGCGAACTCGATCTCGCGCTCTTCTACGCCAATGCATCGCTGCGTCAGGACCTCGGGCAGCCGGAGATGCACAGGTTCAGGGAGCAGATTTCGGGACAACGATCGAGCCACTGGGAGCGTGATATCGGCCGCCGGATCCTTCTGCGTGAGATGGACATGATTCCAGCGGACACGCTTGACCCCGTCGCCCCGGAGGAGCAGTTCGATCAGGGGCAGCGCCCCGCGCCCGCTCCGGCCATTCCGGAGGGCGAGGCAGAGGCAGAAGGGAAGCAGGTTCAGGTGCCGCCTTCCAACGATCCAGTCACCCTCACAGGTGGCCTTGCATCGACCGAGTTCGGTGAGGTGAAGGAATGAGCTATGTGCGGATAACAGTCGGAGTAATTCTGGTGCTCAGCATGATCGGCTGCAACGGTCCTACCAGTCGAGGCAAGCAGATGCGGCAGGAGGCGTACTCGCGCATGGATGCCGTGAATGCCCGACTTGTGCATGAGCAGGCAGTGACCGCGTTCGAAACCGGGCAGTTGGAACGCGCTCGCACGCTCATGGAAGAAGCCATCGAGCGGTATCCCGGCGAAGCGGCTTGGTATGTGCTGATGGGGCGAATCCTTCTTGAGCAGCATCGACTGGACGCCGCGAAGCGGATGTTTGAGCACGCGCTGACAATCGATGACTCAAACTCGGAATGCAACTACTACCTTGGCGTACTGCATGAGCGGTGGTCCAGCGACGAGACGGCAGCGGATCACTTCACAGACGCGGTCGAGAAGGATCCGAATCGACCGCAATACGTTCTTGCAGCGGCCGAGGCGCTCATTGCGTCGGGCAGGTTGGAAGAGAGTCAGGCGCTGATCGAGGAAAGAATGGATCATTTTGAGCATCATGCCGGTTTGCGGCACCTGCTCGCTCAGATCGAGTTGCTCTCAGGCGATGCCGAGTCTGCCACCAAGCACTGCGAAGCGGCCAGACTCTTGGCCCCGGATGATGATGGGATTGCGCATGATCTTGTTGTGATGCGATTCGCATCAGGAGACTGGGGGGGGACACTGGCGGCAATCCAGGATGCCAGCTACCGAACGGATGAAACTGCTCCGATGCTCCAGCGACTGAAAATCCGTTCGCTCATGGCGATGGATCGAAGTGTCGAAGCACGCGATGTGATCAGGGAACTCTGCAATCGCTCGCCCTCTGAGGCGTCCCTTTGGCGGGAGCTCGGAGTGCTCGGTTGGGATGTTGCTGACTGGAATTCAGTTGCGGAAGCCGCAGATCGGTTGAATGGACTGGGCAAGTATCCGTTCGAGCAGGGGTTGTTCTCGGCCCTTGCCAGTCGATCGCAGGGTGATTATCAGGCAGCTGCCAAGGAACTGGAGTCCCTCGCCAAACGATTCCCGGACCGTCCGGAAGTGTGGGCGGTGCTCGCCGGTGTTCGGTCTGTGCTGAATGATCCGGATGGAAGTGCTGAAGCGATGGAGCTCGCGGTCAAGTGGGCCCCCGATCACGCCGATGTTTCCGCCGTGTCAGGGGTGTACGGCACCCAAGGTCCCTGACGGACCGCTCCCCTGACCGACGCGAGGTCGGTATGCAGACCGTGATTCGATCAATACTGGGCGGCGTCGCCCTTGGCTCCCTTACGTTGGGAGCCGGCTTGGCGGCCATGTTCGCAGCCTCTTGGCTCGGGCTTGGTTCCGATCCTTGGGTGGTCGTCGCGGGAATCACCATTGCTGTTGTCATGGTCGGCGTATTGACCGGGCTGACCATGTCCCGAGCGATGCGATCTCTCCGCCGTGATTTGGAGGTCGCTGAAGGTGGTCGGCACCTCGTCGGCCCCCGATGGATGCGGCCGATCCTGCGGACCCTTGCGGAATACCGGATTCGCCATCAGCAGGCCGAAGTGGCATGGCGAAATCGTGAACGAGATCTTGAAATCCGCGCACACGTTTCGGAATCAACTCGGCTTCAGTCAGAGGCCGTTCTTGACGTGATGGACGAGGCGGTCGTTGTCTGCAACACGATGCTCGAGATCGTGTCTGCGAACCAGGCGGCCGCAAGGCTTCTTGGATTTGATCTGGAACAGTCCGTCGGTCGTCCGGTATCCGAGGTCGTTCGGAATGCTGGCCTTCGCCGAATTATCAGCGAGACAATTGAGTCAGGTACTGGAGCCGAACCTCGGCGGGGCGAAGTGCGATTCAAATCTGGATCGGCGTGCGAGGTTGTCTCGGCATGCGCGGTCGATCGCCGCGGCCGCACAAGCGCGGTTGTGACAGTGCTGCACGACCTGACGCGAGAACGTGAGATCTCCCAGATGAAGAGCGAATTCGTCTCGAAGGCGAGTCACGAACTTCGGACACCACTCTCGAGTATGCAGGCCTATGTTGAAATGCTCGTTGATGGCGAAGCCGAGGATGAGGCAACTCGCCAGGAGTTCTACGGCATTATCCAATCTGAGACCCAGCGGCTCTCCAGGCTCGTCGACAACATGTTGAACATAAGCCGGATCGAAGCGGGAATCATCGAAGTGGATCGTGCGAGGATCGATGTTCACGAGTTGGTGGACCGAGCTGTACAGACGCTCGAGCCGCAGGCTCGTGAGAAAAACATCACACTTCATACGGAAGTGGCACCGGTTGGTACGGCCGTTGAGGGCGATGCGGACATGCTGCAGCAGGTCATTATCAATTTGCTCTCCAACGCCGTGAAGTACACGCCCGAGGGTGGCCGTGTCACGGTCAATGTCGATTCCGACACGCTAACACGCAGTGTTCACGTTGCAGTTTCGGATACAGGACTCGGGATCTCGCCGCGGGATGCAGAGCATGTGTTCGAGAAGTTCTTCCGGGTCGAGAATTACAAGCGTGTGGCAAAGGGAACCGGACTCGGTCTCAATCTCTGCCGCCACATCATCGAAACAGTTCACCGAGGTCAGATCGGTTTGGAATCCACGCTTGGCATGGGTTCGAAGTTCTGGTTCTCGGTTCCCATGGGTCTTGAGCCTGCCCGAGTGGCGGCCTGAGGAGTCAAACAATGACGCGCCGAATTTTGGTCGTGGACGACGAGTCCCACATCCTGCACGTACTGTCGCTAAAGCTGCGCAACAGCGGCTTCTGTGTCGACACCGCCGTGGACGGCGAGGATGCGCTGCATCAAATCGCGGCGTCGGCTCCGGATTTGGTGATTACCGATCTACAGATGCCATATCTCAACGGAATCGAGTTGTGCCAGCGGTTGACCGAAGATCCCTCGACGGCGGACATTCCCGTCATCATCCTCACTGCTCGTGGATATGCCCTTGGCGACGAAGCTGCCGGCCTCACCAACGTACGCCAAGTCGTGAACAAGCCATTCAGTCCGCGGACCATTCTGGAACAAGTGCACCGGGTTCTTGGAATCACGGCTGACGTTGTGGAGCGTGCCGCATGAGCGTTGGTACGGGACAAGCCGTCCGCATGCATTGCGAGGACCTGGCCACGATGCTTCGAGAGCTCGGTCTCGTACTGTTTGCGTGCGATCTTGAAGGTCATCTCACCGAGTCACGCTCACCGGTGCAGCGAGATTGGCTCAGTGAGTTGGTGAAGTCACCTCGTATCGTCCGCCGCTCGCTGTCCAAAGCAGCTGAGCGTTGGCGCGAGGAGGACCGCCCGCAACCGTGTGAGCTCGTGCCCGGTCTGTGGTGCGCGCCGGTTCCGGTTCGCCACCGACGTGATCGTGCCGGATACGTGCTTCTTGGTATTCCAACGCGAGCTCTTCTTGAGAGCGAACAATTGGAATCAATGTGCCAAGCAATACAATTCGACACCAGAGTGTGCCGTGAACGTATGCGCCGTATGGGCGTGGCATCCGAGAGCGAAGTCGCGAGGCTCTCGGCCATGTTTGAGCGGCTCTGGTCAGATCGTCAGGCTCGAGAAGGCCGCGAGCAGACCTTGGAACAAGTTGGTCGAGAACTGGCCGAGACGTGGGAGGAGATCAATCTCCTGTACTCGATCACCGACAAGATGACGGTGGAAGCCAGGCCGCACCGGTTTGCAGCGCAGGCATGCAGCGAACTTCTGCAGACGCTGCCGTACCGATGGGTTGCAGCTTATATTGATCGTGATGGAAGCGGTGAAGGACGGTTGATCGTGTCGGGCGACGCGCCGCGTGATCGATCAAGTCTTCGTGAAATCCTTTCGGCCATCTCAAGTCGTGGAAACCTCGATGGCCCCTTGATGGCTGGAACGCTTTCTGGCGATGATCCTGAACTTGACGCGCTTGGTGTTGCAGGCATCGCGCATCCGATTGGCCGTGATGATCGCGTCGTCGGATTGTTGGTTGTGGGGGACAAGGAGGGGGCAGACGGGGCACCTTCATCCGTGGACATCAAGTTGTTGGCGGCGGCTTCGGCGCATATCGGCATCCACCTAGAGAATGCCGGCCTGTTCGAGGACATGAACACGATGTTCCTGGGAATGTTGGAAGCGATCACCGCGTCGATCGACGCCAAAGATCGATACACCTGCGGACACTCACGCCGAGTCGCGCTGCTGACACGCCAGCTCGGCGAGGCGATGGAGCTCGACCCATCGACGATTCAGCGAATGCACATAGCCGGTCTTGTGCACGATGTTGGCAAGATCGGTGTGCGTGAGAGTGTGTTGTGCAAGCAGGGACGGCTGAGCGATGAAGAGTACTCCGAAGTTCGAAGGCATCCAGAGATTGGCTGGAACATTCTCAAGGACATTCCGAACTTCAACGACATTCTTGATGGCGTGCGGCATCACCACGAACGTTGGGATGGCGGCGGCTATCCGTCTGGCATCGCGGGAGCGGACATTCCGTTGCCTGCGAGGTTGATCGCGCTTGCGGACACGTTCGATGCAATGTGCTCGACTCGAACCTACCGGGCTGCAATGGCTCGTGAGGAAGTACTTGCGGAGATGGCTGCTGGAGCCGGCACTCAGTTCGATCCGGACCTCGTGCCGCTTTTCCTGAAGTTGGACTTCCGTGAGTGGGAGTCTCTCATCGAGGCGCACCGTGGAACCGAGATTCCCCTTGGCCTGGAGGATGCGGCATGAAGATGCAATGGGAACACCATCGAAGTGGAACAGTCCTCTCGCTTTCGGGCGAATTCGTATCAGAGGACACTGACGTTCTCAGAAGGCGTTGCGAAGAGCGGCTCGAAACGGGCACTCGGCTGATTATCGATCTTCGAGAACTGGACCGGATCGATTCAGCGGGCCTTGAGGCGTTGCTGTGGCTGCAAGAGTCACTCCATCGCCTTGCAGGGCAACTTCGACTTGTGCGTGGGGAAGGCCAAGTGGCCGCTGCGCTGCATGTGACACGAATCGACCGTCAACTCTCAGCCCATGGCACGCTTGAAACAGCGGCGCGTTCATTCGCAAGAGGGCAGGCCGCATGATCGAGCAAACTCACAACACGTCCGACCACGAACTCATGACCGATGTGCCGCTCGGCCGTCTTCTGGTGGCTCGAGGCCTTCTCAGCGAGGAGGACTTGGATCGCGCACTGACATGGCAGAGTGACCATGGACACCAGCATCTTCTCGGCGAGGTTATTCAGCGGCTGGAACTGGCGACAGAAGACGAAGTCGTGCGAACACTCGCCGAGAGTTATGGCGTGCCGTTTGTCTCGCAAGTCGCGAAGACTGCCGACCCAGCCGTCATTGAGTTGCTGAGCCGTGAGTTCATCGAGGAGCATCGCGTGCTGCCTCTGTTTCTTGTTCGCGGAGTTCTCACCGTGGCGGTGGTCGAACCGAGCAATCTGATTCTGTCCGAAGACATCGCGAGGATCACCGGCCACGAGGTGCAGGTTGTTGCTGCAACGCGCACCGAGATTGAGTCGGCTATTCGATCCTGGCTGCCAGCTGCCAATGTGTTCGTCATCGACGATATTTATGAGGACATCGCCGAGGAGGATTTCTCGGTCATCGAGCGTGAGGCGACGTAACTCTCCGACCTCGAAGTGGTCGCCGGTCATGGACCTGTCGTCAAACTCGTCAACTACCTCATCTTCACCGCGGTGCAGGAAGGGGCGTCGGACATCCACATCGAACCGGAAGATCACCGGCTTCGTGTGCGCTACCGTGTGGATGGCAGGCTGTACGAGAAACTCTCGCCCCCACATCGCATGCATGCCGCTATCGCGAGCCGCGTAAAGATCATGTCGAACCTCGATATCTCAGAACGGCGAGTGCCGCAGGATGGCGACTTCAATGTAATGATGGAAGGGCGTCCGATTGATCTTCGTGTATCCACCATGCCGGGTAAGCACGGCGAGAAGGTGGTGATCCGAATCATCGACAGCCGAAACAACAATCTGACGCTCGACCAACTCGGATTCGGTCCGAAAATGCTGGAGACGTGGCGAGCGATTGGTGCATGCCCCAACGGCGTCGTGCTTGTGACGGGACCGACGGGGTCGGGCAAGTCAACGACCCTCTACTCAGTTCTCTCGGAGATCAACTCCGAAGATAAGAATATCTCGACGATTGAAGATCCGGTTGAGGCCAGGCTTCCCGGTGTGAATCAAGCGCAGGTCAACAAGAAGGCCGGCTTTACCTTTGCCGGTGCTTTGCGATCAATGTTGCGTCAGGACCCCGACATCATGATGGTCGGCGAAGTTCGTGATAACGAAACTGCCGGAATTGTGACGCAGGCGGCTCTGACGGGACACCTTGTCTTTTCGACGCTCCATACCAACGACGCGCCAAGTGCCGTGACGCGTCTTGTGAATCTTGGTGTGGAGCCCTATCTCGTAGCGGCCACGTTGCGCGGGGTGCTTGCGCAGCGGCTTGTCCGGAAGATCTGCCCGCACTGCAAAGCGAAGGCGGAGCCGGACGAGCGAATGGCCGCAACGATCAAGGCGGCCGGCGGGGATCCTAATGCTGTTTGGCAGGGCGCCGGATGCGGGCGATGCCGAGGCACGGGATACGCCGGTCGAATTGGAATCTTCGAATTGCTGGCGCCGGATGTTGAGTTTTTGGAAGCAGTTGCAGCGGGCGAGAGCATTCAATCGTTGCGGACGCGGCTCTCCGGAAGTGCCTTTCACACGTTGCGAGAAGATGGCTGGAGCAAGGTCGCAGCCGGTTTGACGACACCTGAAGAAGTGCTGGGGGCGACGAGCCAGTGATGTTGACAGCGACTTCCAACAAGGCCGAGCGGACCTACTCGTATCGAGCGCGTTCACAGGACGGCGAGATCGTGACCGGGACGCTCTCTGGCGAGACGCCAGAGGTCGTGGCAACGTTGCTTCGCGCCGATGGTTTGATGCCCACGGCGATTCGATCGGCAGGTGCGGCGCTGCCCGACTTCGATGCCGAGGCCGTCCGCCGGGGCGAGGCCTTCAGGCGGATCAAGCGGGACGATGTTGCAACGTTCTGCCAGCAACTGGGAGTCATGCTCGATACGGGCGTGCCGCTGCCTGAGGCGCTCGAGTCGTGTTGTTCGCAGAGCCGCCGCAAAGAGTTCGCCTCGCTTGTTGCCGAAATTCATGTTGATGTGTGCGGCGGTACGCCACTATCACGATCCATGGCGAGGTTTCCAAAGATATTCCCAGCGATCGTCGTTAGCCTTGTCCGCGCGTCGGAGGCATCCGGCACGATGGCATTGATGCTCGGCCGAGTGGGGGAGTATCTCCTCAAGGAAGAGCGAACGCGGCGTCAAGTCAAAGGTGCAGCAACCTATCCGGCTTTCATGCTTGGCAGCGCGGTACTCATTACAGCGTTCATGCTCGTTGTGATTCTTCCGAAGTTCGCGGCAATTTACGAGCGGAAGGGATCGAGCCTTCCGCCAGCAACTCAGGTGATGATGGCGATCGGCGATGGTCTTCGCTACGGATGGCCGATTTGGGTACCGTCTCTGGTAGTTCTGGCGGCGGGAGTCTTCATCTGGAGGCGCACGCGATCGGGTCGCAGGACGATTGACTGGTGCAAACTCTCAACGCCGGTCATCGGGCGACTGACGGTCACGCTGTACCTTGCTCGCGCCAGCCGGACGATGGGAACGTTACTCGCCGGCGGTGTCGGTTTGATTGATGTCATTCGAATCTGCCGCGGTGTGACGGACAATATGATCTTCGACCGAATGTGGCAGGACATGGAAGATCGCGTTCGGGACGGCAAGGAGTTGACTGGAGCCGTCGCCGAGTCGCGGTGGATTCCCGCAGGCGTGGCGTCGATGATGGCCTCTGGTGAGCGGAGTGGCCGATTGCCGGAAGTCATGGAGAAGATCGCCGCCCGTTGCGATGAGGAACTCGAGACCGGTATCAAGAAAGCGACTTCCATGATCGAGCCGATGCTGATCATCTTCATGGGTGTCCTTGTTGGCGCCGTTGCGATGGCACTGCTGCTGCCGATCTTCAAGATGTCCTCCGTCGTCGCAGGCTGAGTTTCTCCCCAATCTACGGCGCGATGGACGACGAGGGAGAGGCAAGTGGCTTTCCCGGGTCTCCTTATTGCAGAGTGTTCGCCGATGCGACATACTGAACCTTCACCGGGCAAGCGTTCCGCCCGAGTTGAGGGGCGATTATGGAAAGCGACGAAAAGGTCCGCGTCACACGTTTGCGTGATGCGGCTGGTTCGGGTGATTCCGGGGCAGCTTCGGCCTTGTGGTCCGAGGTGAATCAGGAACTGTGGTCTGTGGCGACCTTGAAT
>PVBE012954524.1_pt1 | contig 19674 bp, 16 predicted proteins | sample 1631181 | NCBI WGS metagenome assembly PVBE01 (sample SAMN08397723, study PRJNA350692) | Marine metagenome, whole genome shotgun sequencing project. | isolation source: water | place: Pacific Ocean | collected 2012-04 | reverse complement strand
CTTCAGACGGGCCCCTTTCCCTGCACGCTGAAGAGTCGCGGCCAGGTAGTCCGTTGGATCGACCCCCACGAGGAAGTAGGAAAGAGAGCGTTCTTCCATCCGGGCTTCCGCGTAGCGATACCGTCCCGCGGCATGATAGAGGCTGCTGTTGGGACGGTAGACAAGCTGGTCCCTCAACCGGGGGTCGGTTTTCAATTTTTCGGTGAGGGCGCAGAGGTAATACATGTCCAGCCGCGTATGGCGCTGGTATTCGGGGAGAGGCGCGAGTTCGATCCTGGTGTGCCGGGAGATCTTTCCGGTCGACCCCCCGGCGAAAAGGCCAAAAGGGGTGGATCGGGCCGCCATGCGGAGCAGGTAACGGACGATTGATCCTTCGATCTTGTGTCCCCGCTCGCTTTCGGGGGTTTCCTCCCAGATTTTGATACTTTCGTCCAGCGATGTGGAAGCGACGTAAAGCGCTTCACGAATTTCGGGGCGGGCGATCACGGATTGGAGTCGGGTCCGCAAAATGGAGGAGGCTTTTTGAAAGCTCTCCTGGTCCGTCGGATTTCCGGTCCCTTTGCACCATTCCGTTAATGTCTCGAAGGGAAGAAGCGCCGTGCGCAAGGCAAAGAACCCGGATGGTTGGTATTTTTCATTTCCCATTGAAGCCTGAAGAAATATTAGCACATAATTCCAAATCCAGACAATTTCCCCGAATCATTCCTTGTCGGGTACGGCTGTAAGGAGGAACCGGTCCCAAAACGGTTCGACAGGATACGCAGCAGACAGAAGGGTGAGGGCAATCCCGGATGATCCAGTCAGGATTCCGGCATCATCCAGCAACTTCCCTTTCGCGAACATCTGGTATCCCCCGACGCCGCTACCGGGTTGCCGAAATTCAAGCGTCCGCGCAAACCAGTGCCGGGCCGCCCCAAGGAATTGTTCATCATTGGTAGCCTGGTAGAAACGGTTGAAGATGTGGCCGAGACCGGCAGACCCGTGACAGATTCCCGCGTCTTTCACCCCCGCTCTTTCCGGTGAAGCCTCCGCGATTCTGCGGGAGATCTTGAGGGACGCCGCTTCCCACACATCATTCCCAAGTAAGCGGGCGGCGGAAAAAAGGGCAATCGCGATCCCGGGATCGCCGTAGCACCACGCATACCGCGTACCCTCTTCCCTCTTGCTGCCAATCGGGATCCAGCCTGGAAATCCGGCTTCTTCCGGAAGATCCTGATCGAGAAGCCAGGAGATCGATTTTTCCAGGAGTTCCCGTGAAGTCGATTCCTGGATCCCTTCGGTTGCCGCCTGGGCAAGGATACTCCAGACTCCAGGGATTCCATGCGCCAGGCCCAGGTTGTAGTAGCCCTTGGGGTCCAATTCCCTTTGCCATTCGGGAAGAAGTTCCGGCGAGGTTGCCCACGCGATCCCGCCATCCATTTCCTGCGCCAGTTCGGAGAGGCGCGTGACAACCTCCTCAAGGATGGCCCGGGAGGTTGGCCTGGGAAGCGCTTCGAGAGCGTAGACTCCGATGCCCACAAGTCCGCTGATCAAATCATAATCCCATTTCCACGGACTGTTCTTCGTGTATTCGAGGATGTTTTCATCAATCTTCCGGAGGGGATTTTCCTCATTATCTTCCGGATCGACCGCGCCCACATGAACGGTCGTTCAGGCGATCCCGGGCGCCCCGGAATAAAGACCGGGGAAAAGCAACTGGGAAGACATGATGTCGATCGCCTTTTCGAGGAAACCGACCGCGGTTTCCCCGTACCCCTCCCCGGGAATGGATTCCTCGAGGTAGGCATAGAAGAGGGCATATCCGGAAAGTCCTCCGGCGAAGGAGGCATCATCGGTGTCGGCCCACGGTTTCTGCGGATCCCGGATCTCCTCCGCGATCTCTTTTATGATCCGGACCGCATCTTCGTTGGCGGTGCCTTCCAGGACCGGTTTCCACATGAAGCTGGATATCCTTTCGCTACAAACGAAGGATACCACGCCAACGGGATCTCAGGAAAATAAAGACCACCAAGGCAGGATTCCCGGAAACCGGGTGAGCGGAAGAAAAAAAAACCTCCCGTGGAGTTGATCCACGGGAGGTTATCTGCTTTTAGTAAGTGCCACAGGAAACACAAATATTGCCAAAAGTGGGAATCATAAGGGCAGGATCCTTCCCACGTGCAGGTATCTCTGCACAATCAAAGGTATCTCTGCACAATCAAATTGACCAGTCCGTGGAATAAAACCATTTTTTTCAAGTTCTCCCTTGGGACCCTAGCCTTTCGTCTTCAAGACCCCTTTACCACCACCCTTCCCCCCTGAATACTTATATCCCCCGCCATTGAGAGCGCTGAGGGTCGTTTTTGAGAGCTGAAGTTTGGCCTTTTTCGATCTTCCCATCTTAATTCTCCTTACCGCTTGCGCGGTGTTTTCCATCACAATCCAACCTGCGTCACATCTCTGTGCGCCACCATCCAAAGAGGCAAATCAGGGGGTTGTTCTGGAAAATTATGAGAATCTCTGAAAAAGATCTGGGATGGACGATTCCATCGTGGAGGCGGGAATGGTACGCCCGGAAGGATTCGAACCTTCAACTTCCTGCTCCGAAGGCAGGTACTCTATCCAGTTGAGCTACGGGCGCACGTCGAAGGGAGGGGCATTCTCAGGAATGATCCGAAAGCTGTCAAGGAGTCGCGCGGAGGAGTTCCACCAACTTCGTGAAGAGCAGCGCCGTCACCCGGGCATCTTCCAACGCCGTGTGGCGCCGCGCGGGATCAATGGGCAGCTTGAAATGATCGATCGCCTCGGAAAGCCCCCGGGAAGCGATCGGAATCCGCCCCGCCAGGCTGAGCACCCCCAGGAGCGTCGAGGTGTCGATCAGGCGATGCGAGAAGGCTGACTCGTAATCGACCCCGCCCATGTCGAACATCCGCTTGAGGTAGGCCGCGTCGAATTGAATATTGTGCCCCAGGAGGACGATCTTCCCGTCCTGGAAATGAGGCTTCGCAAAGGCCAGGAGTTCGTCCGCCACCTCCTTGGGAGACTTCCCCTTCGAGGCGACCTCCCTGAGGTCGACCTGGTGATGCTCCAACGAGGAAGGATCGATCTCCATCCGCGGCTCGCGAACGAACCACTCCTTCTCCGCCTCGAGCTTCCCATCGGACCAGATCAACGCCCCCAGCGTCAGAATGCTGTTGCGCGAAACATCGAGTCCGCCCGTTTCGGTGTCAATTACCAGGAAATTCGTCATAAAACAGCCTTCTATTTCATTGGCCGTGACCCAAAATCGGGCCCGCGACCGTCCCTTCGCATCTATGGTACGCCCGGAAGGATTCGAACCTTCAACTTCCTGCTCCGTAGGCAGGCACTCTATCCAATTGAGCTACGGGCGCCCGTTTCGGAGGGAGTAGTGTACTTTGCCCTGCTTTATTTTCAACCGGAAATGAAAAGAGAGGGCCGGGTTTCCCCGGCCCTCTCTTCGTTTCCGTCGAAAAACTACTCCTTGCCGTATCCAGTGCAGGTCATTTTCATCTGGTCATTCTTCATCTTGACCATCCAGCCTGGCACTTCCTTGTTGAACCATTGGGTACTCGTCTTTTCACCACAATCACATTTATTCGTGACCGCGGCCTTGTAACATTCAAGTTCCTTGTCGCCGACCTTGACGGTTTCCGTGCCTTGTCTTTCCACGCTCAGTTCGTATTCCTTCTCGCACTTGCGGCAGGACCTCTTCTTTTCCGGCTTCGACGCCAGAATATTCTTTCCGTGCTTGATCTCGGTATCCGTCTTTTCGGTTATTTTTCTCGCGTACTTGCTCGGGTCATTCTTCCCGAAAACGGTCTCATACTCGACCCACGCACCCTTGTCGAAGGAATTCCAGGAATCCCAGCCGTCGTACTCGAACGCCGCTTCGCCGGACCCGCCTGGGTCCTTCTCCGTTTCGTCCCGGCTCTTCTCTGCCTCGTCCTCACCCTTCTTCGCGTCGCAACCCACGTTCACGAGACTAAAGGCCACCGCCAGCGTCAACAACATTCCCCAAGGCTTCATACGTTCTCCTTCCAGACATATAAACGAAAATCGGCTTCCCCGGACCCATCCGATGGGATGGTGATTTTACTCCCCGCCAAACGTCTGTCAAGCGGTTCGGATGGGGCCCTCCCCCCTCCGCAGGTTTTTGATGGACCCCCGACCATGGCCGGATATAATGCCCCTGCAATCGATCCCCGAAACGGAGAGGTGTCCATGCCCGAAGAAACCTACACTGTTTTTGCCCGCAGATACCGCCCCATGACCTTCGACGAGGTCGTCGGGCAGGAGCACGTTTCCCGAACCCTCTGCAACGCGCTCGCCGAGAAACGGGTCGGCCACGCATACCTCTTCGCCGGTCCCCGGGGCGTGGGAAAAACCTCCATGGCCCGTCTCTTCGCACGGGCGCTCAACTGCGAGAAGGGCCCCACCGACAAGCCGTGCGGGAAATGTGCCGTCTGCATCGCCGTCCACGAGGGCTCCGATACCGACGTCATCGAACTCGACGCCGCCTCCAACCGCGGCGTGGACGACGCCCGAGCCCTACGCGAGGGAGTCCGCTATGCCCCTCTTCGAACCCGCTACAAGATCTACATCATAGATGAAGCGCACATGCTCACCCGGGAGGCTTTCAATACGCTCCTGAAAACCCTCGAAGAGCCTCCCCCGCACGTGAAGTTCTTCTTCGCCACGACCGAAATCCACAAGCTTCCCGACACGATCACCTCCCGGTGCCAGCGGTTCGACTTCAGACGGATCACCACCAAGGATATCGTAAAGCGTCTTCAGCAGGTCGTTACCCACGAAAAATTGAAGATCCAGGACGAGGTCCTCGAATCGGTCGCCCGCGCGGGTCGGGGTTCCATGCGGGACGCCGAATCGGTCCTCGACCAGCTCGTCGCCTTCAAAACGAAAAACCTTGCTCCGGGAGATGTCGCATCCCTGCTCGGCTCCGCCGCGCAACAGGACCTCGACAAGCTCGTCACCGCTCTTCGGGAAGGAAACCCGGGCCGGGTCCTGACCTCCCTCGACAACGTCTTCGCCGCCGGCATCGACCCAGCCGCTTTCCTCGACCAACTCCTCGACCATTTCCGATCTCTCCTCGCCATCAAGGCGTGTGGATCCGACAGCTCCGTGGTGGATCTGCCGGACGGCCTCCTCCGGGAATGTGAAGCCCAGGTCGAAGGGTTGACGGTGGAGACGATTCTCTACACCCTTCAAATGCTCCTGGAAGCGCGACGCCGTCTCCGGGAAGGCGCCAGCGCACGACTCGTGCTTGAGGTGACACTGGTAAAGGTCTCCCGCGCCGCGGACCTCGTCTCCCTTCCCGAATTACTGCAGGGCGCAGTCGCTCCGAAACCCGTTTCGGTTTCGAATCCATCCCCGGCCCCCTCCCCGGCTCCCTCCCCGGTATCCACCCCCGTCCCGCAACCCGAATCCCGGCCGGAGCCCGCCCCGGTGGAAGAAAAATCCGGACCCGATTCCTGGGCGAAAGTGGTCGCTGCCGTGAAATCGAAAAGCGTCCTCGCGGGAACCCTCCTCGGAGAAGGCAGGGTCGTCAACACGACGAAACAGCAGATCGATTTCGAACTTCCCTCGAAATTCGCCAGGTTCCATATTGACCAGCTCGATTCGCAAAAGAACAGGACCCTCATCGAGGACGTCATCGCACAGGTATACGGACGCCGATGCATCCTGAAATGCAGCCTCGAAAGCGGGCCGGCGGGAGAGGAAAATAGTCCGAAGGGGGCTCTCCCCCAGAGAGACCTGGCATCCGACCCGATGGTGAAGAAGGTCCTGGATGTCTTTGGTGGAAAAATCGTCGGCGTGGAATAACGCGGGCGCCAGCACGAAGGAGGAATCATGTTTCCAGGCGGCATGGGAAAACAACTTCAGGACATGCAGAAAAAACTCGGAAAACTGGAGACGGACCTGAAGGAACGGATCGTCGAGGCAACGGCGGGCGGAGGCATGGTCAAGGTTCTCGCCAACGGGGCGGAAGAGATCGTCGATATCAAGATCGACGAGGCCGTGATCGACCCCGAGGAGAAGGGACTCCTGGAAGACATGGTCCTTGCCGCCACCTCCGAGGCGATCAAGAAGGCGAAGAAACTCCGTGAAACCGAACTCGCAAAGATCACCGGGATGGCCATGCCAGGCCTATTTTAACGGAGCATCATGGGATACAGTGAACCGATCCTGCGGGTGATCCAGGAGTTCTCCCGGCTGCCCGGGATCGGAGAGAAGACGGCGGAACGCCTCGCGTTCCACCTTCTGGCCCAGTCGAGCGACGATGGCCTCGCCCTCGCCCACGCCATCCGCGACCTGAAAGAGAAAGTGAAATCCTGCTCCGTTTGCTATAACATCACGGAGCAGGACCCGTGCCCCATCTGCTCGGATCAGAAACGAGACGCGCACCAGGTGTGCGTCGTCGAACAGATGAAGGACCTCTGGGCCATTGAAAAATCGGGCGCCTACCGGGGTGGATACCACGTGTTGCACGGCACCCTCGCGCCCATCGACGGGGTGGGGCCGGAAGACCTCACGATCCGGAAACTGATCGAAAGGGTGAACCAGGGAGGAGCGAGCGAAGTGATCCTGGCCACGAATCCGACGATCGAGGGGGACGCGACCGCCTTCTACATCCGGAAGGCGATCGATTCCCCGAACGTCCGGATCAGCCGGCTCGCGCGGGGAATCTCCGCGGGAAGTTCGCTCGAATACGCCAACCGAACGATCGTTTCCGACGCGTTCCAGGGTCGAAGGGAATTCTGATCATGAAGATAGAAGCCCATCTGCACCAGCGCCAGGAGATGCGCCAACAACTCTCCCAGCGCATGATCCAGAACCTGCAGATGCTCCAGATGCACGTCCTCGATCTCCGCGAACTGATCATGGAGGAAATGGAACAGAACCCGACCATCGAGGAACGGCCGGATACGGATGTAAACCCCACGCCGGAACCCGATATCGAGACCGAGGCGCCCGAGGAGCAGGCGAAGCGCGAACTCATGGAAGCGGTCGAAGACCAGTGGCTGGAGACGGAACGTCGCACCCGCAGAAGCGACGACGGCGACAAGCGCATGGAGATGATGCAGAACCAGAGCGCCAAGCCCATCTCCCTCCAGAACCATCTCACCCAGCAACTCGCCGTCATGGAATTCCCCCCCGAACTTCGGGAACTGACCGAGATCCTGATCCAGAACATCGACGACAACGGGTACCTGAAATTTTCCCTGGAGGAAATCGCCAACTCGCTTCCCTCCGAACTGCGCAGGGAACCGATGGAAACCGTGCTGCACATCTGCGAACAGGCTCTTCGCCTCATCCAGACGATGGAGCCCAGGGGGATCGGGGCCCGGTCGCTCAAGGAATGCCTCCGCCTCCAACTGGACGAGGACGACCCCGTCTATCCCCTGATCCTCCACATGATCGAACACCATCTCGAGGACATCGGGAGGAACCGGCTTCCGAAAATCGTGCGGTCGTTCACGATGCAGCCCGAAATCCTCCGGATGCTGGGCCACTCCAGCGGGGATCCCGACCCCGCGGAAGTGATGGAAGACGTCAAGGAACTGGTCGCCGAAATCGGCCGGCTCAACCCGAAACCGGGAAGCCGGTTTTCGAGTTCTCCCGTCCCCCGCGTCTACCCGGAAGTGGTCATCAAGCAGGTGGCCGGGAAGTACGAAATATTCCTCGAAGATTCCTACCTTCCCCCGATCATCCTCAACAGGAATTACGTCGAAATGGCCCGCGACAAGTCCCTCTCCAAAACCGAGCGGGAATTCGTCAAGAAGAAGATCGACGCGGGCAAAATGCTCATCCAGGCGATCGAGCAGCGCCGCTCCACCATCCAGAGAATCACCGTGGAAATCCTCGCGCGGCAGAGGGACTTCTTCGACAACGGGATGGAACACCTCAAGCCCCTGAAAATGCAGGAACTGGCCGATACCCTTGGCATCCATGTTTCCACGGTATCGCGCGCCATCTCGGGCAAGTGGATTGAGACGCCCCGTGGAATCTTCCCGATGAAGTTCTTCTTCGCCTCGGCCGCTCCGAAGGCGGAAGTTAAAATGGGTGTTTTCGGCGTCATCACGCCCCACGAAACCCAGGACGACAGAACGCGCCTCAGCCTGATGGACAGGATCCGCGAAGTCATCGACTCCGAAGACAAGAAGAACCCCCTCTCCGACCTCGCCCTCGTGAAAAAACTGAAGGAGATGTTCAACCTCACCGCGGCGAGGAGAACCATCGCCAAGTACCGCGAAGAGATGGACATCCCTTCCTCCCGCCTCCGCAAACAGTACTAGGAAACCCCCATGGACGTAGAAGAGAAAGCGCACCAGTTCCGGGAAAGGGTAGCCCTCCTGAAAAAGGAAATCGGGAAAGTGATCGTCGGGCACGAAGAGGTGATCGACCAGGTCGTCCTCGCCGTCCTTTCCGGCGGCCATGCCCTGCTCGAGGGCGTTCCCGGACTGGGAAAAACCCTCCTCGTCCGGACCGTTGCCGAGGCACTCCGGCTCGAGTTCCGGCGGATCCAGTTCACCCCCGACCTGATGCCGGCGGACATCCTCGGAACCAACATCGTCGTCGATAATCCGGAGGGAAACCGGGAATTCCGGTTCCAGAAAGGACCGATCTTCGGAAACATCATCCTGGCCGACGAGATCAACCGGGCCACGCCCAAGACCCAGTCGGCTCTCCTCGAAGCGATGCAGGAGGGCGCGGTCACCGTCAGCGGTATCCGCCACCCGCTTCCCTCCCCCTTCTTCGTCCTGGCCACGCAGAACCCGATCGAAATGGAGGGGACCTACCCGCTCCCCGAAGCGCAGATCGACCGCTTCTTCTTCAAAATTCTCGTGCGATCCCCCGACCTCTCCGATCTCGTCGAAGTCATCAATCGAACCACCGGGGAAGAGCCTGCGAAGGTCGACCCGGTATTGACCGGGGAGGAATTGCTGGAGATGCGGGATCTCGCGCGGGAAATTCCGATCGCTTCCCACGTGAAGGAATTCGCGGCGCGACTCGTCCTGGCCACCCATCCTTCCGATGGAGGAAATGGTCTCGCGAAAAAATACCTTCGATACGGATCGAGTCCGCGCGGCGCCCAATCCATGGTGCTCGCCGGAAAGGTCCTCGCCCTTACCCGCGGCCGCTACAACGTCGCCTTCAAGGACCTCCGGGACGTCGCCCTCCCCGCGCTCCGCCACAGGCTCATCCTCAACTTCGAGGCGGAAGCGGAAGGGGTCCCCTCCGACCGTATCTTGGAGGCAATCCTCGCGGATCTCCCGGAAACGGCCGAAACGCGAACCTGATTCAGTCGGTCCACTCGATCCGCTTCAATTCCCGTACGGTGAACAACGTCTCTCCGTCCCTTCGCACCGAGTATCCTTCCACTCCGTCTCCATACGCATCGATCCCGTCCGGCGCGTCCCAGACGATCTCCAGGATCGCCCCGTGATACGGGATCCCCCGGAACCGGAACGAGGAGAAGTGGTCGACCAGGGGATGGAATTCGAGCGTCTCGTCCCCGCGGGGCACCATCCCCCCCACGAACCGGATCAGCAGGTCGGCATACGGGATCTCAACAAATTCCCGCCGATCCGTTGTCCATTTTCCGGTGTCACTCTCCAGGAAATCTCCGACCCGCGGACGCTGGAAATCCCCCCCCTCGAACTGGGCATGGACCATCCGCTGGAGGAAATCGAAAAACCGACGCCGGGTGACGGTCGGAATTTCGCCCTCGCGGAGCACCGTCGCAAGAGCTTCGAGCACCATGACATTCTCCCGCATCCCCGTAACCTTGCCACCCACTTCGAGTCGCGCAGGAAAGGGCGCCCAGAATTGATCCAGGTCGAAAAGACGTTCGAACTTCGCGCCGAATCGGTGCTCGGCCGCCGGGAGCCCCTCCACGGGATCCGGAAGCCGGACCCCGCGAAGCCACCGCGTTTCGTTGGGAGCGATCGGATTCCAATCAAGGGACTTCCGAACCAGGAACCAATGGTAGTACCACAGTTTCACGAACCAGGGATCGGGACATTCGAAATCAGGAATCCGCTTCTCGAACCATCCGTTGTACTCTTCCAGGTAGTCACTGAAAAACCGGGGAGAAGATGCCCGGCCCGCACTGCCGTCGAACACCATTTCGACCGGGATGGAAATTGTCTCTCCGGGCGCCAGCGTCATGCGCCGTTCCCGGATTTCCTCTCCTCCCGTATAAAGGACCCCCTCTCTCATGTCGGAAGAGATTCGAAGCAGGAGTTCCCGGGTCTCCCGGGTCTCGTTCCGAAGGGTCACCAGGTCGACCACCCGGTCGTCGGACGTGATGAACTTGCGCTCCACCAGGTGCAGACCGGCGGCCTTCCCCTCCATCCCGACATGGGAGGGCCACCACTGGTGCGTCAGGGGAGGAAAGACGATCGTCCGCTTCCCTTCGACGATCTCCAGAGAGAAGAACGTTCTTTCCCCGCCCACGAATCCGGGACGGCGCGCCAACCGGTCCACCCGAAGGCGGTGGCCGACGCTTCCCAGCAACACGCTCCCGTCCAAAAGATAGCTGCGCGGTCCCAACACGGCGTCGATATGGTGCGACAGGGGGGGCCTTTCCGGACGCTCCGGCATGGCGCACCCCATCCCCCAGACCAACCCCATCAGCACGATTACCCGCATCAGGCCCGGACGGTACCACTTCCCTCCCCCCTTCCGCAAGACCCCGATTAATGGGAGATAGATTTCGCTTCCCTCGGGAGGGGAAAGAAGATAGAAAATGTCCCCCATGGGAGCGACGACGATGCAGAAGGTGCTGGTGACGGGGGGAGCCGGGTTTATCGGCTCCAATCTCGCGTTGACCATCCAGGAGCGATGGCCGAAGGCCCGTATCACGGTAGTGGACGACTTTCGCTCCGGAAGCTTCAAGAACCTGCAGGGATTTCGCGGCGACGTGGTGGCGAAGAATTGCGTCGACTACACCTCGAAAACAACCTTCGACGTCATCTTCCACCTCGCCTCGATCACGGACACCACCGTCCACGACGAACGGCTGATGGTACACGACAACGTGGAAGGATTTCGCGCGATCCTCGCCCTGAAAACGAAAAAACTGGTCTATGCCTCCAGCGCCGCCACCTACGGAATGGACGGCGCGCGAATGAGCGAAAAACAGGTCCCGGTTCCGGCGAACGTGTACGCGTTCAGCAAGGTCATCCTGGACAATCTCGGACGCGGACGCGCCGTGGGGCTGAAATTCTTCAACGTCTATGGCCCGCGGGAAAGCCACAAGGGCGCGGCTTCCAGCATGATTTACCAACTCTGGCAGCAGATGGCCGCCGGGAAGCGCCCCCGCATCTTCAAGATGGGAGAACAGAAGCGGGATTTCGTTTACGTGAAGGACGTGGTCGAAGCCACCCTGAGGGGCGCCACCGCGCCAAAGGGCGTCTACAACGTCGGAAGCGGAAAGGCGCGGAGTTTCAATGACATCATCAGCGCCCTGAACAGCGTGCTGGGAACCGGGTACAAACCCCACTACTTCGACAATCCGTACGACTTCTACCAGTCGTTCACGGAAGCGGACCTTGCGACGTCGAAACGGAAGTTGAAGTACACGCCGGCCTGGCCGCTCGAAAAGGGCATCGCCGACTACGTTCGGAACGGCGCCTGAGGCGCGTTCCCGCGGAAGAATCGGCTTCCTAGTCCTTGGAAGGGGTGGACGCGGGCTTCCGCGATCCATGCACGATCGTTTTTCCCGTATGATCCACGGAAACGCGGATGCCGCATTTCTGGCACTTGTGGCTGATCGGATGCACCTGGACCGACTGGCCCTTCTTGTTTTTACAGTTCGGACAGTTCATTTTTCCTCCGGAGAAGGCGCTACCATACAGGGAAGCCGCCCAAGTTTCCAGATTTCTCGACCCGTTTTTTGATCCCCGCCGCGGAAATGCAAAAAGGGTTGAATTCATTTTGCGCCCCGTTATGATACCCGGCGAACGGGGCTATCGAGGGGACAAAACCATGCCGGAACGAGCCGAACTTCAAAAAATGGCCCAGAAACTGCGTCGACATTCCGTGGAAATGACCACGGCGTCCGCTTCTGGACATCCCACTACCTGCCTTTCCACCGCGGAAATCCTCTCCACGCTCTTTTTCCAGGAGATGCGCTGGGATCCGAAGGCCCCCTACGCCCGGAACGTCGACACCTTCGTCCTCTCCAAGGGACATGCGGCGCCGATCCTCTGGGCGGCGTTGAAGGAAGCCGGGGCGATCGACGACGATCTCCTCCGCCTTCGAAAATTCGACAGCACCCTCGAGGGACATCCCACGCCCCGCAATCCCTGGGTTCGCGTGGCGACGGGATCCCTGGGACAGGGACTATCCTGCGCGGCCGGCATGGCGCTCGCCCGGCGGCAGGACGGCATCACCGCCCGGATATACTGCCTCATGGGAGACGGGGAATCGGCCGAAGGATCGGTCTGGGAAGCGGCCCAGTTCGCCGCCCACAACCAATTGGACAACATCTGCGCCCTGGTGGACGTGAATGGCCTGGGGCAGAGCGGGGCGACGATGCCGATGCACAACGTGGAGAGCTACCTCGCCAAGTTCGTCTCCTTCGGCTGGCACGCGATTTCGGTCGACGGCCACGACATCGACGAACTTCTCCAGGCATTCGAGGGAGCCCGAAACACGACCGACCGCCCGACCGCCATCATCTGCAAAACGGAAAAGGGAAAAGGCTTCTCCCTCGTCGAGGGAAAAGACGGGTGGCATGGAAAGCCCTTCAAGAAGGACGGCACGTTCGAGAAGGCGCTCGAGGAATTCGGCGACACCGACATCACCCTGGAAGTGGAACCCCGGCACATTGAAACGCAGACCCTTCCGGAATCGGCCTTCTCGCTGGACGATCCCGCCCTGGCGCCCACCTACAAGGAAGAGGACATGGCAGCCACCCGGCAGGGATACGGCTCCGCCCTCGCCAAACTGGGAGCAATCTGCCCGGACGTCATGGCCCTCGACGGCGACACGAAAAACTCCACCTATTCCGAAAAATTCAAAATTGCCCACCCGGACCGCTTCGTGGAATGTTTCATCGCGGAGCAGAACATGGCGGGCGTCGCGCTCGGCCTCGCGGTGGAGGGAAAGATCCCCTTCGCCTCGACCTTCGCCTGTTTCCTCTCCCGCGCCTACGACCAGTTGCGGATGTCGGTCTATTCCCGCCCGCACCACCTCGTAATCAACGGAAGCCACGTGGGCGTCTCGATCGGGGAGGACGGCCCCTCCCAGATGGGACTCGAGGATCTCGCCATGTTCCGTGCGTTGATCGGCACCACCGTGCTCTATCCCGGCGACGCCGTCGCCGCCGAACGACTCACCTGTGCGGCCGCCCTGACGCCCGGAATCGTCTACCTCCGCAGTTCCCGGCCGAAAACGAGGGTCCTCTACAAGAACGAAGAAATGTTCCCCATCGGGGGTTCCAAGACCTGGGGAGACGGAACGGACGCCACGATCGTCGCCGCGGGAATCACGCTCCACGAAGCGCTCGAAGCGCAAAAACTCCTCAAGCAGAACGACATCCACGTCCGGGTCATCGACGCCTACAGCATCAAGCCGATCGACGAGGAAACGCTGAAAACGGCCGCCCGGGAGACCCGGGAGGTCATCACCGTCGAAGACCATTCCGCCTGTGGAGGCCTCGGAGAAGCGGTCGCCAGCGTCATCGGGTCGGTCAAAATACTCGCCATTCGCGAGATTCCCCGTTCGGGGAAACCGGACGAACTCCTCGACAAGTACGGCATAAACCGCCGGGCCATCGTGGAGGCGGTCCGGGAACGACTTGGCAAATAAGTCCTTGCACTCCCACCGGACCTCTCTTAGCATCCGGGTTCACTTCTGCAAGGGAGATCCAAGATGCATCAACTCGCCGTTACCGCCCTCCTGGTCCTCGTTTCCGCGAGCACCCCGAATCCGGGCGACGTCCGCACCTCCGCGAACAAACTCCGGAAGGTGATTTATACCGCGAACCAGTCGGAACTGCTTCCCGCCGTACAGGAACTGGCGGGCTGGAACAACGCGGACGCCATGAAATCGCTCCTCGGGATCGCCGGGAAACGTCCCTCCAGGATCGACCCCGCCTTCTGGATGGAAGCGTATTCCCTCGTCCTCCGTGGCGCCGCGGGGATGACCGACACCCTCGCGCTCGAGGAGGCGTCAAAGATCATCCTCCGGAACAAGGCCAACCCGATGTCGCGCGATTTCCTCGCGATGCTCTCGAACCAGGGGAATCCCGCGATCGTCCCGCCCATGATCCGCATCCTGGAAGACGGCCCGGACGACATGCGCGTGGTGGCGGCGGAACACCTCGCCACGATCGGAGACAAGAGGGCGATCGGCACCCTGGTGGAAGCGTTGGAAGATCGAAAGGCATCCGCCCTTCTCCGCCGACGCGTGGCCGCGGCCCTCTCCGGCATCACCGGAAAGGATTACGGCGACAACGCCACCCAGTGGCGTGGCTGGTGGGAGGCCAACAGCGGGAAGGACCTGAAAGGTCCCGCCGCTTCCGGCAGTAAAGGGGGAGGCACCGTCACCCTCGACCGAACCCGGGACTCCGAGTGGGACGAACTGCGAAAAGAAGCCCGGGTCCTCGTCCTCGGCGCGGGCAACAAGTGCCTCTGCGCAAAGAACCACGACATGGACAACATCAAGAACATCTGCGACCGGCTCGGAATCTCCGCCGACTTCGTCGACAAGGTGACCTTCGACAAGAAGACAAACCCCTCCAAGTACATCGCGATCCTGGCGAACTGCACCATGATCCGCCAACATTGCGCCTGCCCGCAGTGCAAGCCGGGCGCCTACGCCAAGGACCGCCTCTTTACCTGTGTCTGCCCGGTCAACAAGCACACGCCGACCACCTACATGTTGGGCGACAAGGGGGTACAGAAGATCAAGCGATACGTCGAACGAGGCGGGTACCTCTTCGCCGAAGACTGGTGCATGGAGGACTTCGTTGAAAAAGCGTTTGGGAAGTACATTCGCCACGGTTCGATCCGCCCAAATGACGAGGAAGTCTCCGTCGTCGCCGCGCCGGGCGCGATGATCCATCCCTTCCTGAAGAAGATTTTTTTCAAGGGATTCAAACCGCAGGGCTCTTCCGTCGGCACGGCCGTCGTTACCGCCGAGGAACTGAAAGATGTGGTCCACACCTGGAAGATCGACAAGGAAACCCGCACGATCAAGATCGTCGACCCCAAGAGGGTCGTCACGATCCTGACCAGCCCGGAGCTCGAAAAATCCGCGCAGGGAGATGACGCCGTCGCAGTGACGTTCGCCGTCGGGGGAAAGGACGGAAGGCGGCCCGGAATCGCTTCGGGTGGCAAGGTCCAGCAGGACACGACGAAGATGACCGGCGGGCGCGTTCTCTACGTCCTCTCCCATTTCGGGAAACAGAGGTCGAGCGAGGACGAGTATTCCCTGCAGAACCTGCTGATCAACTTCCTGATCGAGGCGCACGCACGGCGGGCGACATTCGAAAAATCGCCGAAAAAGCGCCGATGATCCCGCTTAAAAAACAAAAACGCCCCGCATTACCGCGGGGCGTTTTTTTTGGCGTCCTAGTTTGAAACCGCGTAGGGCCGTTCCAGGATCCGCTCCCGGCTTCCCATCGAGAGCAGGAAAATGACGATCATGATCCCGAACTCCACGATGATGATCATCGGGTGGAGGGTGATCCTGGGGGCGATCATGACGATCCGCTCCAGGAGGAGCATCGAGAGTATGACGACCGAGATGACGCTGAAGATACGCGGATCGCTCTTCGACCGTTCGGGAATCTGCGAGAGGAACGGGAAAAAGAGAATAAAGGAGACGATGATCCAGAGCAGGGGATACCAGGAGCCCCCCTCGAATTCGTAAGCCCGGTGGACAAACCAGCTCACCTCTTCCGGCAGGTTTCCGTACCAGATCACGAGGTACTGGGAGAAAAAGAACCAGCCCCATCCGAGGGAGAAGGCGAGGCGGAAACCGCCGAGGTCGCGGAATCCCGCGCGTCCCTTCTCGAACTCCTCCTTGGACCTGCGCCAAACCAGGAAGCCGATGATCCCGCAGACCGCGAGTGCGGCGTAGCCCCCTTCCAGGAAGAAGAAGCCGCCCAGCATCGAACTCGGCCACGGGTAGTCGAGCGGCATCACCCAGTCGAAGGCGACCATCGACTGGCAGAGGACGTACAGGAGAAGGTATCGAATCGCCCAAGCGCTCCGCTTTTCGCTGAGCCGGGCGGACTCCTTGGAGAATTTTGCGCCGACGAAGTAGACCAGGGAGAGGAGAACGAAGTTGCGGATCATGAAGAACCGCTCCCCGAACCAGGCTCCCCCGCCCTCGTGCGCTTCATGATGCACCGGCCCGCCCTCGGTCCAGGGAAGGGCCTTCAGCTCGAAGACCATGCAGACGGCGAAAAGAATGGGCAGAAGAAGCAGCATGGGATGGACGGCCAGCATATGGCGTCGAACCGGATCGACCCATTTCGCTTTCAGGGTGTCGGCCACCGCGACGAGCGCGATACAGCCCTGCACCACGCCGGTCCAGAAGACCAGGACGAAAAAGAGGGAACCGTGCGCGGATGCGTAATCGGAGCCCCGGGTCGCAAGCTCGAGCCCGACGATCCCCGTGACCAGGAGGGCGAAGACCGCGAGAAGGGCGACCCAGTTCAGTTCAAACTTGTTCACGGTTATTCCTCTTCCTCCACCTGGATGATGAACTTGTTCCCGGTTTCCAGTTCGGGACAGGCGATCCCCTTCAGGCTCGGCAACCGGCTCAGGAGCACGAACCCGAGGAAGGAAAAGATTCCGCCGAGCAGGATCGTCAGCTCGTAGGCGATGATGATGAAGGCGGGAATGGAGATGATCGGTTTTCCGCCGGTCATGAGCGGCCAGTGGAGAACGGTGTAGATGGTCAGGCCGAACCCGGCCGAGACCCCGGTCACCGCCCCGGCGAGCGTGAACCACTTGACGGGAGATTTCGATCGATCAGGGGAGTCCCCGAGGACCTTCATCGCGTGGTGGCTCGGGTAAGGGGAGATGGTATCGATCTCCGCCGGATCGACGCCCGACGCGACAAGCTCTTCCAGCTTGTGAACGAAGTCGTGCTCGTCGTCGAAAGAGTATTCCCGGGTCACTATTGTGTCTCCTTGATTTCCATGATCGCGAGGATGGGAAGGGTCCTAGCAAAGAGCAGGAAAAGCGTGAAGAAGAAGCCGAAGCTCCCTGCCATGATCCCGAGGTCCCACAGGGTCGGGGCGTTGTAGAGACCCCACGAGTACGGATTGTATTCATGGGAAAGGGAGGTGGTGATGATGTTGAACCGTTCGAACCACATTCCCACGTTGATCAGGATCGACGCCACGAAGAGGAACCCGATGCTCCGCCGCAGTTTCCGGATGAAGAAGAAGAGCGGCACGATGCAGTTGCACCCGAACATGATCAGGACCCAGACCTGGTACGGTCCGTGGAGACGGTACCCGTCGGTGATCGACATCATCGCCTTTTCGTAGATATTGTTCCCGATTCCCGCGATGAAGAATTCCACCATGTAGGAGTAGGTCACGATCAGCCCGGTAAAGAGGGTCAGCTTCGCCAGGCTCTCCATGTGGTCATGCGTGATGTATTTCTCGATCCGGAAAATCGTCCGGGTGGGAATCACCAGCGTCATCACCATGGCGCACCCGGAGAAGATGGCGCCCGCGACGAAGTACGGCCCGAAGATCGTTGTATGCCAGCCGGGAACGATGCTCATCGCGAAGTCCCAGGAAACGACGGAGTGGACCGAGAAGACCAGGGGCGTCGCGAAGGCGGCGAGGAAGTAACAGACCGCGTTGTAATGTTTCCACTGCGACCGGGTCCCCCGCCAGCCGAGGGAGAGCGCGCCGTAGATCCACCGCTTGATCCCGGTCGCCCGGCGCCGGATGATCGCCAGGTCGGGAACCATGCCGACGTACCAGAAGATCACGCTGATCGTCAGGTAGGTGCTGACGGCGAAGACGTCCCAGAGAAGCGGCGAGCGGAAGTTCACCCAGAGTTGCCGCTGGTTCGGGTAGGGCATCAGCCAGTAGAAATACCACATCCGCCCGAGGTGGATCAGCGGGAAAAGCCCCGCCGTCATGACGGCGAAGATGGTCATCGCCTCCGCCGTCCGGTTGAAGCGGTTTCGGAACGGAGCCCGCACCAGCAGGAGAACCGCCGAGATCAGCGTTCCGGAGTGGGCGATCCCGACCCAGAAGACGAAGCTCGTGATATAGAAACCCCAGCCCGTGGGATGGGTTTTCCCGACGACGCCCATGCCCTTGTAAATCTGGAAACCCCAGAGGGCGAATCCGGAGACCATGATAGTCGCGGTGATCATGAATCCCAGCCACCAGCGGTGACCGGGCTTGCTCATCGCGACCAGAACGTCTTCTTCGACCTGGTTGTTGAAGTGAAGTTCGTCCGTTTTCGTGGATGCGTCGCTCATTCCGTTCTCAAATTACCTCAGGTAGTAGACCGACGGGACCGTTCCGAGTTCTTCGAACACCTGGTAACTCAGTTTTTCCTTCGAAAGGCGGTGCACCTTCGAATCCTTGTCCTTGAGGTTCCCGAAGGTGATCGCGCCGGTCGGGCACGTTTGCGCGCAGGCGGGGGTCACGTCCCCGTCCCGGACCGGACGCTTCTCGTCCTTCGCGGTGTCCCGTCCCTTCCGGATCCGCTGGACGCAGAAGGTGCACTTTTCCATGATACCATTCGTCCGGAGCGAGATCTCCGGGTTCTGCATCCACTTCAGGTCGCCTTCCCACTTGTCCTCTTCGTGGCCCCACCAGTTGAACCGGCGGACCTTGTACGGGCAGTTGTTCGAGCAGTAGCGGGTTCCCACGCAACGGTTGTAGACCTGCGCGTTGAGCCCGTCAGCCGTGTGCATCGTCGCGTAGACCGGGCAGACCGGCTCGCACGGGGCATTGTGACAATGCTGGCACATCATCGGGATGAACTGGGGAATCCCGTCGGGTCCCTTGTAGGGCTCGATCCGGAGCCAGGACATTTCGCGTCCCTTCCAGTGATCCCAGGAACCGACCATGGGAATGTTGTTCTCGGTGTAACAGGCGGCGACGCAGGCGGAACAACCGGTGCAGGCGTCGAGGTCGACCGACATCGCCCAGTCAATCTCATCGTGGGGATGGCCGAAGATTTTTCCCGGTTCGCCGATCGTGGGATAGAACCCGTTGTCGTGATGAACGGGTTTCGCTTTTTCGGTCTTGGTGCGGATGATGCCGCGTCCTTCCTGCGACATCGAGCCCGACAGGACGACCATGTGGTTTCCCCGGACTTTCCCGCCCGACTTCTCCACGGTGACCGGCTCCGCGTAGGCGGACATCTCGCCCGTCTTCGCGGAAATCCCGAAGGAGATGCCGTCCGGCAACTTGTCCCGCTGGATCATGACGATCCCGTCCGGAAGTCCGGGCTGGACCTTGACCGCCACCTTGACCGGCCCGTCGTTCAATTGCAGGTCCACCCAGTCCCGGTCTTCAAGCCCCAGTGCCTTCGCCACGCTTTCGGAAACGGCGCACCATTTTCCGTAGGAAATCGTGCTGAGCGGATCCGGGATCTCCTCCATCAACCGGAGCGGGGCGCTTCGACCGTCGAAGGACCGCAGGGAGGG
>PVBE012166678.1_pt1 | contig 19674 bp, 16 predicted proteins | sample 1631181 | NCBI WGS metagenome assembly PVBE01 (sample SAMN08397723, study PRJNA350692) | Marine metagenome, whole genome shotgun sequencing project. | isolation source: water | place: Pacific Ocean | collected 2012-04 | reverse complement strand
GACGATGACGACGATAAGGACGACAAGGATAAAGACAAAGACGACGAAGACGACGAAGAATAATTCTCCGATTAAGATTTTCTAAGCTGTACCTATATATTTCATACCAACAAATTATTTACCTAGACGTGCTCATCCAATTTACTAACATACTCTTTTACCCTCCCAACAATATTCTGCAAATAATACTTCTCAATCTTCTCCTCAAAAATCTCACTAAGCGAAGCATTTTCATGCATCCTATAGTTATTCGCAACCTTATCAATCAGAAATATATCCCTTAACCTCTTCAACTGTCTCCTAATATTAGAAGAAGCAACCCCCTTCACAGGCAGACTATGGTTCTTCCGTGACTCAATAACCAACTCCTCAACTTCCCTACTCCCTAACTCTCTCTTAGACTTAAGAATTACAGAAAGAACATCAACAACAACATCCCTAGAATCGCCAGGCTGCAATAACCCCATCGACAAGCACAACTTCCTTATCAAATCCCTACCAGCAAAATTAGTAGGCTTCTCATACCGTCTTAAAGTCAATTCAGCAAGCGGAGTATCTTTAGATATTGTCTTCTTAGCCATTACTTCTTCCCCGTCATAGTATTCAAAAACTCATCGGAATTCAACAAAGCAAGTCCAGCCTTATTACCAATAATCTCAACCTGCATTATCTTCTTAGGCTTCTTAAGGTCAACATTCGGCTTATCAATAACCTCAGTTAATTTCATAACTAATTCCATAGTTCCATGTTTGTCATACTTCCGTTTAGCAAGAGACAATTTCCACTTGTCAGTCTTCTTAATTTTCACCTGCATCTTCTTAATCTCTTTTTGCATATCCTTAATAGAAGTCTTAACCCACTTATCAATAGGAATCCAATGGCATGTTTTCTCAAACAACTCAGCTTTCTTAGCAAAAAGCTTATTCAAAGACTTAACAGCACCTTTAGGATTAGCAACATTCAACTTAAACAACCCATCTACCTCTGAATCAAGATGTTTAGCCTTTTTCTTAATCTCCTTAAGAACCATATCAATCTCATCCTTAGCACTACCAGCATGACTAGGATCAAAAGTTACAAGTAAGTTAGCATCTACCATATTAAACCACCTCTATAACTAATTCTAGAAATTAGACTATATATAGTTTTTGTTTAAACAACTTCAAAAAACAACTCAAACTCCTTACCCTTAACTTTCTCTTTAGAACTCTCCTTATACTCACCTTTAACCTCACTACCAACTTCAATAGACTTAGCACCAACCTTATCCTTTATAGCATCAGACCAACCAGACAACATACCTGAAAGCTTATCATCAACTTTTATAGCCAACTTAATCTCATCCTTCTTCTGCAGTCCAGCTTTCTTACGAAGAACTTGAACCCTTCTCATAACTTCCCTAGCATAACCTTCTGCATCTAATTCATCATTCCTCTCCTTATTAATGTAAATCTTACAGCTCTTATACTCCACCATCTCAAAATCTCCTTTCCCACCAGCACTATTCTGCACCACTATCTTCTTAACGTTAGTCTTAGTCTTAATATTATCCTCAAGCCTCTTAACAGCACTAACGATATTATTATCTTCAGTAACAAAAATGGCTTCCTTTATCGGCCATCTTACTCCAAGCTGCATCTTCTCTCTACCAGACAACATAACTTGTATAATACTCTGCGAAACATCAACATACTCCTCCAATTTATCATCAATCTTCTTCTCATCCGCACTAGGCCAATCAAACATATGCACGCTCTCTTCTTCAAGCTTAAACTCCTCTTTCAAATTCAAATAAACAGTCTCAGTAATAAAAGGAACAATAGGAGCAAACAACTTCAAACCCTCCATCAAAACATTATAGAGTGTATAAACAACAACATCTCTTCCATCACCGCTCAACTTATCCCTAACTGACTGAATATAAGTTCTACTTAACGCCAAAAACAATTCCTCAATTAACAAAGGAACTTCATCAATCTTATACTTATCAAACAACGAAGTAACATTCTTAATCGTATTGTTCAACTTAGAAAAGATAAACTCTTCCTCAACACCTAACTTTCCAGCCTTCAAACTAACCGGATCAATCTTATAAGTTGAACATAAATCAATCAAATATTTGTGCAAATTCCAAATCACAAACAAATACTTATACTTAACCTTCAAATCCTCAGGATTATAGTTAATGTCAAGCCCAGCATTAGCCCCACCGATCATATAATATCTCAAAGTGTCTGAACCATACTCATCAATAACTTCGTAAGGTGAAATAATATTACCTAACGATTTAGACATCTTTCTCCCTGATGAATCTTGAATAAAACCATGCATGTAAACAGACTTATAGCTAGGCTTCTCTAATCCAACCATAGAAGCAACAAAAAGCAAATTAAACCACCCTCTAATCTGATCCTTACCTTCAAGTATAAAGTCAGCTGGCCATAATTTCTTAAACATCTCTTCTTTCTGCGGATAATCTAAACACGTCCATGATGCTACCCCAGAATCAATCCACACATCTAATATGTCCGGTATCCTTACTTTCTCTTTACCACATGAACATTTATACTTAACCTCATCAATCCAAGGCCTGTGCAGATCTTTAGGAATCTCTCCAGCCAGTTTCTTAAGCTCCTTAGCAGAACCAATAACATCAAACTCTCCACATTCACATCTCCATATTGGAAGTGGAGTTCCCCAATATCTCTGCCTTGTAATTCCATTATCACGCAAATTATTCAGCCATGAATCAAACCAATTATTACCTGCCCAATCAGGCACCCATTCTATCTTCTTATTCAACTTCCGCATATCTTCCTTCATATCCTCAACTTTGAAGAACCACTGCTTTGTCGTCCTAAATATTACGGGCTTACGACATCTCCAGCAGTGTGCATATTCATGCTCAACAGGAGTTGTAGCAATTAAACTATCTTCAAGCGCTTCAATAAACTTCTCATCATCTTTCTTAGCTCGGAGCCCAGAAAACTGCCCCATATCATCAGGAAACGTTCCATCCTCCTTCAGATTATTAAATGGAGGCAATCCTTCTCTATGTCCAACTTCATAATCCTCAGGCCCACATCCAGGAGCAGTGTGAACTAACCCAGAACCTGCACTCAAATCAACATATTCAGCACATAAAACAACTGAATGTAATTTCTTTGACTCAATCTCAGAAAATGGCTTAATATCTTTCAACCAAGGATGAACGTACTTAACACCTTTAAGCTCCTCCCCTTTAAACTCTTCAATTATTTCAAACTTAGTATCCACAACACCAGATAAAAAAGCATTGGAAAGTCCCTTAGCAAGAACCCAAATTTCCTTACCAACTTTAACTCTAACATAATCAAGTTCTGGATGAACCATCACAGCTAAATTAAAAGACAAAGTCCACGGAGTTGTTGTCCAAATTATCAAATACTCATCCTTCTTACCTTTAACCTTAAACTTGACAAAAATAGAATTATCCTTAACATTCTTATACTCTAACTCATGCTTTGCAAGGGAAGTAGCACAACCTGAGCACCAGTGCATCGTCTTCTCCCCTTCATACAACCGCTCATTCTCAAAAGCCTTCTTTATCAGCCACCACTCACCTTCCATAAAACTATTATCAACACTTTTGTATGGATTCTTAAAATCCATCCATACTCCTAGTCTGTCAAAATCCTTATTCATCATCTCTAAGTTCCCTAGAGACAATTTCTTACACTCTTTAATGAACTTATCAACGCCATACTTAGGAATATCTTCTTTATGCCTCATCTCCAATTTATCCATAACCTTGTGAGCCGTAGGCAGGCCGTGCATATCATAACCAGCCCTGTCCCACACATCAAAACCTGCCATCCGTTTATACCTAAGAACAGAATCTTTAAGCGACTTATTCCAAGCAATACCTAAATGAATCTTACCAGAAGTATACGGAGGTCCATCTAAGAAATAGAAACTCTTCTTCCCTTCATTCTTCTCCTTAGCCTTTTTATAAATCTCATTCTTTTCCCAAAACTTCAAAATCTCTTTCTCAGTCTCAGTAGGCACATATTTATCAATCATAGCACTAAAAGAAACGGGGAGGGTATTTAAAGTTTGCGGGATAATATATAGATATAAAAAGATATATAAAATTAATTTCTAGTACGTATTCCAGCTAATGAGAGGCTTTTTGGGAAAAATCCACCCAAATCTGTGGGAAAAACGTATACACCTTGTCTTTGCATTCCTCTACAAAATTTATCAATTGCTTCTCTTCTATCCCCATCTTGATTTGCCCTAATTCTTGCATCTTGTTTTGCTTCTTCTGCAACAATTTCAACATACCTTGCGGTCATTTCAACTTCAATATTCCCTCTAACATCTTCAGGTAAAGAACTCAAAGAAACTGTATAGCCAAAAACATCTACTCTGTCCCATGAAAAAGTTGTTGAATATTCAGATGTTTCAAAATCAGTACTAGAAGCTCCAGTGAAGATTTTTGTGAGTGCCAAGAGATAATTAGATACTGCGTCCATATTTACAACGTAAACTCCTTTTGGAATTCCTGGTAAAGGGTTACCGCTATCTTTTTTTGCAGCAGTATATACTACAATTGGGAAATCTTCTCCCCGAACATGTTTTATCCTATTAACTAATCCTGGACCAACAACACTTGCGACTTCTCCTAAGTTATGTGTATAATCTCTCCTTAAATTACCCATTAATTCCCACGCATTAATACTCCCTTCTGTTCGAGGTTCATTACTTTTCCAAATATTCCTGACTGTTTCAATTGCACTATTCATTCTTTGAACACCATCTAATGAGGTGTCATCATCAGTAACATAATAATGAATAACTGCAGCAGCAATACCCTCATTCCTTGCTAACTCCCCAATTACAAAACTACCAATATCTTGAGATGTTATAGCTCCTTCTGGACTAACTAATGGGATCCCGCCTTCTACAATCTTGCCTATATGATAATCAGAATATCCTGTCTTAATTGGTTCTGGGATGTATAATATTGGGTGAGTTTCTGCCATAAACTCAAATTAATATACATTCCTATAAAAATGTTATTTAAATTTAATGAGTGACAAACATTTCAATCCCACTCAAGCGACCCAACAGAATATTCCTTAACAGTCCCCTCAAAGAAATTAACTTCAATCATCGAACTCTGAGTGATATCATCAATCCACGGAAAAGGATTAGTTGAATTAAACACTTTTGGCAAACCAACAGAAACCAATCTCATATCTCCAACAAACTGTAAATATTCTTTCAAGTTAGATGGATTCAAACCTAAAATCCCATCACCAATACAAGCAACTCCCCACGAATATTCAAGCTCAACTGCATCAATAATATTTTGAGTCATTTTTTTCTTAAATTCTTCAGTCCAAAGTTCTGGTTGTTCCTCAGCAATCTTATTTGTAATATTGATAAAAAGCTGAAGATGCATATCTTCATCCCTGTTTATGAATTGTATCATCTCAGCAGAACCAGGCATCTTATTATTCCTCCTAAATATATAAAAGATTAAAAAAGCAGAATAAAAGTAAATCCCTTCCAAAATAATATTCCCAACACAAGCCTCAAGAAAAGTTTGATCACCTTCTAAAGTTCCAGTCTTAAAACTACTATCAGCAATCTTACTAACTGCAGCTAAAACCTTTTTGTTTTTGTTAAATAAATCTTTATCTTTTCTATAAAGCCCATAAACTTCCTCAGGATCAAGATTTAGCGTCTCAACCACTGTGGAATATGCATGAACATGTAATGCTTCCTCATAAGCCTGTCTAACCACAGCAAGAGTAACCTCTGGAGATGTAATATGTTTACATATGTTTGAAACAAGATTATTTGTCTGAATCCCATCAAGATTAGAAACAAACGCAAGACTCCTTTTGTAAACTTCCCTTTCTTTTTCAGTAAGACTAGTAGCACTTTCCCACATCTCAATATCTTTTGCCATCTGAACCTCCTGAGGAACCCAGGTATTCTTAAGCATTGTTTTAAATATTTCATCAGCAAAAGGATGTTTTAGTGGAGAGACCTGCATTAGTCCATCATCTTCACCATTTATTATCCTCCTTTTATTGATCCTATCAATATTAGAGCCCTTGCTAATCTCCTCAAAATCACTCTCAAATAATTTAACACTCATCATATTCACCTCACTGACAGGATTCACAATCAGGGTCACTAATACTACACACCTTCACCTGTTCTTTTATCTCAATTTCCTTTTTCTCTTTCACAATAGATTCTTTTTCAATTATCGCAGTCTTTGTAACTTGCGATGCTGCAAGCGTTCTTAAATAATAAGTAGTCTTAAGTCCTAATTCCCATGCCATAAAGTACAGGTCATTAATTACCTTGCCACTTGTAGTCTTAATAAATATGTTAGTAGAAGCCGACTGATCAATCCACTTTGCTCTGTGAGCAGCCGCCCCCAAAATCCATTTAGGGTCAATCTCAAATGTTTCTTTATACCTATTTCTAATATCAGCAGATATTTCATCAATCCCAAGAATAGATCCATTATTAATCTTAATCTTAGTTAAAATATCACTATCCCATATACCTTGTTCATAAAGAGTATCAATAAGGTATTTATTCACAACAACAAAATTCCCAGACAGATTCTCCTTCATATAAATATTCTTGAACGTAGGTTCTACACAAGGAGTAGTTCCTGCAATATTCGCAATAGTTGCAGTTGGCGCAATCGCCATACAATTAGAATTCCTCATACCGTTCTCAGCTACTTGTTTCTTCAACTCTTCCCAATCCATCCTACTCTCTTTAGATATTGGAATACTCATTCCCCTCTCCTCCTCAAGCAACTTAACACTATCAAGAGGAAAAATTCCCCTATCCCACTTACTTCCCTTATAACTTTTATATTGCCCTCTTTCCTTTGCAAGAAGACTACTCCCCATAATTGCATAGTAAGAGACCATCTCCATTGATTTATCTGCAAACTCAATGTTCTCGTCAGAATCAAAATGAATTCTTAGTTGATACAATGCATCTTGATAACCCATAACACCTAATCCAATTGCCCTATGTTTAAGATTAGCATCTTTTGCTTCTGGAATAGGATAGAAATTATTGTCAATAACATTATCAAGCATACGAATAGCAGTAACAACAGTATCCTTTATCAGCTCTTCATCCAACTCCTTACCTTCAATCATCTTAGACAAATTAATACTTGCTAAGTTACAAACAGCCGTCTCATTCTCTGATGTATTCAATGTAATCTCTGTGCATAGATTAGATGACCTTACAATCCCTACATGATCTTGAGGATTTCTAACATTAATCGAATCCTTAAATGTAATCCATGGATGTCCCGTTTCATAAAGCATAGTAAGTAATTTCCTCCATAAATCCACAGCATTAACTGATTTTGCACCCCTTAAATCCTGACTTTCATAAGCTTCATACTTTTCATTAAACTTCTTACCATAAGAATTCAATAAATCAGGAACAGTCTCGGGAGAAAACAAAGTCCACTTTCCATTCTCCTTAACCCTTTTCATAAATAAGTCTGGGATCATACAAGCAGTATGTATATCGTGAGCCCTTCTTCTTTCATCACCAGTATTTTTTTTAAGTTCCAAAAACTCTTCAACATCCTTGTGCCACATATCAAGATACGCAGCCATAGCTCCTCTTCTCTTCCCGCCCTGATTGACTGCTAGCGCAATATCATTATATATTTTTAAAAAAGGAATAACTCCTTGCGATTCACCATTAGTTCCATGAATCTTAGCATTCTTCGCACGAATTTGCGTCCAATCAGTACCAATCCCACCAGCCCACTTCGAAAGTTTCGCACAATCTGAATATGTTTTAAAGATTCCAGCAATTGAATCCTCCGCAGAGTTTACATAGCAGGAACTCATCTGACTATGAGTTGTCCCGCTGTTAAAAAGAGTGGGAGTAGAAGATAAAACTAACATTTTAGACAGAACTTCATAGAATTTTATTGCATACTTCTCTTTTTCCTCTTCCAAAAGACTAAGCCCCATTGCAACTCTCATGAGCATCCATTGCGGAAGCTCAAAAACTTTATCTTCCTTCCTAGTTCTCGATAGATACCTATTATTTATTGTCTGAAGTCCTAAGAACTGAAAATTTCTATCACGACTACCCTCAATTGCCTCACTAATCTTATCGAAATCAAATTCTTTTAACTTCGGATTCAATAGTCCTTCTGCTATTCCATTATCAATATACCCTTCAAACTTATTCTTATAAAGTGAAGACAGCTCTTTAGAACTAAAATCACATCCTAGACCCATCTTATACAATTTATTTAGAACAAGCCTTGATGCAAGATACGAATAGTTGTAGTGATTTTCTATCTTAAGCGTAACCGCATTTAAAATAGATTTATCAATCTCCTCAATTAATATCTGGTCATAAACAGTCTTAGAAACCTCAGTTACTATCCCATCAATATCAATAAAAGAAAGTCCGTCAATTAAATTTGAAACCTTGTTCTTAATTATCACAGAATTAAATGGTACTAAACTCCCATCTTCTTTTTTTACAGATAGCTTATTCTCTTTAATCTTCTCTATAGTCTCTTCCTCTCGAATCTCCTTATGTTTCTGCCTATAAAGAATATAGGCCTTTGCAGTATCTGTATAACCATTTAGAATTAAAACATTCTCAACTATATCTTGGATATTCTCAACAGTAGGAATGTCTTTGTATGATTTGCTCCCAATTACTTTTACAACTTGATCAGTCAAAGAATCAGCAGATTTGTCATTAGGCATACTTTGTGATAGAAATGCTTTCTTAATTGCAACATTTACCTTATTGCTCTCAAACCTAACTTTCTTACCATCCCTTTTTTTAATAAATTCAATCACCTTAAACACCCCAGTTTACTTTATTTTAATTCCAAAGAAACAAACCAATTAAGATTAAAGATATTACCCAGAACAATTCCTGCATAGACCATTAAAAATAACAGTTACTCCCTTTGGAATAAACTCATTTGTTTTAACCTTACTCAGCGCAAAATCTGAAATATTCTTCTGAAAGATATCAAATATTTTATTGCATGAATCACAAACACCATGCTGATGAACTTGAACGTCTCCATCAAAGTGAAATTCATTATTAATCTCCAGCTTTTGAATCATCTCTAAGTCAGCTAAAAGATTAAGATTCCTATAAACAGTTCCAAGACTAATCCCAGGTAATTCCTTCTTCACATTCCCATAAACGTCTTCTGCAGTCGGATGAGTCTTCACCGATTTTAAGAACTCAACAATCTTAATCCTTTGCGTAGTATTCTTAATCTTAGGAACCATTACTAATTAACAACCATTACTAATATATAAATACTGTTGTCTTTAAGAATACAGATTATATACTTGTTTTAGAACTCTACATCAGAATTACACCTAGAACAAAACCCTTCATTTATTACCACTCAATAATAGTAAACTTTATATACTATAAAAAACCCCATTTTCCCATGGATTTAGTACGAGTAGTTTTAGATGCCGCTCTCCATAAACAGGATGATGCTACAGCAGAAAGAGAAAGACATAGGTTAGAAGCTAGAAGAGCACTCCAAAGTGCTGTTCAAGGAGAATTAGCAGTCTTAATTCCAGATGGAGAGACAGTTAAACCTGATGCTATTACCGATCTAAAGGCACTAGCAATCAGAAAAGCTGGAGAACAGGGCATTGAACCAGGATATGTTGAAAGAGCCTTTAATGCCCATTGGGTCACACATGAAAGAACAGCTGAACTTATGGGACAATATGAGGTCCTTCAAGACCTTGATAGTCTAACAAGAATTTTTCACGAAAGAATAACCAGTATATTAACAAACCCATCTATCCCATTAGATATAGCAAAGAGAGACTTTGTGGTAGAGGCAGATTATGAAGGGGTAAAAGTATATGAGAACAAGAGTTTTGAAACTGGAACAACAACAGTAAGACATAGAGAACTGTTAGTAAGCTATGATTTTGAACATCGTGGATCTCATGCAGTAGTTGAAACATCTTCTAAGGATAAGGAATTAGAAGAATTAATTTCCGCCTTAACAGAGGATTTAAGGAATAATCTTTCAGTTAAAAGTAGCGATAAAAAACCTATTTACAGTGATGAAGAAGTAGCTAATCTATTCAGGTATAGGGTATGGGAAGATATCGCAAGACGCCATCCTTCTAGTGGCATATCTACAAAAGCAACCCTAATTCCAGAAGGAAGAGGATATTGGTTTGTGCAAAATTTAAGTAGACGAAATTTCGTTGATGAAAGCTCATACTATAGAGGGAGAATAGATTTTTATCAAGAAGCAGGCACAACATTAAGATTACCTTGGATTGGGCAAAGAAGAAAAATCGGTACAATTACATTCTATTCTGATACTGTAACAGGGCCCAATACTCCATTTGGCATGGAACCTACATATTATGGCAAGATACATGGTTTTACAGTCGATGTATATGATCCTGCATTTCTTCAGGCTATGGAAGTATTAAATGATGTCAATAGAAGTACTGGTGAACTTCGAAATCGTAATATAAAACACTATACTTAATCTTAACCAAACACTTCTTCATGCAACAACTTAACAACTTTATCAGCAGCAGCACTATCCACAACAAACCCAACATTTATCTCAGAAGCTCCCTGTGATATCATATCAATATTAATCTTATGATTACCTAAAGCAGTAAATATCTTTCCAGCCAGTCCATAAGTACATTTCATACCTTCTCCAATCAGACTAATGATTGCCTTCTCCTTCTCAACCCTTACATAAGCAATCTTACCAAGCTGCTTTTCAATCTTATCTAGATCTTTATCATTATCAATAGTTAATGAAACACTAACCTCTGAAGTTGAGATCATATCCACACTTTTATTGTTCTTAGCAAAGATTGTAAATATCTTTGCTAAAAAACCGTGAGCATCCAACATCCTTGAAGAGGTAATATTCAATACAATAACATTCTTCTTAGCAGTAATGGCCTTAACCGTCTTATCCGACTTCCCAGCTTCTTTCAAAATAACGGTACCTTCACCATCCACATTATACGTATTCAATACTCTTACTGGGATATTCTTATTCATTGCAGGAATAATTGTTTTTGGATGCAATACCTTAGCTCCAAGATAAGCTAATTCAGAAGCTTCTGCAAAACTAACTTGAAGTATAGTCTGAGCATCAGAAACAACCCTAGGATCAGCTGTCATTACTCCATCAACATCAGTCCATATCTGAATCTCTTCAGCACCTAGAGCAGCACCATACAAAGCAGCAGTATAATCAGAACCGCCTCTACCAAGTGTCGTAATCTCCCCATCTTCATTCTTACCAATAAATCCAGTTATGATTGGAATTCCATCAACTCCAGAAACTTTCTCTTTCATAACCTTAAAGCTACTCTTAAGAGGCTCTGCACCCTCAAAATTATCATCAGTTATCATTCCATAATCCCAGGCAAAGCAAGCGAAAGCCTTATGACCAATCTTAGTTAAATGACCAGCAACAATTCTAGATGACATCCTCTCACCAAAACTCTGCACAATATCCATTGTTTTAACGTCAGCTTCTTTTTTCTCCTTTATCCCCATTATCACTTCCCTAAACTCACTAAGTAAATCATCAACCAAACTTTCATCTAATCCTAACTCCCTAAGTATCTCATGATGCTTATTCTCAATAAAAGTCAAATGTTCATCCGGACTCTCACCATTAACAGCAACATTAGAACTTTCAATTAACTTGTCAGTTATCCCACCAACAGCACTAACAACAACTGCTGGCCCTTTATCTAACCGTGAAACTACAATATCTGCCACATTCCTTATCCTCTCAGCACTTCCAACAGAAGTACCCCCAAATTTCATCACTATCATAGTAGAATTAAGTCATAAATATCTGTTTATAAGCTTACTGTTATTATATTAACAAAAAAAGAAACTACCTTTGGCCTAATCTTTTCCTTTTTTTATGAGGTATTGAAACAAGTGAGCCAATTCCAGACACAGCTGCTGCAATCAAAGTACCTATAGCAATATTATTTGCTGTTGCTTGACTTTCTTCAATAGTAGTATGGGCTGCTAATGCAGCATCTGTTTCATCCTCAAATGGTTGATATGCAGCATTTATCTGACCATGATAATCACCAGGTTCCCCCTCATCAGATTTAGTTGATGCAATAGCTTTTAACGCAGCCTGTATGCCTGCAGTCACATCTTGCTCAATACCAACTCCATTTACCGCACCTTTTGCAAGTTCCCTAACTTCAGTTTGAGTCAATCCCTTTGGATTAACATCTGTAAACCTATCTAACCAAGGGGCACTATCACTGGGGGTATTTGTTGGATATACACACCCCAATGCTTCCCTAATCCTATTAATGTACGCAGGAGTAACTGATCCATCATGACTCCCTCTTTCTTCAGGTTTTACATTATCAACAACACTTTTAGCAAGTATCCCAAATTCTGTAGTTGATAAAGAATCTAGTGCACCACCATACTTTGCTTCAAATTCAGGAGATAGATGCTCCATAATCAAATCTCTAAGTTGATCAGGGTTATTACCTGAGCTTAATGCCGCATAAACTGGATATAAGTGCCCAGTTATATGATTAGTATCACCCATCTCATCAAGAGTTCTTGCAGTTGATCTAATTCCGTCCCTAGTAAGAATACCCATTCTAAATGGTTCTGATAATGTTGAATATTCACCACGAGTTGCCCTATAACCACCTAATATTGCCTCTAATTCATTACCCTTGTTACGCCCAACAACTCCAGAAGTAATCGTTGCAGCTGCTAACGCGACTGTTACCCCAGCAGTAAATAAATGTAATTTATGATCTTGATAACTATTTCTTATATACTGTATTGGACTTACCATTTTTTACCGCCTCCGTAATAATTATGTTATTTTCTATAGCTTTAACCTGGTTATTTTTAAATTTTGTTATATTTCAAAGGTTTACAGCTGTTTCAACAACTCAACAACCTTCTCCTTACCAATAGTTAGAATAAATCCCGCCAACTTTGGTCCCCTATCTCTATTCAACAAAACCCTATAAGCACCTTGAAAAAACTCCTTAGGATTTATTTCAGCTTCTTTACAAATACCATAAAACTCTTCATAAAGTTCATTATCAGTATACTCTTTAGTCTCTAAAACCTTAACAAGCGCTTTCAACCCACTAATCTGACCAGAACTTAACTCAGTTCTAACTCCATCACTAATCTCAGACTGAACATCAAACTTAAACTCATCAGGCGCAAACTCCTTTACCCATGTAGAAGCAAAATCCAACCTACCTTGAACATACTCTAATTCAGAATCACTAACCTTCGAAGGCAAATGACCTAATTTGCTCAACACCTCAATTGCTTTCTCCTGATTTTGAGTAACCTGAACCAAAACAGAACAAAATGAAAACGGAATCTGTATAGGTATCTTTGAAGGAATTTCCCCAATATGACTCAGCTCATAAATTCTCTTGTGCTGCTCATAATCAGTTTTCTCAGCATCATCTTTCTTAAAATAAATTCTTTCAGTCTTATCAAATCTATCATAAAGAAGTATCAAATCATTCCTACCTGTAGGATTAAAGTCCAAAACAGCATGAGGCCTAGTAGCAATAAGTAAATATCTAAAAATCTTAGCAGGAGCATACATAGTACTCTCAACAAAACTCATACCAGTACCTTTTGAAGTGGACATCTTCTTCCCACCCACAGTAAAAAACTCATAACCCTTACCAATAGCCTTCCTAGTTGAAGGATAAGGCGGTGGAAAATCTAACACTTCATCTGAAACAGCAATTGAAATACTTCGAGACCCACCATGAGTAAAATGATCCTTTCCAGCCAGTTCACATACAACACCAACTGTCGGCCACTTAGCAGCCCATTCAACCTTCCATGGCAACTTACCTTTACCATCATAAGGCGAGATCTCACCTTCATGCCCACATCCCTTAGCCCACTTAACTGCATCAGGAGAGCACTTATATTTCACTTTCTCAGTTTCAGCATCCCATTCAGTTGCAATTGTAGTTCCAATCTTCCCACATTTCTCACAAATAGGATTAAATGGAAGTTTCTGGGGCCGATTTCCATAAAACCTCTCAAAAATATCATTCACTTTAGAAGTATTATCTAATATTTTCTTAATAGCAGCATTAAAATCTCCTTTCTCATACCGTTCACCAGTACTTTCCAGTTCACATTCAATTCCAAACTCCTCAAACTTATCAGTAACTAATGTAAAATAATAGTCAGCAAAACTTTTGTACCCTTTCTCCGGAGAAGGAATATCCCTAAACGGCATCCCTAAATACTTATCAAACGTACTAGGCAATTCCTTATTCGGCTTATCATAAGGATCAATATCATCAGAGCTTAATACAAACTTAGCCTTAAGACCCAAATCTCTCATGGCCTTTGCAATCGCATCGTGAATTATCCACCCTCTCCCAGAGCCGATATGTATCGAACCAGATGGAGTCTTCTCATCATAAATAAGATAACCTTTCTCCTTTACAATCTCCTTAAGAACGTCTTCCTTGCTAACCCTATCTTTAATCTCTCTAGCAATCTGATCCGCCCAATGCATAGATTCATCTGACATAGTAATTTGAATAAACTAACTTATTATATAAATGTTTCTTAGAATGGAAAAAAAGAAATAAAAACTCTAATTACAAGTCTCACAACCTTCTTTAAAGCACATACACTCAGGCTCAAAGTATTCCTTCTCATGTTCACAAGATGGACATTTATCCAAAGGCTCCAGACCTTCATGAACATAACCACACTTAGAACATTTCCATCTTATTGGCTTCTCCCGTTTAAAGACAGTTCCATTCTCAACCATCTCAAGTAATTTCTTATATCTCTCCCTATGCTCCAGCTCAACCTTGCCAATCATCTTAAATTTGTTAGCAGCCTCAATATTACCTTCCTCCATAGCAACCTTAGCAAACTCAGGATACATCTTAACAGTCTCATAATCCTCCCCTTCAATCGCAGCCAAAAGATTAGCCTTTGTATCCCCAATTCCATTCAACAGCTTAAACTCATCCTTAGCATGCTGCATCTCATTCAAAGCAGTCTCCTCAAACAATTTAGCAACATAATGCAAATTCTCCTTCCTAGCAACCTTAGCAAAGAAATCATATTTATTCCTAGCCTGACTTTCACCAGCAAAAGCAGCTTTTAAATTCTCTTCAGTTTTATTCATTTCAATTACCTCCTTATAATAAGAAGAGAGAACAACCAACCTTTTAATAAATATTTCCATTAGAACCTCAAGATTTCAATAAAAGAATAATCATCCTCTAAGTGCAGTAATAAAATATATTTTTCTCTCTTCTAACCCCTTCCATGAATAAACCATATCAAATCCAACAGTCTCAAGCATATGCTTTAATCTCCTAACTGTATCCTTAGCTTTAGACCTCATTGTAATCTTTGTTCCATCAGGAAGAGTATCATAAAACATATCTAACATTGCAGTTGCAAGACCTAGTCTCCTATGTTCTTCATCAACATCTATCCTATGAATCTCAGTAGATGGAGTTCTAGGAGAAGGATACTCAGGAAAATATCTGCCTAGAACATTACCAACTTCAACAGACCTAACACCTACTTCAACACCATCTACTTCAACAATATCTGTATGAGCAACAACAGCATAACTACCACCATACCTACTATCTCCACTATCCCTATACAATAAACTCAAAGTATACTCTCTCCCACCACCTTCAAATATCCTATCTTCAACCCCTCCAAATACACCCCTATCTTCTACAACTGTATCAATTGCCATATAACTAAGAAAACAAAATATCTATTTAAACTTACTGAAAAAACTCAAAACTTAATCAGATTCAACCCAATCTCTTCACTCAATTCCCTATCAACAGACCCATCAATCTTTTCTACAATGATTTCACATGTAGAACTAACAACAGCAGAATTCAAATGCCCACCAAGCGCTTTAGATTCAGAATCAGACAAAGTAATATGCAGATGAATATACGCCCCTCCTTTCATCGTTGAAACATTCCCATTAACACTCAAAATCTCAAACTTCTGATTAAGCTCTTCCTGAAAGTATTCCTTCTTTTCATGATCAAAAAAACCAATAACTACCTTATTTACCGCTCCAATACCAGAAACCGAACCTAACTTTATTGAATTATCAGAACAAAACTTCTGAAGAACAGAAACTATCTCTTCTCCTTTATCAAGCCTAATAACATACTTATTCCCAAACTGTTTGTATTCCATTTTAAGATAAATAAACTTCAATTATTTAAAAACTTAACCATTGGAAAGAATTAAGTTATCATCCTACCTTCAGCATCATCAAATTTCCTCACAAGCTGTTGAATGGGTCGTGCACGATCTGGATTATCCAGCATTACATGATATCTCCCACCAATATGAGCAAAATCTTCATCAGGGTACAGTCCCACAAGGAAGTCTAATGCTAAAGCCATATAAGCATTTCTAGATCTCATAGTCCCCCTATCAAAATATTCTTCATCCATTTCATCATTTGAAAGTTGCCTTGAATCTTCTATTGCAGTTAAATTATATCTTATAACCTCTTCCACTGGGATATCAGTTTCATCAATACAGTAAACTGGAAGATTATTTCTTCTTGCATAAACTATTGCAGCAGTAACTTCTCCAGAATTCCTATTCATATCTGCTAAATGATGCTCAATGTCATCAAATACCTCAACTTCCCATTCAAAAAGCCCGCCAATATGGTCTTTGATTTGTTTAGTAAATAAAGATAATTCTAATGTCACAACACCTGGTTGGATATCCTCAAGAGCTTCACGTGCTGGATAATATGCAGTACTATGATGGTTAAAACCCAAGTTATATAATCTTGCCATATAAACGTAGAATCAATCTCAATTTAAGAATCTTTTCAAAAAAATATTTAAAAAAACATCTAATCACTCAAAGACTATGCGTTATATTCCAGAAACAGCACTAGAACCACTTTTTCCAAATGTAGACATTAGAGTAGCAGAAGCTAGGTATAAAGTTCAACTAGAATTACCAGGAACTTCAACTCTTAGACCAAGTGATATTGAACGAATCTGTGCAATTGCTACGTGGGATCAAGATCCGGGAGAACTTTCAGACAGACCAGAAGGTGGAAGGGGAGTTGTGTTTGATAGAGAAGAACCCATTGAAAAACATGGACTTAGTTTGGGGGGAGTATTAGTAAGTGGAATAGGTTACAGAACTGGAGAAGTTGGCTCAAGAAGTGTTGGACGTTTTACAAGTGAGGGAATGCAACCTCCAAGTTCTGGGAATTTTATGGATTCAATTAGGGATAACGGTGTTATGTGCACAACCTATGCTGTTGGCAGGAGAATTGTTAATGATGTTCCAAGCTATAGTCCACTTGGAACTTACACAACCGCAAGAGTAAAAAATAAGGTTAAAAAAACTCAAGCAATTAATGCAAGAAATCCAATTGACCCAGTCGTTCCACATATTGAAGCATACGGAAGATTTATTGATGATGATTTAGCAGATGAAGATGGCCACTTTGGTTTTGTAGTAATTCCTGTCCCTCATTCAGAGCAAGCTAGACTTGGAAGAGACATGGAGGTACACCTAACTACTGGTTTATCAGTAGGTAATGACGTTTGGATTGATCCAGGAATCACTAGATTAATGCACTCGCTGAGACACTTACATGAAGAAGTTGGCTATGCACACCTTCAAGCACATTTAAGTAATCTATATCCTGTAGATGGACGAACTTACATGGTAGATTGGTCCACATCAAGACGACTTCCAGGGAATGGTTTTGAAAGCGATTACAACAAAGCCGTTGACGTTGGCGTACCATATATGTCAATGACAGACTTATTATGGTCAATAAACAACGGTGAGTTAAGACCTGGTTTTAATCAATTAGGAAATGAGATTATGATCATGTTACTTAATGCATATACAGACGGCAATATCCCTACTAATGCAAGGATAAGGGGACTAGTTACTTCTGGGGGAAAATCATTTAATACAGAAAGACTACTTGAGATTCTAAGAGAACATAGTTAAATAAAAATAAAAAAATAAAAACTAAATCAAAGCATTAGCAACAACAAACGAAGCAAACACTAAGCTAACCATTGACATCAACTTAATCAATATGTTAATCGAAGGTCCAGATGTATCCTTGAAAGGATCTCCAACTGTATCTCCAACAACAGCAGCTTTGTGAGCATCAGAACCCTTACCGCCATGATGTCCTTCTTCGATGTGCTTCTTTGCATTATCCCATGAACCGCCAGCATTAGCCATAAATATTGCCAGTACAAATCCAGTAACTAATGTTCCAATCAACAATCCACTAACAGCAGCAGGACCAAGTAACAATCCAACAGCAATTGGTGAAACAATAGCTAAAATTGCAGGAGCAATCATCTCATGCTGCGCAGCCTTAGTTGATATATCAACACAACTTTTATAATCAGCTTTTGCAGTGCCTTCCATCAATCCTTTAATCTCTTTAAACTGTCTTCGAACCTCTACAATTATCTTCTCAGCAGATCTTCCAACAGCACTCATTGTCATTGAACTAAAGATAAATGGAAGCATTGCCCCAATCATCAATCCAACAACAACAACAGGATTAAGCAAACTCAAAGTAAGCTCATGACCTAATAACTCAACTTGTTCTTTGTAAGCAACAATCAAAGCAAGTGCAGTAAGTCCAGCAGAACCAATTGCAAAACCCTTTCCAGTCGCAGCAGTTGTATTACCTAAGGCATCCAATGCATCAGTTCTTTTCCTAACTTCAGGATCCATCTTTGCCATCTCTGCAATACCGCCTGCATTATCAGCAATTGGACCATAAGCATCAGTAGCTAGTGTAATACCAAGTGTAGACAACATACCAACGGCAGCAAGTCCAACACCATATAATCCTAAGCTATAACTTGCAGACCCACCAGCAATATAGAAACTTCCGAGTATTGCAGCAGAAACAGTCAATATTGGAATTGCAGTTGACCTCATACCTAAAGCAGTACCCTCAATCACAATAGTAGCAGGACCAGTTTTAGCAGATTCTGCTAATCTTTTAGTGTGTTTGTACTCCTTAGCCGTATAGTACTCAGTACTTAGTCCAATTATGAGTCCGGCCGCTAAACCAATTAAAACTGTATAATAGACATTAATATGCTCCACACCTAATATCTGAACAACAATAAAATAAGAAGCAATCGCAATCAAAATAGCAGCAGAAAAAATACCCTTACGCAAAGCCCAAAGTAAAGCATGCGCATCTGCCTTGCCTTCTGTCCTAACAAGATAAGTTCCAATTATTGAACAAATTACTCCAACAGCAGCAATTGCCAAAGGAACAGCAACTCCCTTAAGCGACAAACCAGCAGCAACAGCAAGGGCCATTGTAGCAATTATAGAACCAACATAACTCTCATAAAGCCCACCCCCCAAACTCATACCAGCTGTATCATGAAATAACTTAGTTCCACCGCGTATAAATGCTATATCACGCCAGGAATATTCAACGCCCAATCCACCATATACGGTATAATCAATAGGATTTATTCCATCAGCAGACAATGTCAATCGATGAACACTCCCTTC
>PVBE012119431.1_pt1 | contig 19675 bp, 19 predicted proteins | sample 1631181 | NCBI WGS metagenome assembly PVBE01 (sample SAMN08397723, study PRJNA350692) | Marine metagenome, whole genome shotgun sequencing project. | isolation source: water | place: Pacific Ocean | collected 2012-04 | reverse complement strand
TTTCCTGCACCGGGCGGTCCTATGTCTATCGGATTGCCAACCGCCGCGCGCCGCTGACGCTGGAACGCGGCCGGCTGTGGCAGGTGCCGCAGGAACTCGATGCGCAGGCCATGCACCGCGCGGCGCAGGCGCTGGTCGGGCTGCATGATTTCACCACCTTCCGCTCGGTCCATTGCCAGTCGGACAGCCCGGTCAAGACGCTCGATCGGCTCGATGTCGAGCAGGTGGCGACGCCGATGGGCACGGAAGTCCGCGTTCACGCTGAAGCGCGCAGTTTCCTGCATCACCAGGTCCGCTCGATGGTCGGCTGCCTCGCGCTGGTCGGCATGGGCCGCTGGCCCGAAGAACGCATGGCCGAAGCGCTGGCCGCGCGCGACCGGCAGGAATTGGGATTGAACGCGCCCCCGCACGGCCTGTATTTCGTATCTGCGAGCTACCCCGCGGATAGTTGACCCAACGTCACCCTAGCCAAGCGCCACGAGCGCGCCTAGCGATAGGCCGGTTAGGTCCAGAATTGAATTGGGAGAATGCAGATGACCACCACCGGAAAGCAGCTTTTCACCACTCTTGAAAGCGACGGTACGCTGACCGTCGAGATCGCGCAGAGCGAATTTCCCGATCCCACCGGCAATCAGGTGCTGGTCAAGATGGAAGCGGCGCCGATCAATCCCTCGGACCTCGCGATCCTGACCGGCGCGGCCGATTTCGAGAATGCCGACTATTCGCCCGGCAAGGTCGTCGCCAAGATGCCCGAGCCGTTCAACTCGGGTCAGAAAGCCCGCCATGGCCAGCGCCTGCCCGCAGGCAACGAAGGCGCAGGCACGGTCATCGCGACCGGCGACAGCGACATGGCCAAGGCGCTGATGGGCCAGCGGGTCGCCTGCGTGCCGGGCACCGCCTACAGCGAATACGCGATTGCCGATGCCGCCATGTGCCTGCCGCTGGGTGATCACAGCGCCGAAGCCGGCGCGTCGAGCTTCGTCAATCCGATGACCGCGCTCGGCTTTGTCGAGAACGCCCGGATGGATGGCCACAAGGCGATCCTGCACACCGTCGGCGCATCCAATCTCGGCCAGATGCTCAACCGCATCTGCCTCGAGGACGGCATGGGCCTCGTCAATATCGTGCGCAAGGACGAGCAGGCCAAGCTGCTCAAGGATCAGGGCGCGACGCATGTCGTGAATTCTTCCGACGACGATTTCCTCGACCAGCTCAAGGCGGCGATCGACGATACCGACGCCTTCTACGGCTTCGATCCGATCGGCGGCGGCAAGATGGTCGACACCTGCTTCAAGGCGATGGAACAGGTCGCGGTCGGCAAGATGACCGAATATTCGCGCTATGGCTCGAACCAGCAGAAGCGGATGTTCATCTATGGCCGCCTCGACTTCGGGCCGACCACGCTGACGCCCAGCTACGGGTTCGGCTGGACGCTCTCGGGCTGGCTGCTGACGCCGTTCCTGCAATCCGCGGGAATGGAAACGGTGATGCGCATGCGCAAGCGTGTGCTCGACAACCTCACCACCACCTTCGCCAGCGGTTACAAGACCAAGGTCGATCTCGAGGGCATGCTGACCAAGGATGCGATCCTCGATTATCGCCAGATGAAGACCGGCGAGAAATATCTCGTGATGCCGCACGGTTAGGCATGACCCGGATGCTTCCCCGTCCGCAAAGCGATGCGGGCGGGGACAGCGTCCGGCCTACCTCATGTCGAAGGCGCGCTGGATCGTGGCGGGATCGCTTTCACCCGCGGCCAGCAGCAATTGCAGGAGAATCCGCGCCTTTTGCGGATTGAGCGCGCGGGCCGCGATGAAACCGTTGGCATCGTCCTCGTCCTCGCGGTCGACCAGTCCCTCGTCAGCCCGGCTGGCGCGGATGACGCAGACCCCGCGCGAAGCAAGCCTCGCCAGTTCCTGACGGACGCTATCGGGCATGTTCCCTTCGCCAACACCGGCCAGCACGATGCCGCGCGTGGTATCGCTCACCTGCCGGTTCAGGTCGGCCCCATCGAGACCGGCATAGGCGTAGACGATGGCCACCCCGGGGAAACTCTTTGGCCAGCCGAAGGCAGCCCCGGCCCCGGTCCGCCAGGGTGCGCCGAACCATTCGAGCGAAGCGGGCGTTACCAGTCCGACCGATTCGCGCGGGAACCCGCGAAAGGCCTCGGTCCCGCGCGTGCGGACCTTGTAGACGTCGCGCGCGGCAAAGATCCGGTCGCCCATCACCACCAGCACCCCGCGCCCCGCAGCATCGGGATCGCTCGCCACGCGTACGGCATTGGCGAAATTGCGCAGCCCGTCATAGCCCACCGCATCGGCGGGCCGCATCGCGCCGACCACCACCACGGGCTTGTCCGCCGGCAGCGTCTGGTCGAGCAGGAACGCGGTTTCTTCCAGCGTATCGGTGCCGTGAGTGACGATAACACCCTGACACGCCGGGTCCGCCAGTGCCGCCTGCGCAGCCTGGTGGAGCGGGGTCCACACCATCGGTCCGATGTCGGCCGAATCGATATTGGCGATCTGCTTGCCCGAAAGCTCGGCCTCGAGCCCCAGCCCGCCGACCTTTTCGAGATAGTCCTCGATCCCGATCTCGCCCGAACGGTATCCCGGAGTAATCGCGGAACCGGCGATCCCGGCAATCGTGCCGCCGGTGGCGAGGACGGTAAGCTTGGTGGTCATGCCCGCCGCCTAGCGGGCCACGCGCGATCTCGGCAATTGATTTTGCCGAATTGGGCGCTATGTGCAGCGCACCGCTGAAACGGAGCGGGCGATTAGCTCAGTTGGTAGAGCATCTCGTTTACACCGAGAGGGTCGGCGGTTCGAGCCCGTCATCGCCCACCATTTCCGCCGGTGCCGCGATCGTGGCCCCCGCGCGGCGCCGCTTGCCGCCCTACTCCGCAATAGCGCGGTCGATCGCGGCGCGCGCCTCCTCGCTTGTCCAGTCGTAACCGCCCTGCACCCGCCAGACCTCCTGCCCCGCCGCATCGTAGAGCACGGTGGTGGGCATGCTCCCCCCGCCAACCGCGAAGCCAATTGCGCTTTCGGGATCCATCCAGGGTTCGAGCCTCGCATAGCCGCCCTGAGCGAAGAACGGGCCGACCACTTCGGCGCCCTGCATGTCCTGGCTCACGGTCAGCACCCGCAAGCGACCTTCGTATTCGCCGGCAAGCGTATCGAGCAGCGGCATCTCCTCGACACACGGCGCACACCAGGTTGCCCAGAGATTGAGCAGGACGGGCGTGCCCTGCAGCGCACCGAGATTGAGCGAGCGCCCTGCCGGATCGGTCACATTCAGAGCCGGCATCAGTTCGCCCGCCGCGCTGTCGTCGATCTGTCCGGTTAGGGCGGACGAAGCGCTGCTTTCTTGCGCCGCATCGGGTGCGCCCCTATCGCAACCCGCGACTGCAAGACCGAGGATGATGGCAAGCGTGAACGACAAGCGGGACACTCAGGGCTCCAACAGCATGTGGGGCGGCAGGTTCGCCGAAGGACCTAGCGCGATCATGCGCGAAATCAACGCCTCCATTCCGTTCGACAAGATCCTGTGGCGCGAGGATATCGAAGGCAGCCGGGCGCATGTCGCCATGCTGGCGCAGCAGGGTATCGTCTCGGCCGAAGATGCGGGCACCATCGATCGAGGATTGCAGCAGATCGCCGCGGAGTACGAGCGCGACGGGGTCCCCGAGGACTGGGACCTGGAAGACATCCACATGACCGTGGAGGCCCGCCTGACCGAAATTGTCGGCCCGGTAGCGGGGCGGCTGCACACCGCGCGCAGCCGCAACGACCAGGTGGCGACCGACTTCCGCATGTGGGTGCGGACCGCCAACCGGCGCGCCATCGCGGGCATCGAAGCGGTGCTGGCCGCGCTGGTCGCCCGCGCCGAGGAGCATGCCGGCACGATCATGCCCGGCTTCACGCATTTGCAGACCGCGCAGCCGGTAACGCTGGGCCATCACCTGCTGGCCTATTTCGAAATGCTGATGCGGGATCGTTCGCGCTTCGCCGATGCACTGGTGCGGATGGACGAATGCCCGCTGGGCTCGGCGGCGCTGGCGGGCACCGGCTTCGACCTCGACCGCGAAATGACCGCCGAGGCGCTTGGCTTCGCACAGCCCACGCGCAACAGCCTCGACGCCGTATCCGATCGCGATTTCGCGCTCGATTACCTGACCGCGGCGAGCCAGTGTTCGCTGCACCTGTCGCGGCTGGCGGAGGAATTCATCATCTGGGCCAGCCAGCCCTTCGGCTTCGTCAAGCTGCCCGATACGCTGTCGACGGGCAGTTCGATCATGCCGCAGAAGCGCAATCCCGATGCCGCCGAGCTGGTGCGCGGGCATGCCGGCCGCGTGATCGGCTGCGCGACATCGCTGATGATCACAATGAAGGGCCTGCCGCTCGCCTATTCGAAGGACATGCAGGACGACAAGCCGCCGGTGTTCGAGGCTGCGGGCCTGATCGATCTCAGCCTTGCCGCCATGGCGGGGATGGTGGCCGACAGCGGCTTCGACGCCGCGCGCATGCGCCGTGCGGCCGAAGCCGGCCACGCCACTGCGACCGACCTGGCCGACTGGCTGGTGCGGCAGGCGGATATTCCGTTTCGCGAAGCGCACCACATTACCGGGGCGGCCGTGAAGCTGGCCGACGAGCAGGGCGTCGCGCTCGATGGACTGTCGATCGGCGATCTGAAGGCTATTGACGAACGCATCGACGAGCGCGTGTTCGATGCGCTGTCGGTCGATGCCTCGGTCGCGGCGCGCGCTTCCTATGGCGGGACGGCGCCGCAGCGCGTAAGGCAGCAGGTGGCCGCGGCGAAACAGCGTCTCGGCATGGAGGATTGATGCGCCACCGGATCGCCCTTGCCGCGCTGCTGATGCTTGCAGCCTGCGGGCAGAAATCCGCGCTCGAACCGGTGGAAGGCGCAGCGCTGCCGCCCGCCCCCTATGGCGCGGATGTGCAGCCCACCGCCGATGAACTGCTGGTGCTCGATCCCGAGGCCGCCCCTGCGCGCAGCGTCGAGCTGCGGACCCGTTCGGAAGAGCGCGAGGACGATCCTTTCGATCTGCCGCCCGAGTGAATTTCAATCGGGCAAGCAAGGCTTGCTCGACAAAGAGAATGCCTTTGGGCAGGGGCCTGCCATGGACCATTTCGAGCTGAAAGACGGCGTGCTTCACGCCGAGGACGTTCCGCTGCCGCGCATTGCGGAAGAAGTCGGGACGCCCGTCTACATCTATTCGCGCGCCACGCTCGCGCGGCACGCACGCGTGTTTCGCGAAGCGCTGGCAGGGGTCGACAACCCGCACATCGCCTTTGCGGTGAAGGCCAATCCCAACCTGGCGGTGCTCAAGATCCTCGCCAGCGAGGGCTATGGCGCCGATGTCGTCTCGGGCGGGGAACTGGCCCGGGCGCTGGCAGCGGGCATGAAACCCGCGGATATCGTTTTCTCGGGCGTGGGCAAGACGCATGCCGAACTGGTGCAGGGTCTCGAGGCGGACATCGGCCAGTTCAACATCGAGAGCGAAGAGGAAGGCTACGAGCTGGCCGCGATTGCCGCACGGCACGGCAAGCGCGCGGCCTGCGCGCTGCGGGTCAACCCCGATGTCGATGCGCGCACGCATGAGAAAATCTCGACCGGCAAGCGCGAGAACAAGTTCGGCGTCCCGCTCGACCGGGCGGCAGATATCTATGGCCGGCTGGCGCAGGAGGACGGCCTCGATATGCGCGGCGTGGCAGTGCACATCGGCAGCCAGCTGTCGACGCTCGAGCCGCTGGAGACAGCCTTCGGCAAGGTCGGCACGTTGATTGCGGAATTGCGCGCCGCGGGATGCACGGTGACGCATGCCGATCTCGGCGGCGGACTGGGGGTGCCCTACAAGGCGGGTGAAAACTTGCCCTCCCCCGCCGAATACGGCGCAATGGTCGCGCGGGTGACGCGCGACTGGGGGGTGCAGCTGATGTTCGAACCCGGGCGCGTGATCGCGGGCAATGCCGGCGTGCTGCTGACGCGGGTGATCCGCGCCAAGCGCAGCGGCAACGGCCCCCCGTTCGTCGTCGTCGATGCGGCGATGAACGACCTTGCCCGCCCGGCGATGTATGGCGCATGGCACGATTTCGACGCGGTCGCGCCGACCGGCGACCGCATGACCGCGCATATCGTCGGACCGATCTGCGAGACGGGCGACACCTTCGCGATGGACCGCGAATGCGATGCGCTGGTGGCGGGCGACCTCGCCGTATTTCGCACCGCAGGCGCCTATGGCGCGACGATGGCCTCATCCTACAACTCGCGCGGTTTCGTGGCTGAAGCGCTGGTCGACGGCGACCATTATGCCGTGGTTGCCGACCGAATCGCGGCAGCGGCGATCATGGATGCCGAACGCGTTCCCGAATGGCTCACCTGATGCAGCGTCGCGATGCATAGCCTGCCGCTCTTCCACCGGATCGCCGGCGCGCGCGTCGTCGTTGTCGGCGAAGGCGAAATGGCGGCGGCCAAGGCGCGGCTGGTGGAACGCGCAGGGGGCATCCCCTGCCCCGAGACAGAAGCGCATTACGCCAGGCTGGCATTCGTGGCGCTGGAAGACGGACATGCCGCCCAGACCGCCGCGCTGCGCCTCAAGCGCATGGGCTTGCTGGTCAACGTGGCGGACCGTCCCGAACTGTGCGATTTCACGCTCCCCAGCGTGCTCGACCGCGACCCTGTGCTGGTCGCAGTAAGCACCGGCGGCGCATCGGCCGGATTGGCGAAACACCTGCGGCTGCGGCTCGAAGCCATCCTGCCGCAATCGCTGGGCGCGCTGGCGAGCGGGCTGAGCGCCGCGCGCGACCGGATCCGCGCGCGCTATCCCGATGGCGATACCCGCCGCCGCGCGATCGACGCCGCGCTGCAGGAAGGCGGCCGGCTCGACCCGTTCGAACCCGCGAGTGCCGAGGGGGTCGACGGCTGGCTCGATCGGACCCGCGCTGACGATGGGGCGCAGGTCGTCGACGTCACGCTTGCCAGCGACGATCCGGAGGACCTGACGATCCGCCAGGCGCGCGCGCTGGGCCGCGCCGACACCGTGCTGCACGACCCGCAGGTTCCCGAGACCATCCTGATCCGCGCCCGCGCCGACGCCGCCCGCGCGCCCCTTCCCGCAGAGACACCCGCAAGCGGCCTCACGGTCATCCTGCGACGCAGCTAGACCACCGCCAGGTCGGTGACGCCGATTTCACTGAAATAACGGGCCAGCGCGTCGGCCGTGTGGTCGGACAGCGCGATATAGGCGCGGCGGCGATCGTGCGGGTCGGACACGCGGACCAGCAGGTCGGCATCGACCATCTGCCCGATCCAGCGCAATGCCGTGGTGGCCGGGACCCCGGCGGCGATGCAGAGCGACGTAACCGAAACCTGCTGGCGTTCGGCGCGTGCTGCGGCGAGATCGAGCAGAATATCCCACGCCGGATCGGCGAACAGGTCGGCGTCGAAATGGCGCATGCGCGCTTGGCGGGCCTTGATGATCCGCCGCAGCACGGCCGCTTCGGGCAGACGCGGCCGCTGTTCCTCTTCGCGCGCGGACCGCTGGTCTTCGCCCTGCGCCCGCCATGCCTGCGCGGGGGATTCGAAGCGGAAGGCGCCCCCGCCCTCGCGCTGCCCGGGCGAAAGTTTCTCCAGCCGTTCGGCGATCCGGCCGACCTGTTCGGTCAGTCGCAACAGCATCAGCCGGTCCTCTTCGCCCATTTCGCGCAACCGCAGGTTGGGCACGCGCGCCAGCACGCGGCCGATCGCGATGATCCGTTCGGCGCGGCCCGGATCGACCAGGATCTGCGGGGCCGACAGCGAAAAGCAGCCGAACACGCTATCGAGCGCGGCCATGGTGGTCGATACCACCAACTGCGCGCCGGCCTTTCCCCCGCGCATGTCGAGCCGCGAGAGCAGCGCCAGCGCATCCGCGCTCGCTACCGCGCAATCGACCATCACGAGATCGCCCAGCGCCGCGAGCGGCCCCTGCGCATATTCTTCGAGGCTGCAGCATTCGCGCACCCGGAAACCCGCCGCGAGCGCATCTTCGCGCATTTCCGCGCGGATATGGTCGCGGTCGGCCAGGACGGTGACCGACAGCTGGCATCCGGCAGCATCGCGCACCGGCTCGTAATCGAAATTGGCTTGCATCGACTCGCGCTCCCTCACTGCAAATGCAGAACATGGTGAGAACAAAAGCGGATCAGGTCAAGAAGCGGGGTACAAATCGCGCGCACGACTGAACCATTCGCGCGGCTGCTGCGACTATCCCCATGTGACTGGCAGCAAGACCGCTCCTCCCCCACCGGCCCAATCGGAAGCCGGTCGGCGCTATGACGAATGGCTCGTCACGCTGGTGCAAGCGGGTGACCGCGACGCCGGGGAACGGCTGGCCCGGCGCTGGCACCCGCGGCTGCTGCGCACCGCGCGGCGCCTGCTCGGCGACACCGACAGCGCGCTGGTTGCGGTGCAGGACAGCTGGATCGCGATCCTGCGCGGGATCGGCGGCCTGCGCGACCCCGCCCGCTTCGCACCCTGGGCCTTCGGGATCCTCCGGCGGCGCTGCGCGGACCGGGTGCGATCGGCGCAGCGCGAGCGCCGCCATCAAGGCACAGGCGATGCCGCGCCGGTGCCAATCGCCGCCGCGGCTTCGGAGGGCATGGCCATCCGCCAGGCCTTTGCCGCGCTGCCGGCGGACCAGCGGCTCGCCGCGCAATTGTTCTTCGGCGAGGGGCTGACGCTCGCCGAAATCGCCGAGGTCCAGGCCGTACCGCTGGGTACCGCCAAGACCCGCCTGTTCCATGCCCGCCGCAAGCTGAAGGCGGCTCTATCCGGAGACGACCCATGACCGACACAGATGCCCGTATTCGCAGCGCGCTCGACGCGGACGACAGGGAATTCCTCGCCAGCCTCGGGCCCGATCGCGGCATGTTCCGCCAGATCGGCGACAGCATGCATGGTCCGCTCGGTGGATGGATGAAATTCAGCTTCGCGCTGGCCATCGTGATCGGGCTGGCGCTGGCCTATTGCCTGTACCGCGCGCTGACCTTCGACAGCCTCGAAGCGCTGATCGGCTGGGGCCTTACCGGCCTCGCGCTGCTGGTAATGCAGGGTTTCCTCAAGGAATGGATGTTCGCGCGGATGAACATGCTGGCCGTGCTGACCGAGGTCAAACGGCTGCAATTGCAGGTCGCCATGCTGCAGGAAGATCGCGGCTAGGGCCGGATCTCGATTGGCGTGCCGTCGGGCACCAGGCTCCACAATTCGGCGATCTCGGCATTCGACAGCGCGATGCAGCCGTCGGTCCAGTCACCCGGCACGCGCGCATCGTAGGGGAGCCCGTTGGGCTGTCCGTGAATGAAGATCAGCCCGCCCGGCGACCGGCCGCGGCTACGCGCATAGGCGCGGTCCTGCGCATTGGGATAATCGATGTGCAGGCTGAGGTAATAGCTCGACTGGCGGTTGCCATAGGTGATGGTGTAGCGCCCCTCGGGCGTGCGCTCGTCGCCCTGGAAACGCTTGTGGCCAACCGGCGCATCGCCATATTGCAGGCCCGTATAGCGGCGGATCACGCGGTCGTCCTGATAGACCAGCAGCGTGCGCTCGGACTTGTCGATCAGGATGAAATCCGCCCGTTCCCCAGCCCGGGCCTGCTGCGCCTGCAGCGGCGCGGCGCACAGTGCACCGAGCGCTGCGAAAAAGGCGAGGAAAGCGCGCATCACGCAAGCATCCTAGCGCGCATTCCGCATCAGTCCATGAACGGATCGCGCATCAGGATCGTATCGTCGCGCTCGGGGCTAGTGGAAACCAGCGCCACCGGCGTTTCGATCAGTTCCTGCACGCGCTGGATGTATTTGACCGCATTGGCGGGCAGGTCGGCATAGCTGCGCGCGCCCGCGGTCGATTCCTGCCAGCCTTCCATGCTTTCGTAGATCGGCTCGACAGCGGCCTGGTCGGCGGCGTGGCTGGGGAAATAGTCATAGACATTGTTCCGCAACCGGTAGCCGGTGCAGATCTTCACCTCGTCGAGACCGTCGAGCACATCGATCTTGGTCAGCGCGATCCCGGTCACGCCGCTGATCGCGCAGGTCTGGCGCACCAGCACGGCATCGAACCAGCCGACCCGGCGCTGGCGCCCGGTGACGGTGCCGAATTCATGCCCGCGCTCGCCGATGCCCTTGCCCACCTCGTCATCCAGCTCGGTCGGGAAGGGACCGCTGCCGACGCGGGTGGTGTAGGCCTTGACGATGCCCAGCACGAAGCCGGTGGCGTTGGGGCCCAGCCCGCTGCCTGCCGCGGCCGTGCCACTGACCGTGTTCGAGCTGGTGACGAAGGGATAGGTCCCGTGGTCGATGTCGAGCAGGACGCCCTGCGCGCCTTCGAACAGGATCTTGGCGCCCGCCTTGCGAACCTTCTTCAGCCGTTTCCACACCGGCTGCGCATATTTGAGCACGAAGGGCGCGATCTCGCGCAGTTCGGCGAGCAATTGCTCGCGGTCGACCGGCTCCTGCTCGAACCCAGCGCGCAGGGCATCGTGATGCGCGCACAGCCGGTCGAGCTGCGGTTCGAGCGCGTCGAGATGCGCCAGGTCGCATACGCGGATCGCGCGGCGGCCGACCTTGTCCTCGTAAGCCGGACCGATGCCGCGCCCGGTGGTGCCGATCTTGCCCGATCCGGCGGCCGCTTCGCGCAGCCCGTCGAGATCGCGGTGGATCGGCAGGATCAGCGGACAATTGTCGGCCACCGCGAGGTTGTCGTCATTGATGGTGACACCCTGCGCTTCGAGCTTCTCGATCTCGGCCTTGAGCGCCCACGGGTCGAGCACCACGCCATTGCCGATCACGCTGAGCGTGCCCGATACGATGCCGCTGGGCAGCAGCGAGAGCTTATAGGTGGTCCCGTCGATGACCAACGTGTGACCCGCATTGTGGCCGCCCTGGAAGCGCACCACGGCATCGGCGCGGCTGGCCAGCCAGTCGACGATCTTGCCCTTGCCCTCATCGCCCCACTGGGCGCCGATCACGGTGACGTTGGCCATTCGATAGTTCTCGCAAATGTAAGGAAATCAAACGCCGCGGGCGTTAGGCTGATCTATGGCACGGGGCAAGGCGAATTGCCGGAAACATGCGCCGTCTGCACCATTGTATGGGCAAAGGAGATTTCATGACCGATTACCCCACGCTTTCGCTGAATGACGACCGCCAGATCCCGCAGCTCGGCTTCGGCACCTACAAGATCGACGAGGACGCTGCACCCGAAGCGGTCAAGACCGCGCTCGATGTCGGCTACTGGCTGGTCGACACCGCGGCCATCTACCAGAACGAACGCGGCGTCGGCAAAGGTGTTGGCGACTGGTCCGACATCTTCCTGCAGACCAAGATCTGGAACGAAAGCCAGGGCTACGAGCGGACCAAGAAGGCCGCCGAAAAATGCCTCGAACGGCTCGGCCGCGACCATGTCGACATGCTGCTAATCCACTGGCCCTGCCCCGAAAAGGACCTGTTCGTGGAAACGTGGAAAGCGTTCATCGAACTGCGCGACGAAGGCAAGGCAAAGTCGATCGGCGTATCGAACTTCCGCGAGGAGGACCTGCGCCGCATCATCGACGAAACCGGCGTCACGCCCGCGCTCAACCAGATTGAACTGCACCCCACCTTCCAGCAGCGTGAACTGCGCAAGCTGCATGACGAACTCGGCATCGTCACGCAGTGCTGGTCGCCGCTGGGCCAGGGTGCGGGGATCGAAAACGAGACCATCGCCGCCATCGCCGAGGAAGCCGGCCAGCCTGCCAGCGCCGTGATCCTGCGCTGGCACATGCAGCATGGCCTGTGCCCGATCCCCAAGGCATCGAGCCGCGATCACATCGAAGCCAATTTTGCAGCGCTCAAGTTCACCCTCACGGACGACCAGATGTCGCGCATCGACGCGCTTGACGATCCCGAAGGCCGGATCGGGCCCGATCCGAGCGATTTCGAAGGGTAATATCGGCGGGGTGCGCCACGGCGGCAAGGCTGCTAATGGCGCACCCGTGACCATGACCGACAACCCCATCCGCATTGCCGCGCTGTACCAGTTTGCGCGTTTCGACGATCCGCGTGCACTGCGCGCGCCGCTGCTTGCGGTATGCGAAGCGAATGCCGTGCGCGGAACTCTGCTGCTGGCAAAGGAAGGCATCAACGGCACAATCGCCGGAAGTGATAAGGGTGTCGAAGCGGCGCTCGACCATATCCGCGCGCTGCCCGGCTGCGCCGAGATCGAGATCAAGGAATCGCGCGCCGCGATCATGCCCTTCCACCGCACCAAGGTGCGGCTGAAGAAAGAGATCGTGACCATGGGCCAGCCCGATCTCGATCCGCTTGCCGGGGTTGGCACCTATGTCGCGCCCGAGGACTGGAACGCGCTGATTTCGGATCCGGAGACGATCGTGATCGACACGCGCAACGATTACGAAGTGCAGATCGGCACCTTCGAAGGCGCGATCGATCCGCAAACCGCCAGCTTCGGCGAATTTCCCGAATGGTTTCGCGCCAAGCGCGCCGAACTGGAGGCCGAGGGGCGCAAACCCAGGATCGCCATGTTCTGCACCGGCGGGATCCGCTGCGAGAAATCGACCGCTTTCGCGCGCGCCGAGGGGGTGGACGAGGTCTATCATCTCAAGGGCGGCATCCTCAATTATCTCGAACACGTGCCCGAGCAGGACAGCCTGTGGCGCGGCGAATGCTTCGTCTTCGACGAACGGGTCAGCGTCGGCCACGGACTGGCGGCGGGCACCCACGGCCTGTGCCGCGCCTGCCGCAGGCCGCTGAGCGAGGCGGACATGGCGCATGACCATTTCAGCGAGGGCGTGTCCTGCCCGCGTTGTTATGACGAGCGCAGCGACGAGCAGCGCGTGCGTTATGCCGAGCGCAACCGACAGGCGCGGCTCGCGCGCGAACGCGGCGAAGAACACATCGGCCGGCGCAGCGAAGCAGAGCGCGATGGCTGAACCGGTCCTCTACAGCTTTCGCCGCTGCCCCTATGCCATGCGCGCACGCATGGCGCTGCGGATCGGCGGGGCATCCTACGAACACCGCGAGGTCGTCCTGCGCGACAAGCCGGCGGAAATGCTCGAGGCGTCGCCCAAGGGCACGGTGCCGGTGCTGGTTGCCGGACCGGGCGAGGTGATCGAGGAAAGCCGCGACATCATGCGCTGGGCGCTGGTGCGCAGCGATCCCGAAGGCTGGCTCGAGCGCGACGATCCGGAGTTGATCGAAACCAATGACGGGCCGTTCAAGCACCATCTCGACCGCTACAAATACGCCACCCGGTACGACGATGTCGATCCGGCGCAGCATCGCACGGCGGCGCTGGACATCCTGCGCAGGCTGGACGAGCGGCTTTCGCAGTCAGCCTATCTGCGGGGCGAGACGCGCGGCTTTGCCGACATCGCGATCTTTCCCTTCATCCGCCAGTTCGCCAACACCGACCGCGACTGGTTCGACGGTCAGGCGCTGCCCCACCTCCAGGCTTGGCTGGCCGGGCTCGTCGGATCCGAGCTGTTTACGGGCATCATGACCAAGCACGCCCAATGGAAGGCCGCCTAGAGCGGTTTGACGTCGCTTTCGTCGAGGACGTGCGAGCAGCCGAGCGCGCGCGGATCGTCGCTGGCCGACACTGCCGCCACCGTGCGCCAGCCGATGGCGCGCAGCCGTGCTGCATTGGCGCGGTCATGGCCCAGCGGCAGGAACAGCGTCTCGCGCCGGTCGGCATCCGCCGCGCCAAGCGCATCGAGCAGCGGGTCCATGTAGAGCGAGAAGCCGGTGGCGGCCTCGTCGCTGCCCTTGATCGTATAGGTCCCGCCGCGGCCCAGCGCGCGCCGCGCGCCTTCGCCGTACAGCGTGAAGCCGAACCAGCTCTGGTATTCGAACCCGTGGCGTTCGGTCGGGTCGAGCGTAACCCGCGCGCGGTCGCCGATCGTAGCGGCGATTTCGCGCAAGCCGGCAATCCGGCTGGCCAGCGCGCCACCCGCATCGATCGCGGCCAGCTTGGCAATCGCCGTGTCGAAAGGCCCGGTGGCGTAGAGCAGCGGGAGATAGGCTTCCCCGCCCGCATCGCGCAGGCCGCCGGCATCCTTGGTGTCGAGCTCGCGCCGGACCGCGTCGCGCTGCTCCGCACCGAGCGGCATGGCTTCTTGCGCCAGCGTATCGACGAGGTCGGGGAGCGTGAAATCGATCGAGATATTGGTCACGCCCGCGGCGCTGAGCGCGTCGATCGCCACAGAAACCGCTTCGCTGGCGGCAGCCACGCTGTCGGTGCCGATGAGTTCGGCGCCCATCTGTAGGCGCTGGCGCGCGGGGTCGAGCTGGTCGGCGCTGAGCAACGCGACATCGCCGGCATAGCACAACCGCAGCGGACGCGGGGCAGCCGCCATGACGGTCGCGGCGATGCGGCCCACCTGCACCGTGATGTCGCTCCGCAGCGCCAGCGTGCGCAGGCTGTCGGGATCGGTGAAGCGGATCATCCGCCGCGTGGCGACGCCGTCCATCCGCCCGGCCAGCGAGTGCTCGAACTCGACGAGCGGGGGCCGCACACGGTCGTAGCCATGCGCATCCATCGCGTCGAGCACGGCGCGCATGGAGGTGGTCATCGTGCGCGCCCGCTCGGGCAGCGCGTCTTCGAGGCCGACGGGCAGGAGGTCGTCTTGGGTAGTCATGATGACGCGCCCCCTGCCCTATCGTTTGTCAGAATGCCAGTGGCATCACGACCTTGACGCCTTCGAGCGCGCAGGCCTGCTCGACCACTTCGGGCGGGATCGGCGCGTCGACGCTGAGCAGCACGGTGGCCTCGCCCCCGGCCTGGCGGCGACCGAGGTGGAAGGTGCCGATATTGATGCCCGACTGCCCGAGCAACGAACCGATCCGGCCGATGAAACCGGGCGCGTCTTCGTTGACAATATAGAGCATGTGGCCCTCGAGTTCGGCCTCGATCCGCACGCCGAACAGCTCGACCAGCCGCGGGGCATCGGCCCCGAACAGCGTACCCGCCACCGAACGGTCGCCCTGGTCGGTGCCCACCGTCACGCGGATCAGCGTGTTGTAGACGCCTTCCTTCTCGTGGCGGATCGAACGGATGTCGAGCCCGCGTTCCTTCGCCAGATAGGGCGCGTTGACCATGTTCACCGTGTCCGAATACTGGCGCATCAGCCCGGCCAGCACCGCGCCTTCGATCGGCTTGCCCGACAGTTCGGCTGCCGCGCCTTCGCGCTCGATCGAAATCTTGGTCAGATTGCCATGCGCCAGCTGGCCCACCAGGCTGCCGAGGTCTTCGGCCAGACCCATATAGGGGCGCAGCTTGGGTGCTTCCTCGGCGCTGAGGCTGGGCATGTTGAGCGCATTGGTGACGCCGCCGCTGACGAGATAATCCGCCATCTGTTCGGCCACCTGCAGCGCGACATTGACCTGCGCTTCGGTGGTGCTGGCACCGAGGTGCGGCGTACACACGAAGTTGGGCTTGCCGAACAGTGGGCTGTCCTTGGCCGGTTCGCTCTGGAACACGTCGAGCGCGGCCCCGGCAACTTGCCCGCTGTCGAGCGCATCGGCCAGCGCCGCCTCGTCGATCAGGCCACCGCGCGCGCAGTTGACGATCCGCACGCCCTGCTTGGCCTTGGCGAGGTTTTCCGCCGACAGGATATTGCGCGTCTCGTCGGTCAGCGGCGTGTGGAGCGTGATGAAATCGGCCTTGGCCAGCAGCGTGTCGAGATCGGCTTTCTCGACCCCGATTTCGACCGCGCGTTCCTCGGTCAGGAAGGGATCGTAGGCAACGACCTTCATCCGCAGGCCCAGCGCGCGGCTGGCGACGATGCTGCCGATATTGCCCGCGCCGATCAGGCCCAGCGTCTTGCCGGTCACTTCGACGCCCATGAAGTCGTTCTTGGGCCATTCGCCCGCCTGCGTGCGGACATTGGCGGCGGGGATCTGCCGCGCCAGCGCGAACATCATCGCGATGGCGTGTTCGGCCGTGGTGATCGAATTGCCGAACGGCGTGTTCATCACCACCACGCCCTTGCCGCTGGCGTAGGGGATATCGACATTGTCGACGCCGATACCGGCGCGGCCAATGACCTTGAGATTGGTCGCCGCATCGAGGATTTCGGGCGTGACCTTGGTCGCGCTGCGGATGGCGAGGCCATCGTACTGGCCGATCACCGCCTTGAGTTCATCGGGCGTCATGCCCGGTTTCACGTCGACATCGCAGCCGCGCTCTTCGAAAATGCGCGCGGCGTTCGGGTCCATCTTGTCCGAAATAAGGACTTTGGGTTTGGTCATGATTTTTCTCTCGTCATCCCAGCCAAAGCTGGGATCGCTTTCGATTTGGTCGGAGCGAGCGGATAGCGGTCCCAGCTTTCGCTGGGACGACGCCGATTATGCCGCTTTCACCTGTTCGTAGGCCCACTCGATCCACGGCAGGAGACGCTTGAGGTCTTCCTGCTCGACCGTGCCGCCGCACCAGATGCGCAGGCTCGGCGGGGCGTCGCGATAGCCGTTGAAGTCGTAACCGACATCGCGGTCCTCGAGCAGCTTGACGATCTTCTTCGGCACCGCCGCCTTCTCGTCATCGGGTAGCTGATCGTACCACTCGCCCTGGAAGACGAAGCACACGCCGGTGTTGGTCCGCTTGGCCGGGTCGGCGACCATGTTGCGCAGCCAGGGGGTCGCCTCGATCCAGTCGAGGACGATCTTGGCATTGGCATCGGCGCGTTCGAACATCGCCTTGCGCCCGCCCATCGCCTGCGCCCATTCGAGCGCGTCGATATAGTCTTCGGTCGCCAGCAGCGAGGGTGTGTTGATCGTCGCGCCCTCGAAAATGCCGGTGTTGATCTTGCCGCCCTTCTTGAGGCGGAAGAGCTTGGGCAGCGGCCATTCGGGGTCGTATTCCTCGATCCGCTGTACCGCCTTGGGGCTGAGGATGAGCATGCCGTGCTGCGCTTCGCTGCCCATCACCTTTTGCCAGCTGTAGGTCGTGGCATCGAGCTTGGCCCAGTCCATCTCCATCGCGAAGACCGCGCTGGTGGCATCGTTGATCGTCACGCCTTCGCGGCCCGGCGCCAGCCAGTCGGTGTCCGGGATCTTGGCGCCCGAAGTGGTGCCGTTCCAGGTGAAGACGACGTCGTTGTCCTGCGGGATGCTCGCCAGATCGGGGATTTCGCCGTAATCGGCGTCCATGACCGTAAGTTGCGGCAGCTTGAGTTGCTTGACCGCGTCCTGGATCCAGACATTGCCAAAGCTTTCCCATGCCGCGACGGTGGCCGGGCGATCGGGGCGCAGCATGGTCCACATCGCGCATTCGAGCGCGCCGGTATCCGATGCCGGCATGATGCCGACGAGGTAATCCTCGGGCACGCCGAGCATTTCCTTCGACAGGTCGATGGCATATTTCAGCCGCGACTTGCCGAGCGCGCTGCGATGCGAGCGGCCGAGCGATTCGGTTTTGAGATTGGCGGCAGACCAGCCCTTGTGTTTGACGGTCGGTCCGGACGAAAAGAAAGGGCGCTCGGGTTTGAGCGTAGGTTCGGCAGTCATGTATTCTCTCCTTGCAGAGAGCTCGCGCGGCGTTGGGACCGCGTGGCCCGCCGCCCGCACTAATGTTGCGCCGCAGCGAGTCAATGTGAAATACCGGTAGTGCGATAAAGCGTAGCTACGACACGACAGGCGACAGCCGCGAAGGCATGATCGTGGAATGCGAAAAATCCCTGCGGTTACAATCACGCTGCAAGCCGATGGACGGCATCGGCCATCTTCCCTAAAGCGCCGCGCAATGGATGTGACCGATCTTCGCATCGCGCTGTTCAGCGGGAACTACAATTACACTCGCGATGGCGCGAACCAGGCGCTCAACCGCCTGGCGGGCTTCCTGCTCAGGCAGGGCGCGGCGCTGCGCGTCTATGCCCCGGTCGTGGCCGAACCCGATTTCCCCGCGACCGGCGACCTGGTCGACATTCCCAACGTCCGAATGCCGGTGAAGGGCCGCGGCGAATACCGCCTGCCGCTGCGCATCGACGACCGCGTGCGCGCCGATCTGGCCGAATTCGCACCCAATGTGGTGCATCTGTCATCGCCCGACCCGGCCGCGCACGGCGCGCTCAAATGGGCGCGCGCGAAGGATATCCCGGTGCTGGCGTCGGTCCATACGCGGTTCGAAACCTACCCGCGCTATTACGGTCTCGGTTTCCTCGAACCGCTGGTCGAAGGCATGCTGCGCCGCTTCTACCAGCGCTGCGATGCGCTGGTGGCGCCATCGCAAAGCCAGATCGCCGAACTCACCGCGCAGGCGATGCATGACGACATTTCGATCTGGTCGCGCGGGGTCGACCGCACGGTCTTCGATCCGTCCAAGCGCGATCTCGAATGGCGGCGTGCGCATGGCTTGGCCGACGACGATGTGGCGGTCGTGTTCCTCGGCCGGCTGGTGATGGAAAAGGGGCTCGACGTCTTTGCCGAAACGATCGTGCAATTGCGCAAGCGCCAGGTCCCGCACAAGGTTCTGGTAATCGGCGACGGGCCCGCGCGCGAATGGTTCGAAAAGGCGTTGCCCGGCGGCATTTTCGCCGGCTTCCAGACCGGCAGGGATCTGGGCAAGGCGCTGGCGAGCGGCGATATCTTCTTCAATCCGTCGATCACCGAGACTTTCGGCAATGTCACGCTGGAGGCAATGGCCTGCGGATTGCCGGTGGTGGCCGCCGGGGCTACCGGTGCGGCGAGCCTGGTCGACGACGGGCGCACGGGCCGCCTGGTCGCGCCCGGCAAGCCCGATGTCTTCGCCCCCGCCTGCGCCGAAGCGCTGGCGCCCTATTGCACCGATGACGACCTGCGCCTGCTGCATGGTGCCAATGGCGAACAGGTCGCGCGCGCCTATACGTGGGACGCGATCAACCAGGCGGTGGTCGACACCTATCTGCGGCTGATCGAAACACGCGCCGCCGCCCGCTAGCGCAGCACGCCTGCTGCGCTCATCCAGCGCGAATACCACAGCGAAAACAGCGTCGAGATCCAGATCACCGCCATCAGCAGCGGGTTCTGCAGGCTGTCGGGGATCTGCGAGACCAGCAGTTCGAAATAGGTCGTCGCGATCAGCCCCACGGTCGCCACGGCGAACGCGGCGAAGGCCAGCTTGCGGCGCAGCAGCAGAAGGATCGACCCGAGCAGCGCGCACCACACGCCCAGCGCCCAGGCCGCATCGGCCCAGGCCGGGAAGGTATCGAAATATCCGATCTGTTCGGGCGTCATGCCCAGTTCGGCCAGGCTACCCGTTTGCGTCATCAGGTAGCTGTAACAGCCGATCGCATTGAACAGCAGCGTCGCTATGCCCACCACCCAGAGGTGCCAGGGCGTGTGTGTGGTGTCCGTCATGTCCGACCCCTCCCCCATCGCGACCCGCGGGCGCAGCCTAGCCCGCCTCCCGCGGATCGCCAAATGGCAGGGGTCAGAGCCGCTCGATCTTCTTGGCCAGGTCGTCGACCAGATCGACGATCTCGCGCACCGTCTCCTCGTCCAGCTTTCCCGAGCGCGCCCGGTTCTTGAGCACGCTGGCGAGATTGCCGACCGCGCGGAACATTTCGGGCGTGGCATAGGCGCGGCGATGAGTGCCATGACCCGACAGCCGCTCGAACAGCGCCGTCACTTCATCCGCGCGTTCCGCC
>PVBE012478164.1_pt1 | contig 19683 bp, 17 predicted proteins | sample 1631181 | NCBI WGS metagenome assembly PVBE01 (sample SAMN08397723, study PRJNA350692) | Marine metagenome, whole genome shotgun sequencing project. | isolation source: water | place: Pacific Ocean | collected 2012-04 | reverse complement strand
CCTTGCCGGCCCCTGGTGAATTACCACCCTTGCCGGCCCCTGGTGAATTACCACCCTTGCCAGATCTCCCTGCACCCGAGATACCAGTGACTTGTGATGCATGCGAATCATCATTTAATGCACGTGCCAACAAGGCAAGACGTGTCAAATGCCCAATGTGTGATGAAACTGTAAGACTTTGAGGAATTGATATGTGCGGCATCATTGGGTATATTGGGGGTCGACAAGCAACCCCATTTTTGATCGATGGACTCAGACGCCTTGAGTACAGGGGATATGACTCTAGTGGGATTGCTGTGAAAAACGGAGATATTTCTGTTCACAAGAAAATTGGAAAGGTTGCAGACTTAGAATCGAATATACCGAAAATAATTGAAGGCACCTGTGGCATTGCACACACTCGTTGGGCCACACATGGTGGCGTCACCGATGAAAACGCTCACCCACATTGTTCAGTGGATGGGAAGATTGCTCTGGTGCACAATGGCATCATAGAAAATGCGCGTGCACTACGGAACAGGTTGGAAAAGGAAGGAACGAAACTACGTTCAGATACTGATTCAGAAGCGCTCGTACATTTGATTCATCGCGAGGTGGAGAATGGTGCAAAGCCATTAACGGCTGTTCGTCGAACACTCAAACGTGCTCGTGGGACTTGGGGAATTTGCGTTGTCTTTGAAGGCCACGACATGATAATCTGTGCCCGCAACGGTTCCCCATTGGTCATTGGAATTGGAGATGGTGAGAATTGGATTGCAAGTGATACGTTACCACTCCAAACTCTGACTCAACAGGTCATCAGATTGGATGATGGGGATTTGGCCGTCGTAACCTCTGATGGAATCCAAACCAGCAGATTTGATGGTCGTTCCACTGATTCAGAAGTGACGCCCCTCGACGATGACTGGGGTGAGGCAGAATTGGGAGACTTCCCCCACTTCATGCTCAAGGAAATTCACGAACAACCTGAGGCAATCCGCCAATGCCTAACTGGACGATTGGCAATCAATGACGGCAATGCACGCTTGGGTGGACTGGGCCTTTCATCAAGAAAGTTGCAGAAAATCCCTCACGTTCGTTTGCTAGGATGTGGTACTGCATTACATGCTGCACAAGTTGGTCGCCTTGCAATTGAAGAATTGGCCAGAGTTCCAGCCTTGGCCCACGTCAGTAGCGAGTTTCGACACAACAACCCCGTGATTGAAACTGATGCGTTACATTTTGCAGTAAGTCAATCGGGGGAGACTGCAGACACCCTAGCTGCAGTAAAAGAAATACAACTGAAAGGAGGCGAAGTTCGAGGTGTTATCAACGTCGTCGGATCCACCATTGCTCGCCAATGTGGGATGGGATGTTACATTCATTCAGGACCAGAACAATCAGTCGCATCAACCAAAGCATTCTCCAATATGGTGGCCGCTCTTTCTATGTTTGCGATTCAAATTGGTCGTGCTCGTTCTCTCTCAAGAGAAAAGGGGAAACGCTTGACAAAATCTCTCAAAAAGATTCCACAATTGGTTGATTATTATCTTTCCAATCAGGGTCCTATCGAAGAAGTTGTCAAAGCCGTAAAGGATGCCAAGAGCGTTCTCTTCCTCGGCCGTGGAATTTCCGCTCCAGTTGCTAGAGAAGGAGCCCTCAAACTGATGGAAATTGCTTACATCCCATGTCTTGCATATCCAGCAGGTGAAATGAAGCATGGCCCTATTGCCCTTCTTGAAGAGGGTAGCCCTGTTATCGTCGTTGCACCCAATGATTCACTCAAGGACAAGACAGTATCCAGTATCCACGAATGTCGTGCCAGAGGTGCCAAAATTATTCTAATCCACGAAGAAGGCGACTCTATTGCAGAAGAAGCCGACATCTCGATTCCAGTCCCTGCTACCGAATCAATTTTCACTCCAATGCTAACTGTGTTGCCTCTTCAACTGATTGCATATCAAACTGCTCTGGCTCTTGAATGCGACGTAGATCGCCCCAGAAACCTAGCAAAATCCGTCACAGTTGAGTGATATTTCAATGGATTGTAAACTTGCACGTTGAGGATTCCCATCGCCATGGGTGATAACCCAATGTGTGGTTTGTGTGTCGCATTTTGACAATGGCAATCTTCCGATTGATTTGGTCCCCACTACGGTCCATTGTTAGATGAATCACTCCATCTGAGAGGTAATCCTCAATTCCAAATTCACCGAATTGATTCTTCATTTCGCCCATCATTTCGCAGATGATGAATGTCGTTAATCCCAGTCTCCTGCAGGCTTCAAAGAATCGGAATGTCTCATCACGAGGGTTGTCCATCTGAGTGAGAGTAAAGAATGCACCCAATGAATCGAAAACAAGTACTTCAAAACCAATACTCTCTCGATAATTCGTCAGTTGTTTGATGAGTTGCCCCATCCAATCCACTTGGTGAACAGTTCCAGCATCGTGTAATTGGACTCTCAAATCAGCGAGATCAATGATTGCAATATTGCTGCGTACGCGAGGGTCATCTACATTCATGCCCATGTTCGCCATATGGCCTGCAAGAGACTCTTTGGATTGTTCTAGTGTAACATAAATTCCAGATGTGCGACCTTCAAGAACAGCATTGTACAACATTGCAAATCCAAGACTGGATTTCATTGAACCAGATGAACCAGCGAGAAGACAAAGATGTCCTTTCGGGATTCCTCCTTGCATTTGCTCATCCAATCCTTGGATGTAGGTTGGGATTCTCTCTGCTGCATTACTCAACTAGGCCACCAGACCGAGCGATTCACTGCAAGAAGATAAACGCCACCCTCTTCGGATTGCCATGGAAACAGTCCATCTTGCCTCCGCTTCACAGCGCAGAGCGTCTATGCTTGAGGCATTGGGGTGCGATATTGTTCAGGTGCCATTACGGGCCCCCGAGCGTCCACATAGACGTGGGATCCCAATTTCAGAACAGGTTTCCAACACACTCCTAGGTAAGATTGAATCTGCACAGAGAGAATGTTCAGGTTCGATTGTAATCGTTGCCGACACATTGGTTGAAGATCCAGATGATTCATTGCAACCCCTTGGTCAACCAGCCAATCGTCGAGAAGCCCTCAACATGTTACTGCGTCTAAGTGGGAGAAACCATAGGGTCTGGACCGGAACCGCTCTCATTCAAGGTGACAATGTCGAATCATGGGTTGAGTCTGCAACCGTATCGATTGAAAAACTGGATGAGGATGTGTTGGAGGCCCTCATAGTCTCAGATTCTTGGCGTGGAAAAGCAGGTGGATACGATTTCGCAGGTGCGATGGGGAAGTTCGCTACTATCATTGACGGCGATGAAGAAACAGTACTCGGCTTCACTCCACAATTGTTCAATGCCTTACGCAATGATTGAAGGCCTTGGTGTAAGGGCCAATTCATGGCCACCATTTCCGTGCAGCAACTTGTGCGGGGATATGGACGTATCCAAGTTCTTCAAGGCCTAGATATGACGGTTGAAGATGGATCGATTTACGGTTTATTGGGCCCATCTGGATGTGGAAAAACTACGCTTCTGAAAGTTATTCTAGGATTCCTTGAACCTGAATCTGGAAAAGTGGATGTCAAAGGAGAGATTCCAGGATCAGATGTAGGTTATTCCCCACAAGAAATTGCCCTTTATCCGGATCTCAGCATTGCGGAAACTATGAGGTTCCACGGCCGCCTTCATGGAATGGAAGCATCTAGAATTCTATCCCGTCAATCATGGCTAATTGATTTCCTAGATTTACCAGATCCAAACAGACCTGTTGGCAAATTATCAGGTGGTCAGAAACGTCGAGTAAGTTTGGCAGTGGCATTACTTCACGAACCTGCACTTTTGTTACTCGATGAACCAACTGTTGGAGTTGATCCAGAATTAAGAGCTAGAATTTGGGACCACTTACAAGAAATTGCAGCCAATGGAACTACGATAATCATCACAACACATTACATTGATGAGGCTGGGAAGGCAAATCGAGTTGGATTAATGCGTGACGGCATTTTGCTAGCGGAAGATACACCACAATCAGTGATGGAGTCACAATCATCCACATCCTTAGAGGAGGCTTTTCTCGCATTATGTCGCCGTGAGGTGAAGGCATGAATTTCCAAAGAGTGTATGCAATTGCTGCACGAAAATTTGCCAGTTTGCGAAGGGACAAACGTATGTTCGGATTCATCGTCATCATGCCGGCTTTGCAGATTCTTTTGTTTGGATGGGCAATTGGTGGGACTCCAACTGACCTTAATGTTACAATTGTTGACGATGGACCACCCGAACAAAGTGCGATTTTCATTGGACACATTGAGAGTGGAGATGCCCTATTACTCACTTTTGAAGATTCAATGGACGATGCTAATGCATCTGTAGAAAGTGGTGATTCATGGGCAGTCCTCCATCTCCTTCCAAGTGGAAAAATTTCAGTTGTTTTAGACAATTCAAACCAACAAGTGACGAATACAATCCTCCTCGAGGTTCGTGATGCGATGCAGGAAGCCAGTGGGGGCCAGTTGCCCTTGGACCTTGCAGAACCGATTTATGGCGATCGCGACCCATCTTTCATAGATTTCTTGGCCCCTGGAATCATGACGCTTGTTTGCTTCATGTTCAGTACAATTCTCACCACCATGGCATTTGTTGGGGAACGCCATGATGGAACCTTGGATCGAATCTTTGCTGCGGGAACTCGCCCTTCAGAAGTCCTCTTTGGACATCTCGGTGCCTTCTCAGTCATTTTGATTGGGCAAGTTACTGTAGTCATCGCCATCGCAACACTTGGATTTGATATTCCAATCAATGGAAGTGTCGCATTGCTATTCGCTGTTTGTTTGTTGCTTGGATGGGCTGCAATGTGTTTGGGGTTGGCTGTTTCAAGCAAAGCCAAATCGGAATTCCAAGCCATGCAATTGAACATGCCGATGCTGTTCCCTGCCCTACTGCTTTCGGGTATATTGTGGCCGGTTCAGGCGTTGCCTGGATGGTTGCAACCAGTAGCTTGGGTTCTTCCAACAACATGGACTGCTGAAGCCTGCCGATCAATCATGATTCGAGGTTGGGGATTGGAATCATCATCTGTTCAGATGGCACTATTGGTCAATGCGACCTTTGGAATTCTGATGCTAGCAATCGCCAGACGGACCATTCAGGTTCGTCAGTCGTAGAACTTGCGATAATTCGACTTCATTTCCAATGTGTCCTTCGCGCTTCAGTGCCGTGCCCACAATCCATGCGGAAGCATTAGTGAACCCCTGAAGCGTTTCTGCTGTGACTCCCGACCCAACCACAAGTGGTGCATCAGGGACCGCATATTTGACTCGTTCAAGATCAACAGAATTCGTCGGTGCTCCGGTTCCACTGCCAGATACAATGAGGGCATCTGCCAATCCACGACCCCAAGCATCCTTTGCTTCTTGTTCCAACGACCATTTTTCATCGAAGGGTGTAGCGTGTTTGACACCTACATCTGCCAAAATTGCCACGTTAGAATTCAGTGATTCCCTCAGTCGTAGTGTTTCTGCCGCTTGTCCTTCAATCAGGCCTTGGTCTGTGACCATGGCTCCAATATGGACATTGACTCGTATGAAGGATGCACTTGCAGCAGTCGCAATTGAAAGAGCACTCAAGGCATCATTTCGGAGAACGTTTACCCCAACTGGAACATCACTCATTTCTACGATTTCTCGGACAATCCTGGTCATGGTTGCAATGGTCACAGCATCAACCGTTTTTTGGAATGGAACATCACCGAAGTTCTCAATCAAGATTGCATCAACACCCCCTGCGATTAATGTCGAAGCATCCGCAATAGCTGCTGCCTCTACAGCATCGATGTTTCCAGAAAAACCAGGTGAACCTGGCAATGCCTTGAGGTGAACCATACCAATGATTCCAGTTGGAATTTGTTTACGCACACAATCACCTAGGAATTCTCGGCCTGAAGCCAACGCCAGCAAGAACGCAATCCTTCTTCCAAACTTTGGGATGGAGACCAGCCGAGAACTCGCTGAGTTTCTGAAATATCAGGCACACGTCGCTGTGAATCACCAGGATGGCCCACCTCGTTGTGGTGAATTTCTGATTCCGATCCCGTGACTTTAAGGCAGAGATTGGCTAAATCTACAATGCTCACTTCTTCAGGATTGCCGAGATTGAATGCAGCACCCGCCAATTTCGAACCGTCCAATCCTTCATCCAATTCTCCTGCGATTCGGATGCCCTCTACGACCTCGTCTACCCAAGTGAACGAGCGTGTTTGTGTGCCATCACCATGTATTGTAATCGGCTTATCACGGCGACATTGCTCAAGGAAAATCCCGGTCACTTGCCCGTACGCATTGCCCGGTAATCTGGGTCCATAGGCGTTGAATGGACGTACGATTCGTGCATCTAAACTTCTGTCTCTGACCGCGTGCTGAACGAGAACTTCACCCAGATATTTACTGGCACCATATGAGTGGCGTCCGTGCTCAGAAGCGGATGAGAAGAGACTGTCAGAAGTGTTTGTCAGTGGCATATCTGGTTGCTCTCCAAACGCCTCGGGGGATGATGTAAACACAAATCTGGCCCCTCGCGTGATTGCAAAATCCAATGCGACGCGCAGTGTGTCGAGGTTGACCTGAACGACAAAATCTGGGCGCTCATGAAACCAACGAGTTCCATTAATGGCAGCAAGGTGATACACACAATCAACGCCACCGAGTTTGTCAGCTGCCTTCTCGTAATACGACCTATCCGAGGCATCCCCCATGAGGAGATAATAGTCCTCCATCCCCTTACATCCTTCCAAGTTCTTTTGAGATCCACGGAACATATCATCGATGACAGCAACCGAATGGTTCCTCGCCACAAGTTCTTCGGTGAGGTGACTTCCAAGAAAGCCCGCACCCCCTGTTACGATACATCGCATGAGGGGGAGAGGGTGCTTCTCCTCAAGGAGATGCTGTTGTACGGTTCAGCACCTGTAAGGTGACAGTTCCACCTTCAAGTTGCATTTCTATCTCATCACCAGTGTTGATTTCCATGCAAGGGTCGGCATCAAATCCGTGGCCATAGGGCACATTCAGCAAAGAGGCAGCAGGTAAGGTCAATGGGCATACATCGCGATTGACAATCGCTTTCGGTCCTTTGCCTGTGTAAATGAGTCCCATCAAAATAAATGGAGCAACAGTAGAGCCACTTCCCTTTGGATAGATGAGAACAGTGTCCGATATGGCAACACCGTCAAGTGGATGTCCCGGCTCTTCAATAACACCGGAATCTCGATTGACATATCCCAGATAGGTAATCGGAACATCTGTGACCAGCGCCTTACCCTGTACAGACCAACTGGTTTGCGAAGGTAGACTTCGACCCGTTGTTGAAAATTCACCATATTTGTCTACTTTCTTCGTAATCAGTGCTTTTGCAGTATTGCTATGGAGAACCGGCCTTTCTCCCGCAGAAAGAGTTGCATCAAAGGCATGTGCGACACAGTCTTCAATTCGCATTACACTGGTTGGCATACGATTCAATCCACTGGTAAGATAATGCTCGGCTTTGAGGGAATTTGTCAGGAGATGATTGTATTTCGTACGATTGTAGGGTGTCACTTCTGGGCATGTATCCTTGAGAATGAGTGCACCTGCTTCTTCCAATACATCCAATGTCCCTTCTTGCTCCAATAATTCGTGGTTGTGGCCACTGGTAAATACCCACAATCTCTGGTTTGGGATTCTCTGGCCTAACTCCATTCTATTGCGAACGGCAGCTGCGGTGGTTCGCACTTCTCCGACACTGGCTTGTGGACAACCAATGACGACCAAATCTACTTGTCCAGTCGGTGCTAATTCTGCATAGCGCCCGTCTAAGTCTTCTTTCGAGAACACGAGTTTTCCTTGTGATTCATACTCGGGAGGGGTTGGGGAAATTCCTTCGGCCCATAACATTGGACAACCATAGTTGGCCGCAGCCGCAGTCAGTGCTTTTTTCTGATCAAAAGAGATGTAATTCGGTAAACCTGTGATGTGTGGCATCATTCCCCATGGCAACTCCCAATCTGGTTGGATTTGTTTTCCAATCCAATCACCAAGTACACTCCAGTCAGCAATGTGTTCCAGTGTACATTCGACTTCTACGTGAATATTTGGCACCCTATTCCCCTCAATATGGAGGCCCCACTTTGGAGCCAAACCGGTCAGTGCCGTCGCTAGAGCGGAAAGGCCACTTTCACGATTGGTAATGAGTGATGTGTACGAATTTGAAAAGGCCACAGCATTGCTTTCAGCCCACGACCCTATTCCTTCGTTTTCGATTCCTCTATCGTAAGGGGTGCAGGATAGTGTGGCTTCAATTCCCAGTTCAGCATAGGCATGGATAATTTCGAATTGGTGTTTGAGGAAATCTTCTACCTCGATATCCATTTCTTTCATTTTCTCTTTGTCACATCCTGCACTGTTGAGTGTCGTTGGAATCTCAACAGTTCCCAATTCATCTCCGGCAAGGTCCGCAAGGAAGCGTCGCAGCCCATGTCCTCCAGTGAGGGGCGATACACCACTCACGTGCGCGTGCGCGCACGTGACAAACTCTGTGGCACCAGCAGTTGCCGCCAAGTCAATGACCAGCCGAGCGGCTTTCTGTTTGGTAGGACCATGCTCGCCGGCCAACATTGCCGCTAGCGGTGGGGGGACGTCCATCGAAAGGAACCAGCAGGCCCCCACCCATCAATGATTGCCCGATTATCTTCGTGAAGCCAATGGTTGTCGCCAACCCTGTCCAAACGCTCGATTTGAGACGCGTGGTGCTGGACACAATTGCCAACGTTTGTGTTCATTGGCATGAATTCGAGAAAGAACATCGTTTGTTAGAGGTGAAGCATTGCGAATCCCTCGTTCAATCCAATCCTCCAAGATGGGGTCTAGAACAGTGTATGGTGGCAGGTTGTCCTCGTCTTTCTGATCAGGGGCCAACTCTGCAGAAGGAGGTTTGGTCATTGTCGATTCTGTGATGGGGGAATTTCCCGCATTGTCATTGATTGCCTTTGCCACTTCGTAAACTTCAGTTTTGTAAAGATCGCCCAATGGTGCATAACCACCGTTCATGTCCCCGTAAAGTGTACAATAACCCATGGCCAACTCACTTTTGTTCCCCGTAGCAATGGCCATGGCTCCCCGAGCATTTGCTGCCCCCATAACCAGTGTACCTCTAATTCTAGCCTGTAGGTTTTCTTTGGCTACAGGATGTCCCGAATCCAATTCACCTTGTAACGTTCCATCCACACTTTCGTGAATCTCGTTAATGGGCATCACTTGCAATTCCATGCCCAATGCCACTGCAGTTGCCTTTGCATCATCGATTGAGTGGTCAGAAGAATGCCGTGATGGCATTGCTAGGCCCAGCACATTTTCCGCCCCGACGGCCTGACAAGCGATGGCTGCACAGACAGCAGAATCGATTCCACCACTCATCCCTAAGACAATCTTTCCAATTCCAGATTTCCTACAATAATCTCTGAGTCCCAATGTGACTGCAGACAACAAATCTTGACCTTTGGAGGGCATCGATGGTTCAGCATCAGCATTGACAATTTCAAGTTCAGAACTATTTCCATCAAGAGGAATCCATTTTGCTTCAGTGGGATTTTCAATGTCTACCATCAAGATTCCACTACACCACGCTGGCCCTTGGACAACCGTTCCATCGGGCCATCCCACAATACTTCGTCCATCGAATAGCAGGTCGTCATTTCCTCCCACTTGGTTGCAAAGTAAGAAAGGATGGCCTAGGGTCGATGCTGCCTTGCGAACAAGGCGTGCTCGGACACCTTCTTTGGAGAGGTGATAGGGTGAGGATGAGAGGTTGACACTGATTGCCAGCGGTTCCCCTTGGTGTTGCCATGTTGCCAATTGCTCAATTGGATCTGCGTGGTAATCTGCAGGCACTTCACCAACGTGTTGCCACGCGTCCTCACAAATGGTAATCCCAATGGATGCGCCTCGTAGGCTTCGATCAATTCCTGGTCCATCATCGGCTTGGAAATAACGGCCTTCATCGAAGACATCGTAGGTGGGTAAGAGTTGTTTGCGTCCAACGATTTTTGGTGTTCGGGATTCAGCCACTCGGACAGCACCATTGAACGGTTTTTGTCGTTCCTTTTCAGCTGATAGAGGAGTCCCTATGAGTAACGGAATGGAACTCTTACAGGCCATTGCCGCCATTTCGCAAGCGGCCACAAAGGTGGCATCCATCAACATATCACGAGGTGGGTATCCAGAGATGATTAGTTCGCTGGTTACAGCCATGTCTGCACCCGCTTCAGCAGCCTTGGTGGCTGCGGCTTCAACAAGTGAAACATTGCCTGAAATATCGCCGACCGTCGGGTCCAACTGCAACAACGCGATGACTGTCACGAACGGTCCTTTCGCTGCGCCTCATTCAACGTTACGTCGATGGGCTGAAGGACTGTCTAGCCCACCAGAGGGCCATGGGTCAAACTCGCTCAATGCAAGATTGGTTAGATGGATATGGCGAAAGTCATCAGAATTCACTGAACAAAAAAATCCATTGGGTGTGTGTACCCTTGATTTTTCTTACCATTGTGGGTATGCTTTGGAGTATCCCTCAACCGGAAGTAATGTTGGATTATCAATGGCTAAATTTTGCCACGATTATGTTGATTCCAGTAGCCATTTTTTATGCACGACTTTCGATGTCTCTAACCGTGGGGATGACGCTTTGGTGTACCTTTTGTTTCGGAATTTGTTTTCTGTATGAGTCATCGATTGAGTCCTCAGCCCTCCCTCTTTGGCAAGCATGTCTAATTGTCTTCGTTCTTGCTTGGATTGGACAGTTTTATGGACACAAAGTCGAGGGTCAGAAGCCATCTTTCTTTGAGGATATTCAATATCTGATGATTGGACCGGCTTGGTTGATGTCCTTCATCTATGACCGGTTGGGAATCAAGTACTGATTAACAACAGGCTTTGCCGTATTTCTTCAATCGCCAGTAGTTGTAAGGCCATGGTGTTAGGAAGCCAACTACGAGCATGAATGGGATGGCGACAGGGTTCATTCCCAGTGAACCTTGGGTGAAGAGAAGATCTGTGATTTCCATTGCAATTTCCATCATCAACATCGAAATGAATGACATGCCTAGGGCTGTGGAAAGTGCACTTCGGAAATCCATCTGTCCCCTCATCATGATGACAGTCTCAAGCATCACACTGGTTGCCAGTCCATTGATAAGTGGTAGAATTGCATAGAAATACCACATGTTAGAATACATCTCTAGGTCAGATGTTATCCCTGAAAACGAGTAGTAAGCGAGAGTCCCAAATTCTCCGATTGAACAACCCACTAAACACCATTTTGTATTGTGGGCAGATTGCTTCCAAACGCCCCGGTCCCCCCAATTAAATTCGGACACTTTGTCGGTTCCTTCATTGGCAACAGGAATAAGTTTGGACGAAAATCCTGCACTGGAAATCACACTACTCAGGACGCCTGAATCAATCCCTTCGTGGTGGACTATTGCACTACAAACTTCAACTTCAACTGATGAGATGCCTTCAAGGGTCTCAAGAGCGGCTGTAAGGTTGGCGACGCAGCCACCGCAAGACATACCGTCCACTTCAAATTTCGCCAAATCCATTGCTTGTTGGAAATCGCCACAGTGTTTGAATCCTGTTATGGTAAGACGACAAAATTATTTGTTAAAGATGATCCATTCTTTTGTCCCTGGGATTCGCCAATACCACTGGTTGTTGTCAGCCCACATAACCCACTCATATCCATCGTCTGCAATATTTCCTTGTAATTGATTACTAGGTCCTAATGGAATTTGCTCAGGCACAAACTGTTGCTCAGGCACAATCTGTTGTGGTGGTATGTATTCTGATTGTTGGTATTCTTGCTGAGGTTGGAAATCCAATTGCCCATATGCTGTGGGATTCATTTCTGATTCCACAGAGTGTAAGGGAATAGTGGGAGTAGAATATTGCTGGTCATATGTCATTGGGGGGTCCCATTGAGGTATGGGATTATGTTGTAAATCAAAACTTTGAGATGAGCTTTTTGGTCCGTTTACACGGATGGTTGTCTTTCTTCCCTTGAAAAGGCTGGCCACAACGGAGATAAATCCCCAGATCAATAAAATTAGAAGACCAATTCCTGCTGCAATAGCCGAACCAGGTACATCGACATCCGATGATTGTGAACCACTTTCTGGGGTTGTATCTGGCTGGTCAATATACGTGCATGTTCCTTGTCCATCTCCATCTACATCGATACACATGGCAATTTTACCTGGTTGATAAGGACAAGACCCTGCGGAACTACATGTGCCCGATCCGCCACTGCTACCACCACTGCTACCGCCACTGCTACCACTGTTGCTACTAGTTCTTCCAGATGTATCAACGTCAACTCTAACGTCGTAAAAAGTTCCATCTCCATAATTGCCATCATGTGAGTGGACTCGCATGTACACGTATCGTCCACTGCTGCTACCACCGGAATAGGTTATCGTAGTTGAATCAGTTTCTTGATGTCCAACCCACATCATGTCATCGTCACTACATGTAGAGCACTCATCTGCTGGTAAATCAATTACAGATCCATCATCTGAATAAAACGTGACACCCAGATACACTTGATGTGGGTCGTATCGATTATAAATTTCCCATTTTACTTTATCACCCGGATAGACTTTGAGTTTGTAATAGTCAGCATAGTCTACACCCCAACCATCATCACAATCATCCTGATAACAAACCCACCACCAATCATCATATCCATCTGTGACTTCTTTTGCTTCACTCATTGAGTCATCAGCGACCGAGGAACCTGAAAATAGGGTCAATAATAATGTGATTACAATCAATGTTGCGAATTTACGCATGTTATGACCATACATTACCAACATATAACTTCGTTGGCGCACCCTTCAAAGCGGGACCATAGGTCCCGCGAGACATGGCAGTTCCCAATGCTGCAGGTGACCTTGACCCTGTAGCACTCGAAGAGTCGCTGATGGCGACATGGAGGGATGAGGATACATTTGCCCAGCAGGTCACCTCTCGAAAGGACGGCAAACCTTTCATTTTCCTTGAAGGTCCACCGACTGCAAATGGAAAACCTGGAATCCATCACGTCGTTGCTCGAACCTACAAAGATCTGGTCTGCCGCTGGAAGGCAATGGAAGGCCATTTCGTTGAGCGTAAAGGTGGCTGGGATACACACGGTTTACCTGTGGAAATCGAAGTTCAGAAGCGCCTTGATTTGATGAGCAATGAAGCGATTGAAGAATTCGGAATGGCCGAATTTAACGAAGAATGTCGCAATAGTGTTTGGACCTATGAGCAGGCTTGGAGAGAGATGACTGAACGCATGGCTTTCTGGGTTGACTTGGATGACCCATACGTCACACTGCACAACAATTACGTTGAATCTTGCTGGTGGGCATTGAAAGAAATGTTCGACAAGGAATTGCTCTTTAGAGGTCACAAGGTTCTACCATACTGTCCGCAGACTGGAACCTCATATTCCAGTCACGAAGTCGCACTCGGTTACAAGGAAGTCGTCGAACCTTCAGTCTACATCAAATTCAATCTCATCGATGATGATGCATCCGTCCTCGCTTGGACGACAACCCCCTGGACACTACCTGGTAACGTTGGTCTTGCTGTTGGACCTGATGTCACCTACGCCCGGGTTAGAATCGACCAACCTGCAGGAGACAATTGGGAAGGTCGTGGTGGTGCGGAAGTTGGAGAAGAAGTCATTGTTGCCAAGGACTTGTTCAAGGAAGTGATACGCCATCATGCTACAATCCTAGAGGAGTTCCCGGGTTCTGATTTGGTCGGCAAGGCATACGAGCCATTGTTCCCAGATGCAGTGGATCGTGGAGACTCTGAAACTGCTTGGACCATTCTAGAAGCCGATTGGGTCACGACCACAGATGGTACTGGTGTGGTTCATACTGCTGTCATGTACGGTGAAGATGACTACAATCTCGGAATGGAAGTGGGCCTCCCTGCTCAACATACAGTGGGCATGGACGGGGCCTTCCTCAAGGGTACTCACGCCAAGCTCGATGGTCGCTACGTCAAGGATTGTGATGATTCCATCATGGAGATTCTGATGGATTCCAATTTACTCTACCGTGAGAAAGAATATGCTCACGAATATCCACACTGCTGGCGAACCGATCACCCCTTGCTCTACTATGCGATGGATTCCTGGTTTGTCCGAATGACTGCTGTCAAAGAACGCCTTCTTGAGTTCAATGACCAAGTTGAATGGGCACCTGATTGGGTGGGTGAAGGCCGATTCGGTGAATGGCTACGCAACGTCAAGGATTGGGCTATCTCTCGTGAAAGATACTGGGGTACTCCACTACCAGTGTGGCGCGCTGCATCTGGTGAGATGAAGTGCGTTGGTTCGATTGCAGAACTGCAAGAAGAAGTGGCCAGGGCCAATGCCGCAGGACATCAGAACCCCGATTGCCCAGATGATGTTGACCTTCATCGCCCGATTGTCGATGATTTCGTCCTCGTCACCGATGGTGGTGAAGTGATGCACCGCGAACCATTCGTTATGGATTGCTGGTTTGATTCAGGTTGTGCATCTTTCGCACAGTGGCACCATCCATTTGACGACCCTGAAAAATTCCAGAACAATTTCCCAATCGACTACATTTGCGAAGGTGTCGACCAAACCCGTGGTTGGTTCTACACCTTGCTTGCCGTCAGTACAACTGTGTTTGATTCAATTTGCTACAAGCGCTGTTTGTCCTTAGGTTTGATTTTGGATGCAGAAGGCAAGAAGATGTCCAAGTCCAAGGGCAACATTGTCGATCCTTGGGACCATTTCAATCGAGAAGGTGCCGATGCGACTCGCTGGTACATGGTGACCGCAGGAGCACCTTGGAACCCAATGAAGTTCGATCCAAATGGTGTACGGGAAACCTATGCCAAGATGTTCCTCACATTGTGGAACTGCTACAAATTCCATGCAGACTATGCTGCTCTCGATGCATTTGACCCCGAAGCAAGTGTTTGTCCTGTTGAGAGTCGTTCTTCGTTAGATCGATGGATTATTTCCAAGCTCAATTCAGTTGCCGCTGATTACCACGCTCAATTTGAAGGCTGGGACTTCCACAAGGCCTGCCGAGACCTAGAAGAATTCGTTGTCAACGATTTGTCAAATTGGTATGTTCGTCGTAGTCGACGCAGATTGTGGGATGAGGGCGACAGTGCAGACAAGTTGGCTTGTCAACACACTCTGCACGATGTACTCACCATGCTTTGCCGCCTGATTGCACCCGTATCTCCATTCATGGTCGATGTGATTTACCGAAACCTCACTGGAGAAAGTGTGCACTTGGCAGATTGGCCAACGCCACAGCACCAAGATGCGGAACTTGAGGCACGCATGCAACTGGTCCGCAACCTAGCAGAAGCAGGACGTAAGGTCCGTGTCGACAACGACCATCGTCAGCGTCTACCCTGTCAAACAGGTTGGTTGGTCGGCGCTAGTGGGATTGATGAGTTCTACCCCATTCTTGCCGAAGAAATCAACGTGCTCGATTTACAGACTGAAACAGACCTTGACCGCTTCCAGCGTATCGAGGTTTTACCAAACCGCAAGACACTCGGTCGCAAGTGCCGCCAAGATTTGCCCAAGGTGATGGCCGCGCTTGCCGAATCAGACCCAGAGGCATTGTGGGACGACATTCAGAATGGACGCTGTGTCATTGCAGGATTTGAGTTGGAGCCCATTGATGTTGAAGTCAAGCGTGTTGAGCGTGAGGGCTTTGCAGCCATGACTGCCGAAGATAGTGATGTGACATTGGTTCTCGACATGACGGTGACAGATGAACTCCTTTCGATGGGCCTGGCTCGCGAAATCATTCGCCGTGTTCAGCAGAAGCGCAAGGACCTCGACCTCGAGGTCGAGGCGAGCATTTCACTCTCAGTTTGGCTCGATGAGAATAATCCTGAGTTACTTGGTGGGGATTGGGATCACATCGTCTCCGAAGTTCGAGCCAAGGATGCAGTTCTCGACCAAGGTGGACAGGCTCCAGAAGGTGCTGATTCCTTCGATGTCGATGGTGTCGGCGTGAACTTCCAAGTCAATTGAACAAAGCCCCGTCCAATTGACATACACCCTACGGGTGTCATAATTTTCGGAAAATAGCAAAAATAACATCTTTAATCCGAATTACCCTACGGGTAAATTCAAATTTTGCCCCAAAAGTGGCATTTCCTTGGTATTTTTGTAACAATTGACTGGAAAACACAACTTTAAAATAGGTAATGCACTTATGGAGTGCTGCTGCGGCAAAAGGTGAATTCAATGCACACGGAAAATTCCAGTAGGTGGGATCGGCATCGCCGACGAGTTCGATCCCATGAGCGTGCTTTCGACCCAATGTAACCCAGCGTTATACCCCTCTCTAGGCTCTGAACCGGAGGGCGTCTTCGGAACGAAAACGCCCGCTTATTGGGGGTGTGGTGTAACGGATATCATCGGGGGTTTCGAACCCCTGGATCCCGGTTCGACTCCGGGCACCCTCACCGGTTTGAGTCTGATACAAGGGCGTGTGAATGTAGCGGATATCATTTGGGTCTGCGGAACCCTCAACCTGGGTTCGAATCCCAGCACGCCCACCAATTCAACAAAACAGAAAGAAAAAATGGAGGAAAAAATATGACACAAGTAACAAAGAAAATGAGTATAGATAAAATCAAGAAAATAACAACAACAATCAACGGTATAACTGGCTTCAAATCAGTCCCCTACAATGGAGACGCTTGGCACTATGTGGGTAGAATGCCCAGAAGCACGTGCAAAGTTTTCGTACACGAGGACTGGGTGGAAATCCACAACGTGATTGTCTACGGTTCCATGTATAGGAAGCAAGGACATGGTACTGCGATGGTTGCCGATATTAGGCAAGCGTTTCCAGACCAACATATCTGGGTTAACACAGCCGAATGTTCCAGGGGCTTCTGGGAGAAAATGGTCCAGAGGGGACACATTGATTCCATTGAGAACGACTACTCGTGGCCCTGCTGGGACACCACCTGCATGACCTGTCATCCGACAAGGGCGACTGGCAAGAGGAGGGATTTCTCATGGTGAGTCCCAACGGAAAGGGGGTCATCCCCCCAGAGGAGATGATTGACCACAACAATGCGAACTTCTCGCAGATTGAGAATGTGATGACCATCTTTGTCGCATACAATCAGGCCAACATTCAACAAGGTACGCCTTGGGATACATGGCCAGAGTGGGAGCTTTGCTTAACGGGAATGAATCCAGATGTCCACTTTGAGGACTCCGATGATGAAGGTGAATTTAGGGCTCTCAGAGAGCACTGGTTGGCCGTGATGCAGTTTATTCATGATTCGGAGCACATCTCGATAGATGGTTACTCCATTGTCGTGAAGGGTTCACATGGTCACACGTTTGATTTCGATATTTGCTTTGAGAACGAGTTCTGGCTTGCTCCAGGTAATATGGAGGACCATGTTGAGAAAGTCATCGATAAGTATGGCAGTAGATTCATCACGAGGCCTATTCCATACATCACGCCAGGCAGCATCGAGCACAGTCTTGGTCCCATGTGGGTCTGCCCCGAGCATGTACCGAAGTATGGTGGGAAAGATACCCATTTCAGCGAGGACTCGATTTGCTTGATGAAAGGGGACGATGAGTCCTTCCCATCAGCACTGCATTCCCTGTTGAATCTCTGTATCGACGACACGAGAATCTGGGCAATTGCCTATCTCAGTGACCTTGAGGCTCAGGGTAGAGCGGAATGGCTCGAAGAAAATTGGCCGGGAGGAATCCCGGACCAAGACTGGGAGTATCAGTGAGATGAGATCTATGTTTGGAAAAGAAATAGTGAAAATGATAATTGCAATCAGGAAGATGATTGAAGCGAAAACTGCAAACATTGCAGTTGAAACTGAATACGAAAGGGTGAGGGTGAAGGATTTCACCAAGCATGTTGAGAGCAAAGGCCTCAATATGAGTGATGAGAATTCCCCATGGCCAGATGAGTTTGAGGAGGACTGGGAATGAGTCTTCTTTGGAAGCCAAACGCGAGCGCGCCTTTGTGGGATGCTGCTGATGAGAATGAGCCCGAAGGGCCATTCTTTGACAACTTAGAGTTGGAGCACATCAGGCAGGCAGGTCCGACCTGTGTGCCAACCACATTGGCGATGCTCGCTAGGGCGACTGGAGCGGATGTTGGGCCTGAAGATTTCATGCCCCTCATCAACTCTCAGTCACCCCATTCATGGTCGAAAGCGCTGGCACCCTATGGGATGCAATTGGCGTACTGTAACAACGATTTGAGGAGGCTTGAGTACTATATTGACGAGCTCATCGAACACGATGACTTGTTCTTGCTGTGCTTCTATTCCCTAGACCCCCCATATGAGCCCGATGAAGGTGGTAAACTGTGCACAGCGCACATCGTGACGCTGCACAAGGACACCCTCATCGACACCGCCAAGGGAGATAGGTATGCACAAGGCAAGGTGAGCGATTATCACAGGCTCGCAAGACAGACGAAGAGAATCTTCAGAGTGGTCCCGAAGGGACATGCGAGGTGTGTGTGATGCTATGGAAAGGCAATCAGGTGTTCTGCAACATACCGTTGCCGAAAGCCGACGACAGGCCTCTCATCGTGTCGCACCCAGGTGCCCACATGAATTACCTCGCATCGTGGAACGTGATGGTCGATCACGGCGAGCCATTCGTGCTCGTTTGTGATGACATCGGCCCAGCGTACCCTGATGGTTGGTGGGCACAGCACAGCAATGATGGAATGGAGTATTTCGCAAGACTCCAAAATCCGCAAGGGGTCGGGCAAGCCTACAGAAACCCCAACCTTGCATTCCAGAATTTGCTTGTGCACAGGGAGATGGAAGCTAAGAAAGGCATGGAGGATTTCCCCTTAATCGACATCATGTATGTCGATTTCATCGAAATATTCCTGAATGGAACTGGTGAAATGGATTGGAGACCCACTTTCATGGCAGCCGCTCCCAAAATGGTGGAGATGGTCAGAGATGGCGGTGTGCTCATCATCGACAGAAAAAACGTGCACGAGGATTACCACCAATGGTTGGAATTCCCCCAAGGCGAATTCGAGGTCTCGCCTGGCATCACGTTGGAACATGTCGGCAAAGGTGAGTGGCTCATCCTTGACATGCCATTGAATGGCGGCGGCAGAGATGAAATTGAAGCTGAAGTCTTCAGGGTGTCCAATAGCAACCCTCTCGGAAATCCCGACGATTTCCTGGTGGCCCTAATGAAAGAGAGGAGGTTGGCCCCTGAAGATTTGGAGGCACTCAAAGGAACCCTACCTGAAAGATGGCCTGAGCACCCCACGATAGAGGATTACTATGAGAAATTATTCAATCACTATGACAACCCTAGAGCCTTCGAAAGGCCCGATTATCCAGAGCCCCTCGTGAGTTCGTGGAGTGGCGAGCAGTATGACGAATGGCTGCAATGGTTGATTGAACATCCATGGACGTTGAGGACTGTTCAAAGAAACGAGAGAATCTTGTACATTGGTAACACGAAAGTGAGACTAATTCATGGCGACATTTTGGAACATCTCGATTGGTTGGATTTCCAAGGTGCCAGCCTTGCAGTGAGAGGTGGTTTGCTTGAGAAGTGCTTGCAGGAAAATT
>PVBE010199131.1_pt1 | contig 19684 bp, 29 predicted proteins | sample 1631181 | NCBI WGS metagenome assembly PVBE01 (sample SAMN08397723, study PRJNA350692) | Marine metagenome, whole genome shotgun sequencing project. | isolation source: water | place: Pacific Ocean | collected 2012-04 | reverse complement strand
TTATCTGTTTTTTCCTCAATATCTTCGCAACGAAAACCATAATTATTATGATCACATCTAATTTCTCCATCTTCATATTTTTTAATTATTCCTACATATGGAGGTTTTCTGTTTTCTATAGCAATTTCATAATTTACGTCAGGAGGTTTAGGAAAAGTAGGATCCCAAGGATCTATTAAATTGTGTTTTAACTGTTCTTGATAAATTGCATTTCTTTTTACTGAGGCCTTAATAAGATCGTCAATATTATCATCTACATCTTCTGTTGAATTCCAAATTTGATTAAGTTTGTCTATCCATTGGGGCATATTACCTTTGGGGTTTGTGGTATATTTCGTTTTCGGTTACTATTCTAAATTTAATCCCTCTACGTTTACACCATTCTTGGGCGGCCGCCCATTTTGCTTTGTTTAATATAACTGCGGCCTTGTCTTTTCTACTACGTGATTCAGTAAGGCCTGCTTGCTTGCTAGGTTTAACTTCTACTAGTTCTATATGTTTTCCGCCATTTTTATCTGCATAAGATAATAAAAAATCAGGTATATATTTTGTCATCTTTCCTGTAAAAGGATTTCGGTAAGGTATTGCATGACTTTCAGATGCCCAACATTCTACATTAGGATGACCATCACACAATTTCATAAATGCTAATTCCCATCCTGATCTGTAAATAGGAATATGTTTGCCTCTGTATTTATTAGGATTTTTTGGTTGGAAATATCCTTGTTTAAATTTTATACTCTTTCTGGCCATTAGTCTACCAGTTCTTTACTTACACTTTTCGGAATGACGTTTGTTACTATACCTAATTTATTATTTGAAGGTCGTGTATAATTTAATCGTGTTAACAACGATACATCTAAAGTTAAATAACCATTAACTACAATAGGTAGTATTTTATCATATGGTTCGTTATACCATTTAGATAAGGCTAGTATTTCATATGCAAGAATTTCTGCTGATAATGTCGATACATTGTTTGAAACAAGTTCGCCAAATATTAAATCATATAAACTAGAATTAAATTGAAAATACGGAGTTACATCTTGGCCCAACAATCTTTTATCAAAATATTCTGAAACAATACCTTGGCGCCTACGTAAATCTATAGCATCTTGTATACCAATAGAAGCATTTTTAGTATATGTTTTTGTTATTTCCACCATTATGCAGTTCCTTGATTATAATTATAAATTACTGAACGTTATCAATAACGGATGCACCTAATTTTTTCCCTGTTTTATCTACTGCATCTTGTTTTTCGTCGTTACCTTGTGAGCCAAACTGTTCATCATACCAATTACCTACTGCTGATGCCCCTCTACTAATCCAGTCTGGTCCGTTATTATCAGGTACCTTTTGATCGCCATAACTTACACCTTCGTATGCAAATTGAATAGTCCAGGTAATGGGTTGAGCCGTACTATAATCTAATGTATCATGTTGTACACTTGTTATTGTAGGATTAAAAACTGTTACAGGAGATTCTACAGGTTTATTTCTTCCACCATACTGTCTAATTATTTCTATTTTACTAAAAAAGTATTTTTCAAAATTTATTGCAGGTTCATTTTGCAGTTTCTTGTATCCATATTTCGTCATAGCAAGATTGGGATGATTTAAATCAGCAGAGTCGTAGCCGTCCGGGGTAACTTCTGTTGTGTTAGGAGGTGATGCTGTTATAAATCTTTTTTCTTTTGCTCTACTGGTATCAGTAAACGGAGGCTGAAATCCAAATTTATCTATAGCTGGATTATCCATTACCACATCAGGTACATAAGCTCCGACACCATAATTTTTCGACATTTCTCTGCCATCTTTATAATACCATGCAAAATATTCTTCTAAAACTGTCTGAAATTTATTATCTCTGGTATCGATAAATTTAATAGAAATAGGATTCCAATTTACTTTTGTTTGGATTATACGTTTTCTATTATATTGATTTAATGTTTGAGTATCAAATTGGTAACTAGGCAGATCACATGTTTGAACAATTAATGATAGATCTAATAACATATCTCGCCATGCTTTTTTTCCGCTTCCTTCGTTTCTTGTTGTGTAAAATTTTACAACAAATGCATGTTTAGATCTAGGTAATTCCGGCAAAGGCCTGCCGCCAGATGTAACTGTTCCAAACGAGTGATCGGCGTAGTTCCGTAAGATCTTACCAAAATACGCCATTCACACTCCTTTGAATTAACCGTTACTGTTTGACGTTGCGCCTAATAGGGTACCGTCAACTGATTGCCCGTTAAGTAAGTTTAGTCCTACATCATCTTCATGTTTAGCATTATCATATCTAATTGTTAGATTAATAATTTGGGCATCGCTTGTTGCGTAATTAGATTCATTATAAGCTGCAGAAGATATAAAGCAACCACCTAATGTCCATGTATCTAAAATATCAGGACCTGTGTTTGAATCATTCTTACCATCTAATGTATCTATAATTGTAGTAAATTTATATTGGGCTCCGGCCAGTGGCGCTGATTGTTCGTGGTGATCTATTTGATTTTGCATCTGAGAATCGATTAATTTAATAACATTATTATCCACATCATCTCTTATTACAATAGTAATAGGTTCCCAAGTATGTTTACCTGCCAAATACACTCTAGAATTGTATACATCTAGTGTAACTTCTTCATGTGTTAATGTAGGTCTGGTAACACTAACTATTTGGTGTGTTAGGGATTTGCTATCAGCAGATCCGCCTATACTTCTAAATTCGACTCTAAATCTATATTGCAATTTAGGCATCAACACAGGAGTAGTCGTGCCACCTGTCGGTACTCCAAATTTTGTTAAATTTGCCATTTACATGTCTCCTTAACCACGTTCTATATTATATGTATTTATAAGATTTGTCAGAAATTTTGGCCAAGGAAAAAGGCAGTGAAAAAATCACTGCCTTTTTTCAAAACTATAATGTCCCTGTATTTACTATTCTAATTGGGATATAAATAAATTCTGCCGCTTTAGCAGGTTCGATAGCAATATCAATCCAAAGTTCATTTTTATCTATTCTTCCAGCTGTATTATTTGTTTCATCACAAACAACTGCAAAATCATAAACTCCTCGTTTTGACATAATGTCACCTAAAAACCTCGAAACTGCCTCTGCTGCCGAAGCTCTAGTTGATTCATCGTTTGGTTCAAACGCAAAAGGTCTAGCCAATGGATCTAATCTATCTCGTAGATATGCAACTAACCTAGCAACATTAATCCTATCTAATGCACTTGATGCTGCATATAATGTTTTCTGACCATATACAAATAATCCTTGACCTGGGAAATTTGTAATAGGATTAACTTTTGCTGTGTATAATGTATCTCGTTGACCTTGATTTAATGCAACTGCACTAAACTCACCTTCACTATCTAAATAACCAACATTTGTTGCATTAGAAATAAGGCCTCTAGTTAATCCTGCTGGTGCAAACCAAGGATACGCAACAGAATCATTATAATTCATAGTTCGAAGCACCATATGTGATGCTGGAACTACTACAGATGTTCCGTCGGTGTTTGTTGCTAACCCACTTGGATAATAAACCGCACATTGTGAACCTGATGTAATTAAACCATCTTCACCATTTTCTGTTGTACTTGTACCTGCTTGCCATGCTGTTACTCCACTCGGTGTAAGCCTAAATGGTGTATCTATAATTACAAATGCAGTTTCTTTTCTATCTACATTTAATGTCAGCATTTCGTCTGCACATTCAGGATAACCAGGGGATGCAATTAATGTAATATTTGTACTATCGCCCCTAATATCCGAATTTGAAGTTAACGCAGCCTGCATTGCTTTTACAACCACTGCTCTTTGGGATTTTCTACCAAAATATCCTGCTCCGTTTGCTTTATTACCAGCCGCTGTACGCCATTTATGGGTTGTTAATTCGGAACTTACATATTTCCTTACTTGATATTTTGAATGTGCCATATTAACACACATCGTACCTTCTGGATATAATGCACCATTTGGAGCATTTGCCAATCTTGTAGCACCACTATTATAAGTAATATCTGCCGCCGTTGCAGTTAGATCTGCAAATACAACTCCATTTGCTGTTGATTGATCTGTATTATCTCGAGCATCCCACGAACTTGTAGTATTATTATACACTTTAATTAATGGATAATTATCTAAATCATTGGTGTCAACCCAAACATCTCCATTACTTGGTGACGTTGGTGCTACTGTACTATATGCTCCAACTGCTTTAGGAATCCATATATTTGATGTGTTTATATATAAATCTATACTACTTGAACTATCGTACCATAAAGTACCGTCAGCAGTCTCGCCTACAATAGCTGTTGCACCCGCTTCCATTTCGTTTGCCGCGGCAAATGTACTAGTTGCATCAGCAACTGCCGCCGAAGTAGCCAAAGTACCAGCAAATCTTTTTAAGGCAATTTCTACCACATCTGATGTTGAGTCTTCTACTGCATAAATTGATCCTGCTGGAGGAATAACACCTCCGGTTAGTGTAACTGTAGGCATATCTGTGTAACCTGATCCTGCGGCTGTTTGAACTACATCTGTTACAACACCATTTGTAATAACTGCCGTAGCAGTACCTGCTCCTGAAATTGTTAATGCTGGTGCAGATGTATATCCTGAACCACCATCTAAAATAACAAATGATGAATCAGCACCTGACGCTGGGTCTGATTTTAATGCACCACTATTTAAACTTGTAACAATAATATCTGCAGGTCTACCACTATCAAAATTACCTGGTTGTGCCGCAGTAGCATCATCGACATAAAATTTAACTGCTTTAGTATCAAAAGAACTAGTGTTGGAAGAATAACTTTTAATTACAAGGCTAGTGCCTTGTCCATCGGATGATGTTTTAAACCATAAATCTTTATCAGCTGGGCCCGATGGTTGAGCAGATGAAGGACCTACTGTTACTGCACCTCTACCTGAACCACCATTTAATGCGGCGTTGTTACCAAGGCTAACTACTTGCCATGCCGCTCCGTCCCATTCCCAAATACCAGCATCAGCAACATCTGTTCCTAATGCTTTACTTGAAGCATTTATAACGGCAATTCTAAAATCACCTGTTGCTGCTCCACCAGCACTTGCAATAGTTGGTTCATTTACAGTCATTTGTGCCGCGGTGAATGGTGTTACTGTTTGCTTAACCCATGTACCTGAGTTTGAAGACCATTCAAATAATCCATAAACAGAATTAGCAGTATCCCACCAAATTGCTCCGTTTGCTGGATCTCCTTTTGGTTCTGTTGTAGTTGGTAATAATTGTGTTGTGTTAACATCAGCTCTTAACACATAAGCTCTATTAGCACCGCCTAAATAACTATATGCCGCAAGTAAACCATATTCGTTTACTTCGTCGCCGTTAGATGCGGTACCTGAAACTGTTCTGAAAAAAGGTGTTCCATATGTTTGGATAAGTTCTCGTTGACTAGTTATGAGTTGAACTTTGCCTTTATTGGCGGCTATTGTTCCTGATGCATAACCTGATCCACTTACATGTGCTTTATCTTGTCCTGTAGCACATATAATTAACGGAACAGTACCTGCACCAGCAGAGCCATAAAAACTTTCATCTATAACCGAAACTGCAACACCTGGTGATACTAAAGTTGCCATATTAATTCCTCACTAGTAATGATTAAATCATTGTTTAAATTATTTATCGTAAGATCAATAAAACCAGGTGGTTATAAGGGGACTATATTTATATTAAAAACTAAAGATCTTCGATCACCAGGACCAAAATAAGGATAAACAGTATGAAATAACCATGCAGGCCATACATATATATGTTTTACCTCTGGACGAATTAAATATGTATCTGAAGATATTAATTTATCCGGTAATACCATCGGATTATATACAAATTCGATACAACCATTTGCATATGGTGTTTTGCCTTTTCGTGCCCAATTCTTAGGAAATTCTGTATCATAGTTTTGGTTTAACGATTCTGGTGCCTTTAAATATATAACACCAGAACAAATATTATTTCCTCCATGATGATGAGCTTGTAAATAATCTTTATCTTGTAAATCTAAAAACCACATTTTAGTAATCGCTAATCTATGTTTGTTATCATCAAAAATATTTGTATGAGTAGACTGTTCAAATGATTTAATATAATTATATGATAATGTAAATATTTTGTCTCTTAATTCGTATCCTGGGTTTTTAATATTAGTTGCATAGCCATGATAAATTGTATCTAATAACTGTGATGTTGCTTCTAATTCTTCGTTATCAATTAATAATTCATCACATTGTTTGTTAATTGCATTTAATAATGTATCATCTATCTCATCATGCAATATTGCAGGTGGTTGAAATGGGTGTATGAAATTCATTTTATCTCCGGAAATAAACATTCGTTAATAAATTTTTCGACAGTTTCTTTATCATCGCAAAAATTACTCATTACTCTTGGTGTGTGTGGATTTTCTTTTTGATTTTTACAATACCAATTTTGATCTTTGACTGTAAAATGTTGTTCGTAATCTAATGCATATGCATTACATTTAATTAATTCTGTAAGATAATATTTTAAATTATCTATTGCTAACTCGCAAAAATTTATGTAGTCTTGCGGTTCTTTACTTCTACTAACTGCAATCATACTAGGACTAAAAATATTTTGTGCCCATTCTGGTAATTCTCGTGTGCTAGTCCAATTATATGGCTTTACTTTTTCTGCAAACCATTGCATCATAGGATGATTATCATTTCCTGCTTTACTAAAATCGTGAAATGCACCGCTAACAATATTTTTGCCAGCAATAACATCTACACCATATATAGGAGCAGGATTATATACCTGAGGAAAGATACACAAATGAAACATGTATAACTTGTCAGTTTCTACAGCATCTAAGTGGGCTCTACGATAAAATTTAGATTCAAATACATAATTGCGCCATGGCCATTCATGAAGGTCAGGTACGTTAGTGCCTGTATCTGATAATTGTTTAAGTAGATTGTTTTCGCACTTTTTTAGGGTTTTGAAAATGTCCTGCATATAATTCTTGAAACAGTCTTGTAGCATATTCAAATACTAATTTTGCTTCATCTGCCATACTATCATCTAATGTAGTATATATAGATTCGGCAAGTGCCCGAGGTTCTTCAAATTTATAGTACTTGCCTGTGCCTGGAATCTTTTTTGCTATTATTTGCCCCCCACGTAAATCCCCTAAATACCGGACATAAATGTGAGCTAGGTATTGTTTTTCTGTATGTACATGTTCTTTAATATGCTGTATATATTCTTCAGTACTTGGTGTTAAGTCGTAACATGACATAGGTATGGGACCTTGCAATTTTAATTCTTTAATATCTGCATCTATTGCGTCTGCTCGGGCTAATCGAGAATCAGGCAAATTATAATGTGTATTTTCTAATATACTATATATAAAATATTGATTCATTAAGTAATGAAAATATACAGGAACTTCGATATTTCCACTAATCAGTAAATGTGCAAAATCTTGTTCTTCTGTATTTGTATGTTCTTTTAATGTTAATTCTTTTAAACTCATTCTACCTGGCCATGTGCATGTAATTGATTATTATGTATCCATCCTGTTATAACATACTTATCAGTTGAATAATTAGGATTTCCTCTATGAGTATGAGTCCATCCTGCAGGCCAAATTACTAATTTACCTACTTCAGGTTTACATCTAACACCTTGATATATAAATTCTGTTTCTCCTTCGCCATCAGGCAAATCATTTAGATATACCATATATACAAGTTGTCTGGTAGAAGTTTCTTTACTCCATTCAGAATGCCATGCATGAAATCCGCCGGCAGGCCGAATTCGTTGTACCTTCATATCGTTACAAGATATTGGGTAATACAACCCTTCTCTATATTTTGTTTTATATATTTTTACCGCAGTTGTTAATAATTCAAAAAAATACGAACATAACGAATCTAAATGTACCGCGGCTGTCATATCTACTTGATGTATATGATTCAACCACACATGTGAACCTTTTGCTCGTTTTTCTTGACTTCCCAAAGATTTATCTGAGCCAGCATCAGATATATCTGTCATTCCATTTTCTTCTAATTCATGATATCTGTCTATTATTTTTTGACACCAATCTGCATCAAAAAATTTAGGGTATTCTAATATAAATGAATTATCCAGGCCACAAGGGACTGTCTTCATATCATAGCTGTCTAAGACAACTGCTTTATTATTATCCATTTTAACCTATGACAAAACCTAAAGGGTCACCGCCGTCAACATAATTATTGAGGTCATTCTCTAGGGATTCAAAATTAGCAGTAGCATCTGCTCTTAATGTATCTGCATTAAGAGTTGTACCACCTTGGGGACCTGCAATAGTTGCAAATTTGCCTCTTGCTTCTGCTAACATCATTTTTGCTTCTGCAATCGACCATTCACGCAACCAAGAACCAGCATATGTATCTGTTAGTAATGTTACATCAGGTTTATAATTATAACAATGTACAAACACATCATCGTCTGATTTAACTTTTCTGTGAATATTTAATGTATTATTCCATGGCTTCCAGGTGAACATATATTCTGAACCAAACATTTTACCTAAATGCTCTCGCATTTCATGGTATGCTTCAAATGTTTCTAGGCCACCTGCCCTACCTGAATGCAACATATATGTATTTAGATATGCCGCTTCAAATGGTTCTATATCTGCACCCGTACCTGATCCAAAAGATCCAGTTTGTCTTCGATATATATCTTTAACTTCTATTACTTCTGCAGGTAAAACATAATCACTAACTTCTAATTTTAATGTTATTGCTATAAAAGATTCTTCTGTAGATCTAGAACTTCGTTGTCTATATTTTGCTAATGCTTTGTTTATTGCTAAATCATAATGTTCAGGATCTAGCTCAACATCAATCATCCCTCCGCCTAGGGATAATTCTATTTCTTTTGAAAGTTCTTGTCGGGTTTTAGCCATACTGGTCTCCGTATAGTATTTATTCGGAGACCAATATGTTACTTAAAGACTTGTAGGATTACTGTATCGTCCGAAAAGCGACCGGTAAGTTTAGTTTCTATAGTTTTTACTTCTGATTCGTACCATTTACCTAACTTATGTCGAGTAGCCTTTTTAGCAAAACTAAGTTGCTCTTTAGGCTTTCGGAGGGTTTTTTTAGTAGAGCTTTTCTCATTAAAATTGAGTAATGATGTTCCTTTTACTTTAAATCCCTGTCCGTCATCTGCTACATAAACACCGAGTTTACGATACTTACACTGGTATATAACTGCCATAGTAGCACCAATAATGTTAGCAGGATTAATACTAGTAATTCCCAATCCAGCATCTGTTTGTTTAAATTTGAGTTTTGCAATTTGTTTATCAACACTTACAGGCTTCTTTTTACGTTGCTTTCGTGTTGCTTTTGATTCGCCTATAATAATATCACATGCATCAATAAATCTATTTACAAGTTCTATTAGACCTTCTAATCGTTTATCTTTACGTAAATGAGTATATGCTTCTTTAAGATCTTCATCTTCTCCTTTGAGAGCTTCTTCAAATTCTGCAAGTTCTATCTCCCAATCTTTTTTAATACGTCGTGCATGAGCTTGTGTACATTCACTAGTTTGTAAATGTGCATAAGGATCTATAATAACAGGATTAAACAAATTAGGACTGCCTACATATGTATCAATCCACTCTATAAATTGAGCATCCATTTCACCTGCTTGTTCTTTAATCCTATCTTGTATAGTCGGTCCTGCCGCTCGTTGTTCTTGCTTTTCCTTTGTTACTTCTTTCTTAATAGTACCCTGGTGTGCAAGATAATCTATATGTTGGTTAAGTCTATCTTCTACATCCATGTCAACATCAAATGTTGCACCATTAGTTGCCATTCTAGCAATATAACCATATGTTGGAATAACAAATACATCAGGACATGCTCTAACTTGCTTTGCCTTTTCTTTGTCTTCAATTGAAATCAAATAATCTACGAGATATTTTTTAGCATCTTTGATATTTTTATGATAAGCATAATAATTAAGCCCATGCATAATTTTATCCCGGGTTGTTTTACCTTCTGAAAAATCAGGTTCAGGTCCTGTATATTTTTCATCGGCTTCTACCAAAGTCATTCTCTTTTTCTTCTTCGGTACTTTCTTTAACAAATTACTTTTCGTAGCCATATATCTCCTTTTTTATTTATAAACAAAGAACAATTACTGACACAACATACATCATGCCAAACAAAAGAATAGCCTTTATACTTTCTTCAATAAAAAATTTCATATTAACTCCATGCAAGTTGCATTGCTTTACCAAGATTTTCGCGAGCATCAAACCCTTTTGGTGCTCCGTCTTCTTCTGGAAAGTCAATACTGGAGGAAGTTGCTATTGAGGATTGTTTTTTGAATTGTTTAAGGAAACGTGCTATTGCGTTTATATCTTCTAATTTAAACCGCTTTTGGCCTTCAACACCATCACCTTCTACTTGTATTTTAAACTTTGCATTTTCTATTGAAGCAAATATAAACATATAATCTCCTTAGAAAGAGGTTTGTTGTTCGGTTAAACTCCAGTCATCTAAATCATTTGCAGGTCTTAAATCTTCGTGCTCGCACCATTCACAGGCGCCGTCTGTATAAAATACTCTATAACTAATACCATCTTCATCATAACTTAGTTTGCCTAGTTCGCCAACTAAATCATTTAATGTATGAACAACTACCATATCACCTGGTTCAAAAGTAACACTATTATTTTCTCTAATCATATTGTCTCCTTTGTTATTCATCATACAACTATTATACTATCTACAACAAAAAAGTCAACCGAATTTTACACCAAAATCATCTTTTATTTCTTTTCTTGCAATGCCTAAGGCAGTTTTACAATCTTTTTCTGCTTCTTCTAACGTACCTTTTTTACCGCCTAGTTCCCAAAGCATTTTTGCTAAGTCATCTAATGCTTCTTCAGTAGTTCCTGTACCTCCTACTGGTATTTTTGTAGTTCCTCTTATTACCATAATTATTTCCGAGACATATTGCAACGAGGATATGATCCTGTTTCTTGATAAATGTGATCCAGATAAGCCATTTCAAGATCTTTGTGACTAGAGTGTACCACTGTTCTTTTCTTACCTGCGATAATTTCTTCAAACGGAACTGTTTCGCATCTCTTAGCCCAAAGACTAACATTACCTTCTTTAGCAGATTCAAACAATTCATTTCTAATCCGTTCATCTGTATCGCCTGAATCGTTTGTGGCAAAAGAAATCAATCTACCGAAACGGCACTTGGTGCCTTTGAGAGGTTGATCTGATCGAGAAGTTCTTATACCTAATGGATTACCTGTTTCTCCAACTTTGACAATTTCTTGCCCGTCTACGATCATATAGACCCAGGACCTGTGCTCCATATAAAGAAAGTCTTCATTTTGATCGACAAGGCTCCATTTGCTATAAATCGGATGAGGCCCATGTTGTCTGACATCGGCAATTTTGACAAAGCCGTCATCGATATAATTATAGATATTGAGTGCAGGGTTTTTTACTACTTTTAGATCTCTACCTCCCATGATAGACAGGCAGGAGTTAGTAGTACCAAGGTCTATACCAATTACGTTGCTCATAGCTATTTCTCCTAATTAAGCAAGGTTCAACAATTTACCATATTCAAAGTTATATGAGTCGTGGTTTTCTTGCAACAAAGTTGCTCCGTTACTAAAATGAAATCGTTTTGCCATTTCTGTTTTTGGACTCAATGTAATATACTTACTATACTTTCTTTCTTTCATTATGTCAAGAACATCAAACAATATTTTTCTACCCATACCTTTTTCTTTTGACCATATAGTATAAAAAACTGCAATATTTCCTGTGTGTATTCTACCTACTAAATCCATTTCTGAGATAGGAATACTATTTGTAAATGCTACACAAAGACCTGCTACATTATCTATTGCATATACTTCTCTAGGTGGGGTAATTCGCCATAGCGGATCTATGTGTGGTCTTACCGGATCGTCTTTGATTAACTTTGTTACTTCTTCTAAACTAACTATCTTCTTTAACATCTGTTATATCCAATTCATTTGCTTCATCTTCTGTAAATTCAATATACAGTTCACCGTCTTCGGTTTCTTTGATAGTTTTAATAACTATTATTTCATCGCCATCTTCCAATTTTTCCTCCATGGAGTGACACATCATCATGTCCTTTGCGAAAAATATCTGCAACAACTTTTAATGCTTCTTTCATATCATTTGTTTTAAAAACAACTTTTTGTCCTATTTTAACATGTATCATAATATTTAACTGGAGCGAGTGAAGAGACTCGAACTCTCGACTTTAACCTTGGCAAGGTTACGCTCTACCAACTGAGCTACACTCGCTCATGCTTCTTTAAAATATTTTTTTTCTGCTCCACAGAAACTGCATTCTTCAGGAGGTTCTGTGCCTTCGTGTATTTCACCACAACTTTGGCAGACCCATTTTTTCATATTATTTCCTTTTAATGGTGGAGGCGACAGGGATCGAACCTGCTACCTTATCCGTGCAAGGGATACGCTCTCCCAGATGAGCTACGCCCCCCCGACTATTAGTAAACCTGCAATCCAGCCTAACCCGCCAAATTGTATATCTCGCCATTCAAATTTATGTGGGGGATTTCTAGAGTCCCATACTTCTTTTGCTACTGTAACGACTAATCCCATAACAATTAAAGGCTTCCACCATATTGCTAATGTAGTGAAAGCAAATGCCCATAAAAAATGTAATTGTTCTTCTTGGTACTTATAAAGCCATTGATCTAATTTATCTAAAAATTTCATTCGCCGCAACCTCCTGTTTCGTATTTTATTTGTTTCCAGAGCTTACCATTATTATCATATTTCATTCTTATCATGTTTCCGTGGCTATCACAATGATGAGAATAAATTGTATCATTAATTTCAAAAAATCCGGCGCCTCGTAATCCTTGTAGTTTTTCTTTAGGTAGATATTGTGAAGCAATTACCCATTTAGGCGGATATTCTTCTACTTCGTAATCTGCACATCCATAAAGTATACATATAATTATTATAATTAAATATCTCATAAAGATATTTATTATATTAAATGTGGGCCCGTTAAGCCTGCTATAGGTTCCGCCCTTCCACACACATCTTTGAGAGGCATGCTTTCAAACTCAGCCATGCTTCGCTCGGTGGTAGCATTTACCATTGAGTCCCCACATGGTCCCCTTAAATGTCCCTATAGTAGAGCATGGGGTTTTTGTTTCCTCGCCCGCCGGTCTACCTCCATTGAGCTCACCCATGTCATATTTCTTAACCTAATACGGTCACGTACTAGTCCCACAAACTTGGTGCCACGGGCCGGACTCGAACCGGCACGCTCCTAAGAACATTGGATTTTAAGTCCAAGGCGTCTACCAATTCCGCCACCGTGGCAAAATAAAATAACCATAATTCCTGCCCCGTTACTGATCACTGCCGAACAGGAATTACATAATCAGCCTACCTTCGAGCCTACGGGGAACGACCCTAGCAGAGCCATATGTGATTGGCTGCTATCTCGAATCCATTGTGTCCACCTCTACCCTCGGCCGACTTAGGTTATTACGCCTTTAATTTCTTTTTAGTATTTTCGATTGTTTGTTTAGCACATTTAATTTTGTGCTGACGAATTGATTCTACTTTGTCTGCAGAACCAGTTGAAAGTTCTTGATCTTCCATAATTGCGACTGTTAACTCTGTATTAGCCTCATGCATGTTAAGAGTTTTTTCTAGACGCTTAATTGCGCCTTCTTGACGATCCCGTCTACCAAATTGTTTACTCTTCATCTTCTTCCTCGTATTCTTCTCTTAAAGCCCAATAATATTTTCCATACGGCAAAGGTGCCGTGTAGCAATATGTTGATATATCGCCGTTATTTTGTAGTTCGCCGCCTTTTTCAACTGTCTTCATATACTTTAGTGGACAATCTTGGGGTGCAGTAACCATAACCCATCCCATTATACTGAGTCCTATTATCGCTAAATTTACAGTTGTAATCATACTATTCAAAAACGTTATATTTTCTAAGTATGCCACGTTCGGCAGATGTTAAGTATTCTCTAGGAACACCAAGGTTTCCAAGTGTAGCATCTATTGTACACATTTCATATGAACCACTTTGTGCTTCTGAACGAAGTTCAAGAAGTGCATTAATTGCAATTTGGAGTTTCAATTTATCGTTAATGTGTTCCTGTGTCATATGTCGGTCTCCTGGACAAATGTTTAACTGTTATACATATATTATACACTCTACAAATCAAATGTCAACCAATCTTTTGGCTGATAATTATGACTTCTCGACTAAATACATAGGTTTAGGTGGAGAATCAGAACTTATGACACAATTAATTAACCCTGTTGAATTTACGACTGTGGTTAAGCGTCTTCGTTCCTTTTTCGATGATTTAAATTTTCAAGAAGTACATACCCAAAACAGATTAAGCATATTAGCCGCTTGTGAGGATCCAACTACAGTTGCGACTTACAATTACAACGGTAAAATATGGCCACTACCTCAAACAGGTCAAATGTGGCTTGAATATGAATTGCTAACAAAACCCGATTTACAAGGTTGTTATTGTGTTAGTACAAGTTATAGACAAGAACAAGATCCTAAGGAAGGTAGGCATGAACTTATTTTTCCAATGTTCGAATTTGAAGCACCAGGTAATTTTAATGATTTGTTAAAAATGGAAAACGATCTATGTACACATTTAGGTTTTAAATGTGATCACGGAAGAGCTCCATATGATGATTTAGATTTCCCAGGTGGCTTGTATCAAAGTGTATTGGCAAAATATACTGGCCCAGAGTTAGATGCTGGTCATGAAGAAGAAATGTATAAAGAATATGGAGATGTATTCTTTTTAACTAAGTTTCCAGAATCAACAAGTCCTTTTTGGAACATGAAACTTGGTGAAACGGATGTGAAAAAAACCGGAAAACTTGCTAATAAATGTGATGTCATTATAGGTGGCATGGAAACCATTGGTAGTGCTGAACGGTCTTCTAACACAGACGAAATGCGAGAACAATTCCATACAATATCAAATGGTGGGTATGCCAGTTTATTGTATGATCTCTTTGGTAAAGAAAGAGTAGAAGCAGAACTTGAAGAATTTTTATCATATGATTTCAGACCCCGTTATGGAGGCGGAATAGGAATAACACGGTTAATTTCAGGAATGAAAAGAGCAGGAATACTTTAAATGATTACAAGTGGTCGAACAATTCCTGTCTATAAAAATGGACAAGGAATACACGATGTAATAAATGAATTACAAAAGGGTGCGACCCAACTTAGCTTTTATGAGGAACATGGATTTGCTAGTTGTTTTGAATGCGACGAAACATTTACAGACCTTGATGAATTAAACAAACATCAAGCAGAGCATCTCATAAAAGAACAGACTCTGGGGTGACGAAACGGTAGACGTGGTACGTTGTTTGCGTATTGCTCCTCTTGCAGGAGGAGCGTGTAGGTTCGAATCCTACCCCCAGAGCCAGCTGGTTTAAGTGAAAGTAATATTTATTACGGGTGCTTAAAAATTAATGATATTGCCGTTAAAATAAGCAATATTTATACGACTCCGTCGTTTCTAATAGAAATTCCTCTGTTTAATTTAATCAGGGGCGTAACATTTCGATAAATATTAAGAATAAGGAATGATATATGCCCCGACTTAGTCTTTGGCGACAAGATAAATCAAACGATTATAATTTTTTTGATGCAAACATAAGGGAACAGTTTAATATTGGTGGTACTGCTTTTTTAGTACATAAGTATTTAGGTCCCGAAAACGTAGGCGAACAAAATGATTCGTCCCAACCTAATCATCATGCTTCAATGGATGGTGCTTCAGAAATAACAATTCAAGACATGTTATTAATGGAAAATAGGGATAGAAAATATGATCCTGATATATATGAATTACGTGGCATATACAATGTAAGTGACAACGATTTTGACCTTTCTCAATTTGGTTTCTTTTTAACGGCAGATAATTTATTTGTATCATTTCATATTAATGACATGATAGAAAAACTTGGTAGAAAATTGATGTCGGGCGATGTATTAGAATTACCACATTTACGTGACGACACGTTATTAGATGAAACCAAAAATGGTATTAATAAATTTTATGTTGTTGAAGATGCAAATAGATCTTCGGAAGGTTTTTCACAAACTTGGTTTCCTCATGTATGGCGTGTTAAAGTAGGTCCTATGAACGATACGCAAGAATTTCAAGATATTATGGAAACTGATACAGATGTATTGAGTACATATAAATCCGAAATCGAAATATCAGAGGCAATTGAAAAAGCGGCAACCGAAGAATATGATGGTACATTAAAAACATCGCATTTATTTGATTATGATACTGTTGTGTTATCTAGAGGTACACAATTTCCTGCATCCCCTGCAGAAGGTTCTTTCTTTTTGCGTACAGACTTTACACCTTATCGAATGTATAAACGTGTTGGTACTAGATGGGAATTTACAACAGATACAAATCCAAATGATGATAGTTGGGAAAGTAAAGTATTTTCTCAAAGAAAATTTACTAACAATACAGATACAGTTACTCTTCCTGGTGCAGATATTAAATCTAAGCAAGGTTTATCTAGTACTATAAAACCTAAGGGAGAAGTGTAATGGATTTTTTTTACGATAAACAATTTAGACGATATATACAACAATTTATGCGATTGTTTGCTAATTTTCAAATTGAAATAGATCGAGAAAATGAAACATATAGAACAGTACCAGTAAGATATGGTGATGCTACTAGAATGGCTATGCATATTCTAAAAGAAAATTCAGAGAATGTAGTTAATTCGGCACCATTTATTAGTTGTTGGATTCAATCTTTAGAAATAAATCCAGAAGGTCGCAGATCTCCTCAATCAATAGATAAAGTTCAAGTGTATGAAAAAAGTTTTAATTATACAACAAACGAATATGACGATACATTAGGTGACTCATATCAAATTGAACGACATATGCCAGTACCTTATAAATTAACAATGCAAGTCGATATATGGACGAGTAATAGTGATCAAAAATTTCAATTATTAGAACAGTTACTAACTTTATATAATCCTTCTATTGATATTAATGCAACAGATAATCCGTTTGATTGGACAAGATTATCTGTTGTAGAATTAACAGCAGTACAATGGACAAATAGATCTATACCTACTGGTGCAGAAGATATGATCGATATTGCTACGTTAACATTTACAATGCCTATACATTTATCTGTACCATCTAGAGTAAGTAGACAAACACTTATTCATACCATTATGTCTACTATTTTAACGGCAAAAAATAAAACTGAAATGGAGACATTTAGTTCTACAGGTACAATTAGTGATGCACCAACAAATTATATGGTGACTACATTTAAAGATAGATCTGTTAGTTTATCTGGATCTACATTAACATTATTAAATGAAGACGGATCTGCAGCAACAACTACTTGGACAGAGTTATTAGAAGAACGATCAGCAGAATTAAGAACAGGTATTAGCCAAGTAAAATTAATGGATGCAAATATAGAAAGTGAAGCAAATTTTCAAGTATATGGTGCATTATTATCCATTTCAAATCAAGAAATAACTGTAACTATAGATGCTGGTACTTTACCTACTAATTCTGCCAATACAGGAACAGTAAATAACATTGTAGATCCTACATATCAAGGACCGTTAAATTACGGATTACCCGAATCATCAACAGGGCAACGATACATTGTAACTAATGATGTACCTACAGGCGGAGATTGGTGGGGCAATGTTATCGCACATAAAAACGACATAATAGAATTCAACGGAACCAATTGGGTTAGATCTTTTGATGCTAGTGAAACATCAACAACAAAATTTACAACAAATTCAAATGATAGTACAAGATGGGTATGGAATGGTAATGAATGGAAAAATGCTACTGAAAGAATATATCCTGCTGGATATTGGAGATTATATCTATGATTAATGGCGTAGGTGCCATTTTTCTTTCCCTTCCTACTAGTAGAATATTGCTCCAAATGCGATCAAATAATGTTAGTCATTCAGGCACTTGGGCATTTTGGGGAGGTAAAGCAGAAAAAGGCGAACAACCTTTAGAAACATTACAACGAGAATTAGACGAAGAAATGGGAACAAATATTCCTAATTACTTTAATATAGTTCCATTACATGTATTCGAGTCAAAAAACGGTTTTAATTACAAAACATTTATAGTAACAGTATTTAGAGAATTTGTACCTGAATTAAATGGCGAATCTAGTGGCTATTGTTGGGTAGATATAGGTTCGTGGCCTAAGCCATTACATAGTGGTGCTAAATTAGTCTTTTACGATAAATCGTCTATAGATAAAATAAAGACAGTAGCAACTAATTTAAAAGATAAACGTCCTGATGCAAAGTGGATGGGTAAACAACAAAAACCTATAAAAGTTTAGGCTTTCTAAATTTTCTAAATTTTTCATATAGTTGTCCAAGGCCAGGCACAAGTCCTTTTAAACCTACAGTAGTTCTGCTATACAATTCTAAATCTTCTGTCCAAGGTACCTGTTTTATTTTTATCTTATTATTTGATCGAAAATTTACATAACATAACGGATCATTTCTTTTAATATCTATAATAATATAATCAGATAACATTAATTCGTATGCAAAATCTAAAGGCCTAATCCAATCTCTTATATTAAATCCTCCAGGTATCATTCGTAAATGATTAAAATATTTTAATTCATGCATATGTAAGAAAGGAGGAATCTGTTCCATAGTTACATCTTCATCTGCAAAAAATAATTGGTGCAAACTAAAACTTATCATAGGATTATTATTTTTTTCTAATTTTAATTTAGGATCAAAAGGATTTCTATAATCATGGCTCCATTCGTGTTTTCTGTCATCAAATGTTACATACTCTTCTATTTTCTTATCTTCTATAGTAATAATTGCATCATAATCTGTTATTTTTTTTATTACAAATTTAATATCAATTGGAGATCGAACAATATAATAATTTTTAAAAAAAGCCGTAAATGCAGGACAAAGTTTAAATGCAGAATCTATGTCACTGTATATAGAAGTATACAAGTGATCAGGTTTATCCATTGTTAAAGTTATTTCAGGAGGTTTAGGTACCGGCGTCCAACCTACTTCAATTATTTCTCTTTTATTTCTGGTAGTTCTGATTCTAGAAAACATGTTTGTCCTACTCTTGGATAATTCTTAAAATTATTATCTGTATGATATGCTCCATGAAATAAATACCCTGGATATATAATACATCTATTAAATTTCATTGGGATTATAGTTTCTATAAACCAATGATCGGGCCATGATATATCATAATATACACTACCATCTTCGTGTATATTATAATTGTCTGCATATTCTTCCCAATTTTCTGTTTGTCGAACATCACACGAATTAGATAACTTAGATCTATATATTGCAGTACCGCCCGAACATTCCTCTTCTAAATTAAGAAAAATATTATTTGCTACAACATTTAAACCATCGGTATGTGTTCTATTACCTACTGTCATTGCAGGTTGATCGTCTTTCCATTGAAACACATTTGTTATAAATGAATAATTTTTATT
>PVBE011591377.1_pt1 | contig 19686 bp, 10 predicted proteins | sample 1631181 | NCBI WGS metagenome assembly PVBE01 (sample SAMN08397723, study PRJNA350692) | Marine metagenome, whole genome shotgun sequencing project. | isolation source: water | place: Pacific Ocean | collected 2012-04 | reverse complement strand
CCAGCAAGTGCGGCGCAAAGTGCGTGGACCTGCAAAACGACCCGACCAACTGCGGCGTCTGCGCCACGGCCTGCAAAAGCGGCGATGTCTGCGCCGCCGGCACGTGCGGCCTGACCTGCGTCGGCGGCGCCAGCAAGTGCGGCGCAAAGTGCGTGGACCTGCAAAACGACCCGACCAACTGCGGCGTCTGCGCCACGGCCTGCAAAAGCGGCGAGGTCTGCGCCGCCGGCACCTGCGGCCTGACCTGCGTCGGCGGCACCAGCAAGTGCGGCACCAGCTGCGTGGACATCGACACCAACCCGTCCCATTGCGGAGGCTGTTCCAAGGCCTGCGCCAAGGGGCAGGCGTGCGTCAACGGAGGCTGCAACGTGGTCTGCCAGAGCAAGTACACCAACTGCTCCGGCAGCTGCGTCGACACCCAGACCGACGCCAAGAACTGCGGGCTGTGCGGCAACGCATGCAAAAGTGGTGAGAAATGCGTCAAGGGATCGTGCCTCAAGCTGTACGCTTCCTGCGCCCACATCCTGGCCAAGGACTCCACCGCCAAGGATGGCGTCCACACCATCTATCCAACGGCCGCCAGCGCCGGTGTTTCAGTCCACTGCGACATGACCAACGGCGGCTGGACCCTGGCCCTGCTCAAGAACTCCAAACACAACGGGACCTACGGCACCTTCGGCGCCAAGGAGACCAACGTCACGGTGCTCAAGACCGATCCCAAAACGGCCTCGACCTCCAGCACCGCCATGGCCGGCTGGCTCGACCTCAACGCGCTGGTCTACTCCGACCTGCGTTTGGCCGCCTACTCCGCTGGCAAGCAGACCTTCCGCAGCGAGAACATCAAGAAGAGCACGCTGCGGATCAAGTTCGGCCAAAACGGCTACTTGCTGTACAACGACGTCAACGGCTACTACTGGTGCGGCGGCGCGTATACCTACACCGACAGCGGCGCGGGCCAGGTCAACAAGCCCGCGGGCGCCCCCGCCGACTGCAGCGGTCACACCTCCCTCGGCTCGGGCTGGGACTTTAGCAAGCAGAAGACAACGAACAAGGGCCTGACCCTCTGCGGCAACGACAACGGCAGCAAGTGGATGCACACCTCGTTCGGCGGGGGCACCATCACCTACGGCACCGCGGGCGCGGCCTACGCCGTCTGGGTCCGCACCTGCCTGCCCGGTCTCAAGGGTTGTCCCCTGGGCAGCGGCACCTCCTGCGCCACCATCCTCAAGGCCAACTCCAAGGCCGCCAGCGGCATCTACACCATCAAGCCGGTGGCCGGCGGCAAGACCTACAGGGTCTACTGCGACATGGTCGCCAACGGCGGCGGCTGGACCCGCGTGGTCAACATTCGCAGCACCTCGGTTGCCCACGGCGACACCACGGGCGCCTACGGCGACGTCTCCGTAAACACCCAGGCGGCCAAGCTGAGCGACGCGGTGATCAACGCGCTGAGCACGGTGGGCTACTTCCGCTACAACTGCGGCACCTACAAGGCCTACGTGCGCAACGACGCCAAGACGTGGACCTCCAAGAAGGTCAACTCCCAGAACTGGTCAACCGACCGTGGGCTCGACGGGACGTTCGAGTGCAAGGCCAATCGGTCGGGGTACGTCTTCAGCGACTACCCTGCCTGCTCGGCGGGCCACACCGACTACGCGGCGAAGAAGGGCATCTCGGAGGGCGGGGGCTGCTACCACGCCAAGCAGGGCTGGGGCCAAAACGGCAACCTCTGGGCCAAGTAACGCCCCATAGCTAATCAGCCGGCGGCCAGCTCCCACAGCAGGCCCCAGCGCACGCCGCGGTCGCTGACGAGCAGCTCGTCCATCCCGAAGCGGGCCATGATCTCGGCCACGATGCAGACGCCGGCGACGATGATGTCGGCCCGGCCCGGTGACAGGCCGGCCACCTGCCGGCGCTGTGAAAGCGGCATGGCCGCCAGCTGCCCCAGGCGCTGTTCGATCTGAGCTCGCGTCAAGGTCAGCCCGTTGACCTGCGCGGAGTCGTAGCGCGCGAGCTCCAGGCGCATGGTGGCCAGGGTGGTGACGGTGCCGGCCAGGCCGACGAGGCGACGGGCGCTCCAGGGCGACGCGGGCAGGGCGTCCAGCTGGCTTCGGGCCGCGGCCCGCAGGGCGGACAGCTCCTCGCCGGTGGGCGGATCGGAGAGGCCGAAGCGCTCGGTCATGCGCACGCAGCCCAGCTGCAGGCTGATCATCTCCATGGCGCCGTCGTCGTGGAGCACCAGCTCGGTGGAGCCGCCGCCCACGTCGAAGAGCAGGGTGCCGGCCTGAATCTGGCCCAGGTCGCCCCGCACGCCGGCGAGCACCAGGGCGGCCTCCCGTTTCCCGCTGATCACCTCCACCGGGCAGCCGAGCACCCGCTCCATGGCCGCCCTGGCCTCGGCCGAGCCCGCGTCCCGCAGCACCGCCGTACCCACGGCCTTGTAGCGGGTCACGCCGTGCGCTTCCATGGTATGGGCGAAGGTCTCCAGGGCCTCCACGGTGCGCGCCACCGCCTCGTGGGCCAGCCGCCCGCTGCGGTCCACGCCCTGACCCAGGCGGGTGATGATGAAGGACTCCTCCAGGTGGTGGAGACCGCCGTCGCGCTGCTCGACGACGAGCAGTAAACAGGAGTTGGTGCCGATGTCCACGGCAGCGAGGCGTGTCATGAATGGAGCCCCCTCGACTACTTGCTCGTCGACACCGACGACTCCATCAGCTTGCCGAAGGCGGGCGAGGCGGAGAAAGCCACCAGGTCCTTGAGGATCTCCGAGGAGCCCACGTACTCGTCCAGCTCGCTCATGCGCGCAACCACCCGTGGCCGTGAGACCTCCTCCTCCAGGCGGGACTGCACCCGGAAGACCTGGCGCAGGTCGGCCCCGGCCAGCAGGCCGGCTCGCCGCGCCGTGAAGCAGGTGCCGCTCCACCAGCGCTGCCCCAGCTCCACCGGGTCCTCGCCCTCCAGCCCGGCCAGCTGCTCGGCCCAGGCCGTCCGTTGCTCCTCCTTAGTGGCCTCCACGATGCGGTCGGCCAGCTCTCCGCCGGCGCCGCCGAACCCCACGGCGCTCCACAGGGCGGGCAGCAGCTTGTCGCGCTCGTCCGCGGCCATGGCCGCCATGATCCGGTTACCCGGCTTGGCCAGCTCCAGCACGTAGGCGAAGAGGAAGCCCACCTCGGCGTGCACCAGCTGCTGCATCACGTCGGTGCGCACCACCACCAGGGGGTCGGGGTCCGCGTTGACCACGCAGACGCTCTCTTCCAGCGACTGTGTGCGGTGCAGCACGCAGCCCGACAGGCCCATGGCCTCGGCCACGGCGCCGAAGGCCTTGCCCATGGTGGTGTTCTCGCCGATGGGGATGGCGTTGCCGTCACCAGCCGTGTCCAGGGTCGTCATGCCGAGGTCCTTGATCGCGTCCCCCAGCTCGGCCAGCACCGCCGTGATCTGTGGCAGCGCCGCGGGGTGCCGCAGCAGCAGGTGGTCCTCCTCCGGCGGACAGAGGATGGCCGGCCGCTCGAACTCCTTGCGCATGGCCTGGATCACCGCCTTGATGTCGGGGTCCACCTGGCTCACGCCGAGCAGCGGCGACAGCAGGCACCAGGCCCGTACCTTGTCATCGGCCAGCAGCAGCTTGGCCAGCTCCAGGCAGCGCTCGAACCAGGGCGGTCCGAACCCGGCCAGCAGCCCCACGATGTCCCGGCGCTCCTCCAGCCGCCCGGACTCGAAGGTGTAGATCTGCTCCAGCTGCTGCAGGGCCTCCAGGGTGGGGAAGATCTCCACCGACCGCTTGAGGACGCCCTCGGCGTTGTCCGGATCCTGGAGCTTGGCGCTGGAGATGTTGGCCATGCGCAGCAAGGCCGCGCTCTGCTGCTCGGCCGTGCCCACGTCGCAGGTGGCCTCCAGCACCTGCAGCAGCTGGGGCCAGTCCTCCAGCCGCTCCAGCACCAGGGTCAGCCCGTCCCGGGCCTCGTGACAGGCCGGGTCGTAGCTCAGCGCCATGTCGAAGGCCTCCACGGCCTCCTTCTCCCGGCCCTCACCCGAGGCGTAGTTCTGGCCGCGGGCCAGCCACAGCGAGGCCAGCTCGTCGGGGTCGGTGGCCGTGGGCAGCAGGCTGCCCACCATTTTCAGGCTCCGCTCCAGGTCGCCCACGCGCTGGAAATGCGCCAGGGCCCGCCGCAGCAGATCCCGCTGCTCCAGCCCCTCGGCCAGGGCCAGCTCGTAACAGACGCCGGCCTCGCCCAGGGCCTCCATGCCGTCCTCCCACAGCACGCCGAGGCGGTAGAAGGTCTCTGCCCGCTCCTTGGCGTCCTCCACCGCGGTCAGCGCCCGGAGGTGGATCTCGATGGCCGCGGCGCAGCGCCCGCTGGCCGAGAGCATCTCGCCCATGGAGGCCAGCGCGTCGGCGTGCAGCGGCTGATGCTGGAGCACCTGCCGCATGTCGGCCATGGCCTCCTCCGGCCGCTCCAGCTGCCGCAGGGTGAGCCCGCGTGAGTAGTGGGCCGCCACCAGCTGCGGCTCCGACAGGTCGTCGGCGTTGTGCTGCAGGATGGAGTGCAGCAGGGCGTGAGCCTCCTCGATCTGCTCTGCCTCGATCATGATCTGCGCCATGGCCAGGGCCGCCGGCGCGAAGCTGGGCACCGTGTCGTAGGCCCGGCCCACGTGGTGCTCGTACTCCTCCTCCAGCTTGGAGCCCCGGGCCGCCAGGGCCAGCTCGAACTGGCGCTGGGCCTCCCCGGTGAGCTGCTCGGCGTCCATGGGCTGCAGCCGCGAGAACGTCTGCTGCCAGGCCAGCCGCGCGCGGTAGGCCATCTCTCGATCCGGCACCTCGTCCAGGGCGGCGGCCAGGGCCAGCCACACCTTGGGGTTGTCCGGGTCCACGGCCACCGACCGCCAGTACCACTCGATGGCCTGGTTCAGGTCGGCGTCCATGCTGCCGTCGCCCAGGGCCATCAGCCGCTCGGCCCGCTGGGCCAGCTCCAGCTCGCGCTCGCCGTCCAGCGGCAGCAGGGCCGCCGCCGGGCGCAGGTTCTTCAGGCGCCGGCCGATGCCCTTGAGGGCCTCCATGGCCGGCACGTTGTCCGGGTCGATGGTGCGCGCCTCACGGTAGAGCTGCACCATCTGGTCGTTGATCTCCTCGTTCTCGTCGGCCACCTCGGCCAGGTGGCAGAGCACCAGGGCCGCCTCGTGGGGCGGCAGCAGCTGGGCCTGCTGGCGGCGGTAGGCGACGTAGGTCTCCACGTCGCCCAGCTCGAAGGCCACCCGCGCCAGGGCCAGCAGGGCCGCCTCCTGGTCCGGGTCGTCCTCGAGGATCTCCATCCACGAGGTGGACGCGTCCTCCAGCTGGTCCAGGTTGAGCGCCTGCAGTCGCGCCAGCTCGTAGCGGCTGGCCACCCGGTCGCGGTCGCTCTTGATGTGCCCCAGGTTCTCCCGCAGCATGGCGGCCAGCTCCTCGAAGCGCCCGGCCTGGCGGTAGTAGCGCGCGAGGTGGGTGCGGATCCGCTTGTCCGACGGGTTGATGGTGAGCATGGAGCGATAGAGGTCCTCCCAGATCTCGCCCGCGGCCTCGCCCAGATACTCGTTGCAGAAGAACATCGCCTCCTCCAGGGAAGCCTTCATCTCCTGCTCGTCCTCGGTGGCGCTGGCCTTGTCGCGCAGCAGCAGCACCAGGTCCTTCCAGCGCTCTGCCTCCTCCAGCAGGCGCCGCAGCTCGTCGAAGCCCTGCCCCTCGGGGCCCGAGGCCTGCACCAGCTCCTGCAGCGAGTCGATGGCCGCGCCGCGATCCTGCAGGTCGTGCTCCTGGATCTGGGCGATCTCGAGCCGCAGCTCGCCCGCCCGCTCATCGGTGCTCTGCTTCAGCTGCATCGTGAGCCAGCGCAGCCGGGGTCCCGGCTCGCTGATCGTACCCACCAGCTCCTCCAGCGCCCCCAGGGCCTCCTCGTGCTCCGAGTCGATCTCGACGATCTCGCCGAACACGCCGAGGGCCTCCTCGGAGTCGCCCAGCTGATCCTGGGAGAGCTTGGCGATCTCCAGCAGCAGCTCCACCCTGTCCTCGTCGTCCTCCTCCAGCAGCTCCACCCGCTGGTGCAGGCGGTCGCGCAGGTCGCGCCACTCCTCGTGGTCGCGGTGCCAGCGGATCATCACCTCCAGGGACTCCACGTCGTCGCCCTGCAGGTCCAGCAGCCGGCTGTAGATGCCGATGGCCTTGCCGGGCTGGTCCAGCTTCTCCTCATAGATCGAGGCGATGCGCCGCAGCAAGACCGCGGTGCGCTCGGTGTCCTCGCTCACCGCGGCGGCCTGGCGGAAGACGTCGGCCAGGGCCTCGTGACGCTCCTCCTGCTCGGCCAGCTCCTCCAGCTTCGGTCCCATGTCCTCGGCGTCGGGCGCGGCGATGAAGGCCGCCGCCGTCAGCTCCATGGCCCGGTCGGCGTCCTCCAGTTTGCTCTCCAGCAGCGCCGCCGTGTCGGTCAGCTCCTCGGCGCTGGCCTCGAGGCCGGCGCTGCGCACGGTGGCCTCCTGCAGCGGCAGCACCACGTCCCAGCGTTCCTGGGCCTCGGCGTCCGCGGCCAGGGCCTCGTTGACCTCCTCGTCCCGGGGCGCCACGCGGTAGCGCTGCACCAACAGCAGGAACGCCTCCTCGGCGTCGTCCAGCTTCTCGCGCCAGATGTGCTCGCGCCGGGCCAGCAGCTCCAGGCGGTCCTCCTCGGACGCGGCCTGGTCGCCCAGCTCGGTGAGCACCGCGCAGAGGCGGCCCCACAGGTCGTGGTCCTCGGCCAGGCGCTCCAGCTCGGTCAGGGGCCCGCGGTCCTCGGCCAGCTCCAGCAGGCGCCGGTGCTCCTGGAAGGCCCGCAGGCCGTCCTCCAGGTCCTTTTCGCAGATCTCCGCCCGCTGCTGCATGGCCCTGCGCCGTCGGTCCAGGTCGAACTCCGGCGAGGTGAAGCGATCCAGCAGGGCCAGCAGGTCCTCGTAGCGGCCGGTCTCATAGGCCAGCCGCGAGACCTCGTCGAGCACCTCGTCCCGGGGGTTGGCCGAGACGAAGATGCGCTGCAGCGCGAGGTACGCCCGGTCGGGCTGCTCCAGCTTCTTCTCCAGGATATCGGCGGTCTCGCGCAGCAGGGCCACGCGCCGGTCAGCGTCGGATTCCCTGGAGGCCAGCATGGCCAGCACCGAGGTCATCTCGGGCCAGCGATCGGCGGCCCCGGCCTCGGCCTTGAGCTCCTCGCCTGCCTCGGCGCCGCCCGACAGCAGGAAGATGCGGCGCAACAGGTAGAAGCGGCTGGCGTGGTCCTCCTCGTCCAGCAGGTCCAGCACCCGCAGCAGCAGGGCCACGCGGTGGTTGTGATCCGTCTCCAGGGTGCAGGCGTGCTCCAGCAGGCCCACGGCCATGCCGACCTTGTCCTGCTCCTTGTAGCTCTGCACCAGGCTGTCCAGGGCCTCGCGGTTGGTGGGGGCCCAGCGCAGGATCCGCTCGTAGACCGCGGCCGCGGCCCGGGGTACCTCCTCCTCCTCCCACAGGCGGGCCACCTTGAGCGCCCGCTCGATGCGCGCGTCGTCGTCCTCCAGCGCCAGCAGCTCCTGCTCCAGCACAGCGATGAGGTCGCGGCGCCGCTCCAGGGTCTCGTAGTGCTGGCCCAGGGTCTGCAGCCCCTCGACGTCCATGGGCTCGAAGTCCAGCACCCGCCGCCAGCCCTCCACGGAGCGCTCGGCGTCGTCGAAGTTCTGGTCCAGGTTCTCGGCGGCCATGCGCGCCAGCTTCAGCGCGCGCTCGTCGTCATCGGTGATCCAGATCTGGCGTGCCAGGGCGCTGTTGAGCGACTCGAAGTCACCGCGCCGGCGGTGCAGCTTGATCAGCTCCTCGCGGGCCGGGAAGTCGTTGGGCGCCAGCTGCAGGATCGACTTCCAGCAGTCCTCGGCCTTGTCGTCGTCCCCCATGCGCTGGGCGTAGTGCTCACCCAGCTTGCGGTAGAGGTCCACCCGCTGGTTGAGGTCCTTGATCAGGCCCAGCTGGCCCTCCATGGCCCGCGCCACGCCGTCCAGGTCGTTGAGGACCTCGTACAGTCGGGCCAGGGCCTCGTAGGAAGGCTGGTGCTCCTCGTCGATGGCGATGCGCTGCTCCCACAGCTTGGCCGCCTGATCCAGGTTGTCCAGCTGCTCCTCGGAGAGGGCGGCGCACCGCGCCAGCAGCTCGGCCCTCTCCTCGCCCTCGGCGGCCTCGGCCTTGGCCAGCAGCAGAACCAGCAGGGCCTCGTACCGCTCGGTGCGGGTGAGGTACTCCTGCTTGCGCTGGATGCCGAGGGAGTCGGTGGGGTCCTGCTCCAGGATCTGGTCGTAGGCCTCCACCGCCTGCTCCAGGCGCTCGGCGTTCCAGAAGGCGTCGGCCACCATGTGTTGCAGGTCCCGGGCAGCCTCGGCGGTGAGCTGCTGCTGGGCCTCGGCGGAGCAGAGCCGCTCCAGGCCGTCCCAGTCCTTGCGCTCGGTGTAGACCCGCGCCAGCTGCAGCGTGGCGATGGGGTCCTGAGGGCTGCGCTCGACGATCTGCTCCAGCACGGCGCTGGCGCCGTCGGGGTCGCGCAGGCCGGACAGCGTCACCTCGGCCAGCTCGCGCAGCACCACCAGCTGGGCCGGGCCCTGTAGGCGCTCGGCCTCCTGGCCGAGGAAGGCGGCCATCTCGGACCAGCGGCCGGCCGCGCGGTACAGGCGGCTCAGCTCGCGAGCGGCGTCCTCCACCGCGTCGCCCAGCTTCCAGAGGTGCTCCCAGGCGCGGATGGCCAGGGAGACGTCGTTGAGCTTCTCGTCGGCCAGGCTCGCCGCCATGTGGGTCCAGCTCAGGCGCTCGTGGGGATCCCACGTGGCCTCCACGGCGCAGACATACAGATCGTAGATCGCGCCCCATTCGGACCGCTGCTGGTAGTGCTCAACCAGAAAAGAGAGGGCCTCGCCGTTGGCCGGCTCCATGCGCGCCAGCAGCGCGAAGGCCTCTTCGGCCCGGGCGTCGTCGCTCAACCGGTCGCGGTAGATGCGGGCCAGGTCGAGCAGCATGCCTGGGCGGGTGTGGGAGTCCGAGTAGGGGGCGTGCATCAGGGCGTGCCCCGTCACCGCGGCCAGGGTCTGCCACTGGCCCTGGCGAGCCAGGTTCTGGGTCTCGTTCTTGAACGCCGAGTAGTCCGACAGCCAGGTGCCCGGCCCCTCGGGCAGGGGCGTCTCCAGGCGCAGCGGCTCAATGGAGAACGGCTCCTCGGGTTGGGTCTGCTGCAGGGCCTCGGGATCGGCCTCCTCCTCAACCACCACCGGCACCTCCACCGGGCTCCAGTCCCCGGTGGGTTCGGGGTCGGCGGCCGGCGTGACGTCGTCCTCGCCCAGCTGGTCGGGATCCCAGTCGCTGGTGGAGTAGGGGATCAGCGGGTCGGAGCTGTCGGTGGCGGCCTCGGGCACCGGCTCGGGCTGCGGCTCGTCGGCCTCGGGCTCTGGCGCCGCCTCCTCACGGGGCGGGGGCTCGTCCAGGGTGGGCTCGTCCGCGGGGGGCGCCAGGTCCGGGATCTCCGACTCCCCGGTGGGGGCCGCGTCCAGGGCGGGCGCTTCCACCACGGGCACCTCCACGTCGGTGCCCTCGGGGTCGCCGCTCAGCGCGGGGAAATCGTCGCCGCCGTCGTCGGGGAACACCGCGTCCAGCTTGCGGCTGAGGGTGTCCTCGGCGATGAGCGGGGCCTCGTCGTCGCCGAAGAGGGCCGCGTCCGAGGGCGGCACCTCCTGGGTCGACCCGCCGGCCTGGTAGAGTTCCGCGTCGTCGGGCAGGGGCGGGGCCTCGGGCGTTGTCTGCCCCAGCGGGTCGGCGCCGGGCTCCGGCATCGCGGTCTCCTGGGCCAGCGCCGCCATGTCCTTTTCCACGGTCATCTCGCCCTGCAGCGGCCCGGGCGTGGGCGCCGGCGCGGGCTGACCGCCCATCTCGTCCAGCACGTTCTGGAAGCTGTCCGGCTGTGGTTCGGCGTCGACCTGGGGCATGTCCGAGGTCTGGTAGCGCCGCGTGGGCTTGGTGTGGGAGTCGTCGTGCACGGTCGAGTCCTCCACCAGGCCGTGGGGATCTTCTGCCCCCACCGAGATCTCGGTGGCGTCGTTGAACTCCCCGTCGTCCTCATCGTCCTCGCCCCAGCCCTCCAGATCGTCATCGAAGTCGATGTCCACTCCCTGGGAATCAGTGGTCTTGGGGGCGTTGGGGTCGTATGGATCTTTGTCCGACATGATCACTCCTCACAGTCGCCTGTGTTCTGACAGCATTCTGTTGTGAAAAGGCATTGGAATCCCGGTCAGAAATGAACGCGTCCGACCTACTGCGGAGCGCGATCCCTTCGCTGGAGCGGCGTTTCTCCTCCTCCCCGTACCTCGGGTACGGGATCGTCGTCACACCTTGCTCCAGCTCGGTTTCGCACTCCTCGTGACGGCCTCCGCGCTCATTTCCTCCCCGCGCATCTTAGCCCAGGCGAGGCGCAAAAAGAACAAGGAAAGCGATCAGTTTGAGGGAGAAGTGGGACGATCAGGGTTGCCGGGAGGACCGAGGGCGCGGGCGAGGTTTTGGTTGCTTAGCCGTTGCGGTAGATGGCGACCACGGACGTGCGGTCGTCGCCGCCCATGTTGGCGGTGATGCCCACGTCGGGGCCAGCCTTGACCTGGTAGTCGCCGCACTGGCCCTTGAGCTGTTTGAAGATCTCCACGGCCTGCTTGACGCCGGTGGCGCCCACCGGGTGACCGTAGGCCACCAGGCCGCCGCCGGTGTTCACTGGGATCTTGCCGTCGATCTCGGTGGCGCCGTCACGCACCAGCTGGGCGCCCTGGCCCAGGCCGGCGAAGCCGAGGGCCTCGTACATCAGGATCTCGGTGACGGTGAAACAGTCGTGGACCTCGGCCACCTGCATCTCCTCGGCCTTCAGGCCGGCGGCGGCGTAGGCCTGCTGGGCGGCCTTCTCGGTGTTGTCCAGGCGCGTGGCCGGCGGGTCGGCGGCGATGGATCCGGTGGCCACGGCGCAGGCGAGGATCTCCACGCCGTCGGCGGGGTTTTTGCCCAGCTTGGCCAGGCCCTCCTCCGAGCAGAGGATCATGGCCGAGCCGCCGTCGGTGACCTGGGAGCAGTCGCTCACGCGCAGGTAGTCGTGGTACTCGGGGTTGGCGATGAACAGCGGGTTGCGGTCCGAGGCTGTGCTGGCCGCCTCGTAGCTCATCTTCACCCCGTGCATGTGGGCGCCCGGGTTGCGGTTGGCGTTGGCGTAGGCCTTGACCGCCACCCTGGCGCAGTCGTCCATGGTGGTGTCGGTCTGCTCCACCACGTGGCGCGTGCGCTTGGCGAACAGACAGGGGAAGGTGAAAGGATCGATCTCGCGCTGCCGCGAGTAGTGCGAGGCGCGGGCCAGGTAGTCGGCGCCGACCTTGGCGTTGACCGTGGTCTGCACCTCGGCGCCGGCCACCATCACCACGTCGGCGCCGGCGCGGATGGCGTCGAAGCCCAGGGACATGGCCAGGCCGCCAGAGGCGCAGGCCCCCTCCACGCGCAGCACGGCCTTGCCGTCCAGGCCGGGGTGGGCGCCGGCCAGCACCGCGCCCAGGTGACCCTGGTTGTCGAACAACATGCCGCAGAAGTTGCCCACGTAGGCCTTCTCCACCTGCCCCGCCTCGGCGCCCGCGGCCTCGAGGGCCTGCAGCGCAGCGTTGTGGGTGTACCACTCCAGGTTGGGGTTCTCCTTCTTGCCGAAGTCGGGGTGCTTCTTCCAGATGAAGTCCGGGTGGAACTTGCCGATGAACTGGGTGTTTGCGCCACCGGCGATGTAGACCTTACGCATGGGTTGTCCTCCTTATATGTGATACAAGCAGCTCTCTATGTTGCAGTGCAGCACAATAGGGGGGCGCCGATGGGGAGTCAAGGGGCAGGCTGGGTATTGGCGCCTCCCTTGGTGTAGAATCGCCAGGCCATGAAGCTGGCTGCCTCCAAGGTCGTGACGGCCCTGCTCGTCCTGCTGCTGCTGGGCCTGTGTGCGGGCCACGGCACGGCCCTTGTGCGCAGCGACGACGCGTGGATGCACCTGGCCGTGGGGCGCATGATCGTGGAGCGCGGCGAGCTGCCCGAGCGCGACGTGTTCCTCAACAGCGGCGAGCCGGCAGAGTGGACCATCCACTCCTGGCTCTCGGAGGTGGTCTTCTACGGGGTGATGCAGACCGGCGGTCTGCCCCTGCTCATGGCGTTCCGGGCGCTGCTGATCGGGGTGACCCTGGGGATATTGCTGCTCCTGCTCTGCCGTCTCGGCGCGCCGCCGTGGCTGGCCGCGCTGCTCGGCTGCCTGGTGCTGCTGGTGCCCGGCATCCGCACCACCTTGCTGCGGCCGCTGCTCTTTTCGCACCTGCTGCTGGTGGTGTTTCTGCTGCTGCTCTACCAGGTGCGCGCCGGGCGCTGGAGCGCGCGGCCGCTGTGGGCCCTGCCGGCGGTGATGGTGCTGTGGGCCAACCTGCACGCCGGCCACATCGTCGGCGCTGCCCTGGCGCTGGTGCTGCCCGCGGCGATGCTGGCCGACCGCCTGCTGAAGCGCACACCGGGGGTGCTGTCCTGGCGCGCGGCCGGGGTGCCGGCGGCCGCCTGCGTGCTCGCCACCCTGCTCAACCCGTATGGCCCCCGCATCTGGGCCTACGCCCTCGGCTTCACCGGCGGCGGCGCCTACCAGGGCCAGGTCTGGGAGTGGGTGGCGGCGTCGCCCGCCCGGGAGCCGGCGCTGTTTGTGGCCCTGGGGTGCGCCTGGCTGGTGCTCCTGCTGCGCCTGCGCCGGGCCGACCCGCTCCACCTGCTGGCCGTGTTGATGCTGACGCTGATGCCGCTGGTGGCCACGCGGTTTCTCTTCCACGGCGCGGTGGGCGCGGCCCTGGCTTTGGGCGAGGGGCTGCCCGCGCTGGCAGCCGGCGTCAAGGGCGCGCCCAGGCGCTGGGTGCCGCGGCTGGGCAACCTGGCGGCCGTGGCGGTCATGGCCTGGCTGCTCTGGTCCGCGGTGGGCCGGGCCTCCGCCTTCGCCTTCAAGGTGGACGACAGCTTCTTCCCCGTGTCCGCCGTGCGCTTCCTCAACGCCAACAAGGTCAGCGCCAGGGTGCTCAACCTGCGTGAGTGGGGCGGCTACCTGATGTGGCACCGGCCGGGGCAGAAGGTCTTCGTCGACGGGCGGGTGGCCGTGTCGGCCGGCCAGGTGATCAAGGACTACGCCGCCGTGGCCGAGGCGCACCGCGGCTTCGGCACCGTGCTGGACCGCCAGCGCGTCGACCTCATCGTCGCCAGCTACCCAGTGCTGCGGCCGTCCCCCGGCTTCGACGTGCAGCCCGTGGCCCACGACGGCAACTGGGCGCTGGTCTACTTCGACGACGTGGCCCTGGTCTACGCCCGGGTCAACGCCGCCAACCGGGACCTGATCCAGCGCAGCGGCTACCGCTGGCTGATGCCCGCGAGCAACAGCCGCCCCTTCCGGCGGGGGGCCACGCCGGCGGCGGTGGAGGCCGAGAGCCGCCGCGCGCTGTCCCAGGCGCCCTCACAAAGGGCCGCCACCTACCTCGGCCTGATGCTCATGCGCCGCGGCGCCCACGCCGAGGCCGAGGAGAAGCTGCGCCTGGCGGTGAAGCTGGATCCGCGCAGCGCCCGGGCCCACAACAACCTCGGCGTGGCGGTCATGCGCCAGGGCCACAAGGACCGGGCGAAGAAGATCTTCTCCCGGGTGCTGGAGCTGGACCCGGAGCACAAAAACGCCCGCAAGAACCTCGAGCTGCTGAACCGGCGATGACCCCGCCCGTGCGCGCTTCGGGGTGGCAGCAGGCACGGCACCTGCTAGCGTTAATGGATCCAATGATGAGGGTCGGCGGGAATACCCCTGTGTCTGCCCCCAGGCTGAAAGTACAATCGACGAGGTAATGGCTTGCAGCGCAGACAATGAATAGATCGGCCAGCGGGTTGCACGTCCTGCTCTTCCTTTTCGCCGCGGAGGTGGGGTGCATGCGCGACCTCTCCAACGTCGCCAAGCCGTGCGAGACCACTCCTGACTGCCCGTCGGGCCAGGTCTGCGTCTCACAGCAATGCAGGCCCGGGACACTCGAGGCGGGGGTGGACGGATCACTGGAGGGACCACTGGACGGTCCCGCCCTCGACGGGCCGCCGGTGGACAGGAGCGGCCCGGACAGCGCCAGGCCGGACCTCCCGCTCCCCGACAGCTCGCCAGGGGACCTGCCCCAGCTCGATACCAGCTCACCGGACGTCGCCACGTCGGACATGCCGCTGCCCGACGCCGTCCCACTGGATAGCGCCGCGCCGGACCTGCCCCTGCCCGACTCCAGCCCACCCGACGCCGCCGTGCTCTGCGGCAACGGCAAACTGGACCCCTCCGAACAGTGCGACGACAAGCTGCTGGGCAAGGCCAGCTGCACGCAGAAAGGCTATACCGGCGGTCAGATCGGCTGCACCAAAAAGTGCACGCTGGACCCGTCGGGTTGCTACACGCTGCCCGATCCCGGTGGGATCAAGATCGCCTCCACACCCTACCTGGAGTCCTACCCGGCCGTGGCCTACGCCAGCCCCTCCTACCTCGTGGTGTGGCACATGAACAAGAGCAACGTCTCGTGGCACATTTTGGGAGGCCGCGTGAGCTCCAGCGGGAAGCTCATCACCTCGAGCCCGATCCAGATTAGCAACAAGACCGCGTTCAGCTCGGTGCCGTACATCACGTCAGACAATACCTTCCACATGGTGGCCTGGCTGCAAAAGCCAACCTATTCATCCAAGGTCAGCAACATCCTCGGGACCAAGGTCAGCGCGCTGGGCGCGGTCTCCACCGTCGGTGGCAACACCATCCATTCCAGCGGCGTCGACAAGCAACAGATGACCGTGGCCACCGGCCACAAGGGCTACTTTGCGGTCTGGTCCGACCAGATGAAGATCGCCACCTCGGATCCCCCCAATATCCGGGGCACCCCGCTGAGCATCGCCGGCGCACCCACTGCAAGCGCCGGCAAGGACCTCCACCTCAGCACAAAAAAACAGACGAATCCGGACGTGGCCTGGGACGGCAGCAATTACTTGCTGGTCTGGCAAGACGACAAGGCCGGCAACGGCGACGTGTACGGCCGGCTGCTCAAACCCGACGGCACGCCGCACCCTGGCCCCGCCATCCCGATCTGTGCCACCAAGGACATCCAGACCGAACCTCGCGTGGTGTACAACGGCGCCAGCTTTCTGGTGGTCTGGCAAGACGACCGCAACACCTACAACGACATCTACGGCGCGCGGGTCTCCGGCAAGGGCGTGGTGCAGGACGCCGGCGGATTCCCCGTGGGCAAGGCTCCCGGAGTTCAGCAAAACCCGGGCATCGCGGTCGGGGCCGGAAAGACGCTGGTGGTCTGGCTGGATTATCGCAATACCCATGGTGGAATCTACGGCGCGGTGGTCGGCAAGGACGGAACAGTGCACCACACCCAGGGCATCCCGATCTCTCCCGGGGTCAAGTCAGTCCCGGCCGGTGAGCCCGAGGCGGCCTCGGACGGCAAGGACTTCATCGTGGTCTGGCACGCCAAGAAATACGATCCCACCAAACTCTACAACTGGGATGTCATCGGCGCGAGGGTGAGCCTGCAACCGAAGACCACGGCACCATAGACCGCGTGGAGCGCCGGCTGCTGCAGGTCCACTTCGAACACCACGTAAGCGATCCTCGAAAACGGTAACTGTTGGACAGCGGCGCCGTTATTAACCACAATCTCCGCTCCACAGTAGGTACCTCATGATTGCGTCTGGCATCAAATTGGGACTCCACTGCAGCGCCGTCGGCGTGGCATGCGGCTTGTTGGTCTGGCAGTTGGCCACGGGCAGCGGCTACCACCTGTTCTGGCTCTACGCCGGGTTGGCAGCCTTCATCACCGCGGCCGGGCTCTGGATGGCGGTCATGGGGCTGCTGAACCGCCGGCGGGAGGCGGCCGGCCGGCGTCCCTCCATGGGGCTGGTCGGAGCCATCGTCGGCGGCCTGAGCGGCGCGCTGGCCCACCCCTTGTGCTGGTTTTTGCAGATCCTGGCGATGTACATCTGCTTTCGCACCACCGGTGGCTGCGTATCCTCCCTCGGCGAGCCGCCCATGGACCCGCTGACGGCGCTTTGGGCATCGTGGGGCTTTTCGTTCTTCAGCCTGATCTTCTTTGGCTGGATCACCGTCCCCGCCGGGGCGCTCATCGGGTTCTTGCACGGCCGCCGACTGGCATGACACGACCAGGGGGGGCCACTTTGCCATCACCTGCTCCTGGAATCATTGTATGGTGCGGGGTTTTCGTGAACGAGCCAACCCCGTATAGAGGGCCAAGGAGGTGACAGTGAGCAGGCCAACCCTGAGAAATGTACCGCTGGATCGTTGCTGTAGGGACACGCTAAGAGCCATGCATCAGCTGCGCGAGACAAGCACGGCTCTCAACATCGCGGTGGCCGCGGGCCCCCTGGTGACGCTGATCAGCGGAAACCCGGCCGCCATCATCCGCAATTTGGTGCAACGGGACTGGGATACCTGGGCGAGGGCGACCGCAGGGATCGGTCCCATGACACGCCATGCACTCATCAACCATGCTGCAAAAGAGTTGTTGTTCCATTACAGCGGCGATGTCCATGACTTCTGGTATGCGATGCACGATATCCTGAACAGATAGTGAAGCCCGAGCTGCCCAGCCTCGCGCCGCGGTCGCCTGCTGCAGCAAAAGCTCCAGGGCTGTGCGGCGGAATGCCGCGTCCTTGTGTTTCAGGGCCTTGATCAGCGCGGCGGTCTGTCCAGGGCGGCTACTTGGTCTGGCTCGGATCAAACCGCACGGTGAAGGTGCCAGCCACCTCGGCCTTGCCCCGGCCCATGAGGGCGGTCTTGACGCACTTGAATCAGGGGGGCGTTTTTCAGAGTCTCGTTGTCCACCGTGGCGCTGACCCGTCCGGAGTCGTTGACGGCCAGGGTCAGCTTCATGGAGCCGGTTAACCCGGGGGCCTGGGCCAGCGCCTTGACGTAACAGAATTTGATGCGCGTGTACTTGCGGCGCACGTAACGGCTGGTCTCAACCGGGCCGGAGCTGACCCTGACCCGGGGTCCGGCCTTGGCCCGCACCGCGTCGGCGCCGGGGCCGCTGATGGCCACCGCGCGTCCTCCGCCACCGCCGCCACCACGGCTCACGCCGCCACCAACCCTGTCCTTCCCAGCCACGGTCAGGCCGCCGGGGCGCGCAAAGGCGCGGTCCAGGTCCATGCGGGCGCCGAGGCTGCCACCGCCGATGAGGTCGGCCGAGCCCGCGGACCGCCTGGTGCCGAGGAGCTTGAGCACTCCCATCTTGGCGACCGCCGCCGCCAGCGCCCTGCGCCGGGCCGCGGCCCTGGCTGCCAGCACTTCCGCGGTGGGTCCCGGCTCGCTGGGCACCCGCACGGACAGCGGCTGCTCGCACCAGTTGCCCGCCGCGTCGCCCGCCTCCAGCAGCCACGTGCCCCCCGGGCTTTTGGTGGCGATCTTGTGGCTGCGCGCGGCGCCCTTGATCGGCGTGATCTCCTGGCCCAGCTTGAGCCGGTAGCGGGTCACGCCCACGTTGTCCGCCGCCGCCGGCCAGCTGAAGGTGAGGGTGGCCTCGCCGTCAGCGTCGGTGCGGGTGAAGGTCAGCCGGGCCCCCTCCGAAAACGCCGGGCGCGTGACGTCACTGGTGGCTGCCGTCATGGACAGCGGTGCAGAGACGTTGCCCGCCCGGTCCAGGGCGGTGATCTTGAATGCGTACTCCGCCCCCTCGGACAGGCCCTCGGCGGAAAACGAGGTCTTCGGGCTGCGGACCTTGCCGATGACCCTGGGCAGCCCCTTGTCCGCCTCATCCTCGCGCACGCCGCGGATGCGGTAAGCGGTCACCCCCTCGTTGTCCGTGGCCGCGGGCCAGCTCAGGGTCAGCGAGCTGCCGGTGACGTCGTCGGACTCCAGGGCGGCCGCGGCAGGCCAGGCCGGTTTCTGCGTGTCCTTGCAGCCGGCCAGCAGCACGGCCGCGGTGAGCAAAAGGGCACTGTAACGGTGCATCGGCTCCTCCTCCAGGTAGCATGTCCTCATACGTGTAGGCTGCTCCAAATGTCCACACTGAAAAAGCTAGCAGCTAATGGCCAACAGCTAACAGCTTCTTTTTGCGCTAGGCTCAGGCCCATGAGCGCAGACGAAAAACCGCGCTGGCTGCGGTGGGCCCGAAAGATCCAGGCCATCGCCCAGACGGGGCTGACCTTTCACCCCGACGACTTCGACACCGAGCGCTACCAGCGCCTGGCCGAACTCGCCGCCGAGATGGTGGCGGCCAGCACCGACCTGGACGCCGAGCCCGTGCTGCAGAGCTACCTGACCCAGCAGGGCTACGCCACACCCAAGGTGGACGTGCGCGGGGCGGTCGTGCGCGGAGGGCGCATCCTGCTGGTCAAGGAGCGCTCGGACGGGCGCTGGGCCATGCCCGGCGGCTGGGCCGACGTGGGCGAGAGCCCCACGGAGATGGTGGTCCGCGAGGTGCAGGAGGAGGCGGGCTACGATGTGCGGCCCACGCGGCTGGTGGGGGTCTTCGAGGAGAACCACCACGCGGCGCGGCAGCACCTCTATCACGCCTACAAGATGGTCTTCCTCTGCGACCTGGTGGGCGGAGAGGCCCGGCCGAGTATCGAGACCGAGGCGGTGGAGTGGTTCCCCGTCGACGCCCTGCCGCAGCTGTCGCGGGTACGCACCGACCAGCGGCACATAAAAGAGGTGCAGGCGCACCTGGCGGACACCACGCGGCCGGCGTCGTTCGAGTAGCGCTCCGGCGCGCTACCGCGCCGGAAACAGCGTGGAGTAGGCCCGGGGAAAACGGGCGCGCCAGGCGGCCTCGGTGTGCGGGTGGGAGCCCTCGAACCAGTGGAAGAGGTTGCGGCCGAAGCGCATGCCCTTGCGGTGCAACAGATCTCGCATGGCGTTGGTCTCTCGCGAGCCGTCCGCCGAGGGGCCGGCGCCGCCGCTGTCGATGTAGACCCGCAGCCCGCGTGGCACGGCCCTCGACGAGACGCGGCGGTGCATCTCGCGGCCGTTCCACCACAGCGAGGGCGACATGGCCAGCACGCCGCCGAAGACGTCGGGTCGCTTGAGCCCGGCGTACAGCGACACCAGGCCGCCCATGGAGGAGCCGCCGATGACGGTGTGCCGCGATTCGCCCAGGGTACGGAAGGTGCGGTCGACCCAGGGCTTGAGCTCGTCGGTGACGAAGCGGAGGTAGCGCCTGGCGCCGCCTCCTCCGCCCACCTGGCGATCGCGGCTGGGCGAGTACTCGTGGATCCGCCCGGCCCCGCCGTGGTCCACGCCGACGATGATGGCCGGCCTGGCGCGGCCGGCGCGGACCTCCCGCTCCACGGCCCGGGTCACGTCCCAGCCCCGGCGGCCGAGCAAGTTCTGCCCGTCCTGCAGGTAGAGCACGGGGTAGCGCTTGCGGCTGCGGGGGTTGTAGCCGGGAGGCAGATAGACGAACAAGTCTCGCTGGCCGCCCAGCCGCGGGGACTGCGCGCGGTGCCGCTGCACCTTGCCCCGGGGATGGGCCGGGGCAACAGACGGAACGGCGAGCAGCAGCGTCGTGATGGCTGCCAGGGTGCGAACGTGTGACATCGGGGTGGAGAACAGCAGGGATCGTGCCAGGTGGTGGAGTGTG
>PVBE012934470.1_pt1 | contig 19688 bp, 14 predicted proteins | sample 1631181 | NCBI WGS metagenome assembly PVBE01 (sample SAMN08397723, study PRJNA350692) | Marine metagenome, whole genome shotgun sequencing project. | isolation source: water | place: Pacific Ocean | collected 2012-04 | reverse complement strand
GATCGGCGTGAACGGCGTGCGGGCGATCGTCCGTCGCCTGACCACCAAGGAGGACATGCCGGTGATCATCCAGGTGGACGAGGGAGCCAACGCGGGCCTGGTGGTGAGGGTGATCGACGAATCCAAGCTCGGTGGCGCCAAGAGCATCAGCCTCTCCGCCGATTTGCCGTAGGCACAGGTCATGGGAAAAGTTTTTCAGGTCGAGACAAGGAACACGGGAGTCCTGTGGGGGTTGACTGGTGGCCTACTGATCTCGCTGCTCCTGTTCCTGATCCTGCCTTTCACGCAGAAACTTTCCGGCTCGAACCCGAAAAATCTGCTCCTCAAGGTGGACGTGTCCCTGCCTCCGCCCCCGCCTCCGCCCCCGCCCCCTCCGCCCCCGCCCGAGGAGGAGGAGGAGGAGGAAAAACCGGAATTACAGGAGGAACAGCAGTTGCTGAACCTGAATCAACTCGAGTTGGCGCTCAATCCCGGCGCGGGCGGGGTTGGTATCTACGCTGGGTTGAACCCGAAAGTGTCCACTGACGCCATCGCAGAAATGAAGATTTTTGACCTCTCGGAGGTCGATCGCGAGCCGCGTCCGCTGGTGCGGATTCCACCGCAGTATCCACCCAAATTGTTGCTGAACCGCGTTAAGGGCCGCGTGGACGTGTCCATTGTCATTGATGAAGAGGGGCGGGTGACGGACTATCAAGTGCGGCGGTACACTCATGACGAGTTCAAGCGCGAAGTCATGCGAGTGATCCGCAAATGGAAATTTAGCCCGGCGATCAAGGACGGTCGCAAAGTCGCCGTCAGAAAAATTCAACCTTTCTATTTCGGAAAACAATGATGAAAGCCACGAACCTCCCCTCATGTCCCGCGTTTGGCTTGCTGCTGGCGCTAGCCCTGTTGGCCCCGGCATTTGGCCAAGCGCAGCCGAGTTTTGCCAAGACGATGCAGTTTTGGAACAACCCCGAGTTCGTTAACAAATTCATGGCCAGCTACGGTGTCAAGTCCGAGGTGGAACCGAAGATCGATGCCGACGAGAAGGAACTGTTCGACGAACTGATCCCGCAGATTCAAGCCGATCCCAAGCAGGCTATTGTCATGCTGACCGAGGCAATCACTGCCGAGACAAGTGCAGCGCTGGAGTTCACCCTGGCCAATCTGTATGTGCAGGCGAGTGACTATCCCAAGGCGGTGGCGCAATACCGGGCAGCAATCAAAAAGTTCCCGGATTTTCAGCGCGCCCACATGAACCTTGGCGTGGTGTTGATCCAGCTCAATCAGCACGCAGAGGCGCAAAAGGAACTTGTGCGCACGCTCGAGCTTGGTGGCGAGGATGGCAACATCTACGGACTGATCGGCTACTGCCATCTGATCGGTGAGCGTTATCTTTCTGCCGAGGCCGCCTACCGCAAGGCGTCTCTTTTCTCACCGGACAAGCTCGATTGGAAGCTCGGCATTGCCCAGTGCCAGTTACAGCAGCAAAAGTACGGTGAGTGCATGACACTGTTCGGCGAATTGATCCAAGTAGACCCGGACAATGCCGACTACTGGCTGCACCAGGCCAACGCCTATCTTGGGTTGGCTGAATCCAACAAGGCTGCGACCAACTATGAGGTCGTCCGCCGCATGGGCAAGGCCGATGCCAAGGTGCTCAATCAACTCGGTGATATTTACATCAACTCGGGTACATATGATCTTGCGTTTACGGCTTACACCGATGCCGCCGTAGTTGACAAGGTCAAAGAGATTGCACCGCCGATTCGCGCGGCCGACATCCTGATTTCAGTTGGGGAGTTCGACCGAGGCAACTCTTTGATCGACCAGATTCGGTCGATCCACAAAAACAAATTCAAGGAGGTCGATAGGCTGAAAATCCTGCAACTTGAGGCCCGTGTGCAGTTGGCCAAGGGAGAGGAGGCCAAGGCTATCAAGACGCTCCAGCAGATCGTTGACAAGGACCCGTTGGACGGCGAGTCACTGCTTCTGTTGGCTGAGTACCACGGGCGCAACAACGAAGCCGAGAAGGCCGAGCTGTTTTTTCAGCGCGCCGAGCAGTTGAACAATTTCGAGGTGAGGGCCAAGGTCGCCCATGCCCAGTTTCTGGTGCACAGCGGCCAGTATGCCAAGGCGGTGCCGCTGCTCAAGTCGGCCCAGGCCAAGCGCCCGCGTGAAAGCGTACAGCGTTATCTTGACCAGGTCGTGAAATTATCCCGTCTGGCAAAGGGCTGAGCGCGATTGGCCAACGCGCTTCAAAAACGCTTGGGGTCGCACGGCACCGGTCGTAGAGTGTCCCCGCCGCATGGGTTCCGTCCGTCTCCTTCCAGAAATCGTTGCCAACCAGATCGCCGCCGGCGAGGTGGTGGAGCGCCCGGCCAGCGTGGTGAAGGAACTGGTCGAGAACGCGCTCGACGCCGGGGCGACGCGCATCACCGTGGAGATACAGGCCGGTGGGCGCAGTCTAATCCGCGTGACCGACAATGGTCGGGGGATGAATCGTGACGACGCGCTGCTATGTCTTGAGCGGCACGCTACCAGCAAAATTCAGCGGGCAGAGGACTTGGCCTCGATTGGTACGATGGGATTTCGAGGGGAGGCGATTCCCAGCATCGCCAGCGTGAGCCGTATGGCGCTGATCACGCTGGCAAACGACAACGAGACGGGCGAGGGGACGCGCATCGACATTCACGCCGGGAAGATCCGCGCGGTCGAGTCGGCCGGGCATGCGGTCGGCACGACAGTCGAGGTGCGTTCGCTATTTTACAACCTGCCAGCACGGCGCAAATTCCTTCGCACACCGGAAACCGAGCGCAGTCACATCCAGCATTTCCTGATGTTGGTGGCACTGGCCAACCCGGCGGTGGGGTTTGTGTTCGACAACGACCAGCGCAAGGTGTGGGAGTTGCCGCCGTGCCGGGTGGATGACATACCCGAATCCCAGCTTTCGGCCGTGCGAGAACGGATGGCGGCCCTGCACGGCGAGGGCATTAGCCTGTTGGACGTTGATTCCAGCGGTGCGTACCGTGTGGCCAAGACAATCCCGGACGACCCGGAAATTGGTATGCAGTGGGACGGAGAAACGACGGTGCGCACTTGGGGTTTGATTGGCGCGCCGGGTGTGTCGCGCTCGACCCGCGCCAACCAGCACCTGTTCGTTAATCGGCGTCCCATTGAGAATCGTAGCCTGAACCGTGCCCTCATCGAGGGCTACCACACCGCGCTGATGAAGGGGCAGTTCCCGGTCTGCTGCCTGTTTATCGAAATCACTCCGGCGGAGGTGGATGTCAACATCCACCCGGCCAAACGCGAGGTAAAGTTTCATCACGAGCGGGATGTGCGGCGTTTGCTCACGCAGGCTGTTCAGGAGACGTTGTTGGCATTTCACAAGCCAGAAAGGATAGACGCCGCGCTTGGCCAGTCGGATGAGGCGATCGATGTCTCAATCGCCTCCAGCACCAACCCGGTCAAGCCGGAGCCCATCGTGGCCCAGCGCGAACTGGGAGATGACGCCTCCCTGTCTGCGCTTGGCCATGGGAAGGCAGGCGAGTTGATGCCGGGAGTCTTGCCGGCATCCAGCCAACCGGAGAGCAGGCCGTTGACTGATCAGCCGAGTGGAGATGGAGCACCGGTGCCGTTGCTGGACTTGCCGCTGCGCTTGGTGGGGGTGGTTGGCAAACTATACGTGGTGCTCGAATCGGACAGGGGATTGGTGCTGCTGGACCAGCACGCCGCGCACGAACGAGTGCTGTACGAGCAAATGATCCGACGAATGGAGTCGAACGGCCGGTCGGCTTCGCAAAAACTGCTGCTGCCCGAGACCGTGGAGTTGCCGCCGAAGGAGGCCCTGTTTCTCAGCGGAACGATGGAGACGCTCAATCGGTTGGGCGTGGGCTTGAGCGAGTTCGGCGAGCGGACGTTTTTGCTCGATGCGCTGCCGCCGTTCGTCAAGGCGACCGACTCCCGCAGGTTTGTCCTCGAGTTGGTGGATAAGCTGCAGGCGGCCGGTGATGGGGTGAATGCGCTGCGGCTAGGCGAGGGCGTGATCGCCAAGACTGTCTGTCGTCATGCCGTGAAGGCGAACGATGCATTGCAGGAGGAGGAACTGGGACAACTTGTGGATGACCTCCAACGCTGCGAAATGCCGTACACCTGTCCACATGGCCGACCGACAATCATCGAGATGAACTATTCGGAGTTGGAGAAAAAATTCGGTCGCATCCAGTGATTAATCTGGAGCGCGGTGGCAAGCGGACGGATTACACGACCGTCATTTTGAGCAGGAACTCGATGTTGTTCTCGGTCTTTTTGAGCTTGTTTAGCAGCAACTCCATGGCTTCGACTGAGGGGACACCGGTGAGGGCGCGGCGCAGATTGACGATGCGTGGCAGTTCCTGTTCGTGGTAGAGGAGTTCCTCTTTGCGCGTGCCGGACAATTCGATGTTGATGGATGGGAAAATGCGGCGGTCGACCAGGGAACGGTCGAGGTGTACCTCCATGTTGCCGGTTCCCTTGAACTCCTCGAAAATGACCTCATCCATCCGTGAACCGGTATCGACCAGGGCGGTGGCGCAGATTGTGAGCGAGCCGCCTTCCTCGATGTTCCGTGCTGCGCCGAAGAAGCGCTTGGGTTTGTGCAGGGCGTTGGCGTCCACACCGCCGGAGAGAATCTTGCCGGAGTGGGGTTGGACGGTGTTATAGGCGCGTGCCAGCCGGGTGATGGAGTCGAGCAGGATTATCACGTCGTGCTTGTGTTCGACCATGCGCTTGGCCTTCTCGATGACCATCTCGGCTACCTGCACGTGGCGCTCGGGCGGTTCGTCGAAGGTGGAGCTGATCACCTCGGCGGCCCTGCAGGTGCGAATCATATCGGTGACCTCCTCCGGGCGTTCGTCAATCAGGAGGATGAACAGATACACGTCGGGATTGTTCTTGATGACGGCGTTGGCCAAGTTCTGCATGAGCACCGTTTTGCCAGTGCGAGGCGGGGCCACAATGAGACCGCGTGTGCCTTTGCCGATCGGGCACACCATATCCATCACGCGTGTGGAGTATTCCGTAGGGTCATTTTCCAGTAAAATTCGTTCATCCGGGAAAAGGGGGGTGAGGTTGTCGAAGTGAATCTTGTCCTTGGCGATTTCCGGTTCCTCGTGTCCAACTGAGTCCAGTTTGACGAGGGCAAAGAACCGTTCCTTGTCCTTCGGTCGGCGGATTTCACCGGAGATTATATCTCCGGTCTGAAGGTCGAACCGGCGAATCTGAGACGGGGAGACGTAAACATCCTCCGGGCAGGGTAGGTAGTTAAAGCTCTCGGAACGGAGGAAACCGAAGCCCTCCGGCAAAATCTCGAGGACGCCCTCGGTGTAAAGCGCCCCTGCTTTTTCGGCGTTACGTTGGAGGAGCTGAAAAATCAGTTCATGTTTCTTGAGTGAGCCGTAGTTGGGAATGTCCAGTTTCTTGGCCATTATGTTCAACTCAGGCATCTCGAGTGCCTGCAACTGACTCATGTTTACGGAGTCTTTTTCGCTTCGAGGGTCTTGTTTATTTATTGTTGTATCCTCTTGGTCTTCGTTAGTTGGTTGATCTTCCGAATCGACTTTTTCGCCGTAGGCACGGAGATATTTGTTCCGGATGGCGGCGGCTTCGGTTGCGGCAAGTCCGATTGATTTTTTCTTGCGGGAACCCTTGGTTTTACGATTTGTGTTTTTCATTTTTTTGCAGGATCCTCCAGTAAATCCAAAGACGGATATCCCTTCTAACTCATTTGTGGGGAGTGACCTACTTGATCGGGTTTTCCAATCTTCACCTTGCGGGTGAATAGCTAGACAAAGCCCACGGAATAAGTTTCAACGGGTGGGTGTTAATACGGCAAGGGGAATCCTGCGGTTAGTTGCCGGACACGATGTCTGACGGTCGCTTGCTTGTCAACGTTATTAATGTCGAGCAGTACCTCGCTGATCATATCGGCGATCTCGGCCATTTCTGGTTTGCCCATGCCTCGTGTGGTTACGGCGGGTGAGCCAATGCGTATCCCACTGGCTTGGAAGGGGGAGCGGGTTTCGAACGGGATGGTGTTTTTGTTTACCGTGATGCCTGCCTCGTCGAGTGCGGCTTGGCATTCTTTGCCGGTCATGTCGCGGGAGCCAACGTCAACCAGCATCAAGTGGTTGTCTGTACCCCCGCTGACAAGGCGAAATCCATTACTGGCCAAGCCGTTGGCCAAGGCGGCTGAATTGGCCACAACTTGGGCCTGATACTCGCTGAAATCCGGCTGCAGAGCTTCCTTAAAACAGACTGCCTTGGCTGCAATGACATGCATCAACGGGCCGCCTTGTATTCCGGGGAATGTTTGAGAGTCGATCGCTTTGGCATGTTTTTCACCGCAAAGAACAAGGCCGCCCCGAGGGCCGCGCAGGGTCTTGTGGGTGGTGGTGGTGATAAAGTCAGCGTGGCCGACCGGGCTGGAGTGCTGTCCGGTGGCGACCAATCCGGCAATGTGGGCGATGTCGGCCAGCAGTAACGCATCCACATCCCGGGCGATCTGCCCCATGCGCTCGAAGTCAATAACGCGCGGGTAGGCGCTGGCCCCGACGGTGATCATGGCCGGTTTTTCCTCTCCAGCCACCCGGGCCAGTTCATCGTAATCAATCTGCTCGGTTTCCTTGTTTACCCCATAATGGGAGACCTCGTAGAAACGCCCCGAGAAGTTGGCCTTGTTCCCATGGGTGAGATGCCCGCCGTGGGACAGATCCATGGTCAGTATCTTGTCACCCGGTTGCAGCGATGAAAAATAGACCGCCATGTTGGCTCCACTTCCGGAGTGGGGTTGCACGTTGGCGTGTTCGGTCCCGAAGAGTTGCTTGGCCCGGTCGATGGCCAATTGCTCTGCGACGTCCACTTGTTCGCAACCGCCATACCAGCGCTTGGCCGGGTAGCCTTCTGCGTATTTGTTGGTGAGCGCCGAGCCTTGAGCCTGCATGACGGCCGGACTGGTGAAGTTTTCGCTGGCGATCAGCTCTATGTTTTCCTGTTGGCGGATGGTTTCGGCCCGGATCACCTGTGCGATCTCGGGATCCACTGAGTCGATCCTCATGCTGGCCAAGGCCGCGCCGGGTTCCATTTTGTTCACCCGCCGCTCGTGGCGTCCGCCGGCCTCGAACGAGGTATCGATGAACGCGTCAAGGATACGCTTGGCCAAGAGCTCGTCCATTGCGCCGGTTCCGAGGCATAAGATGTTTGCGTTATTGTGTTGTCGGGTGAGGCGTGCAGTCTGCTCATCATGCACCAGTGCCGCGCGAATTCCAGGCACTTTGTTGGCGGCCATACTCATGCCGATTCCCGTGGTGCAGATCAACAGTCCAAGCCGGCTGTGCCCCTCGGCTACGGTTTGGGCCACTTCGTGTGCATAATCCGTGTAATCAGCTTTGTCCAATGAATCGCATCCAAAGTCGGCGAAAGGGATGCCATTTTCTCCGAGATAATGGCCGAGGATTTTCTTGAGTCCGTAGCCGGCATGATCTGCGCCCAAGGCCATTTCGACGACGGGCGTCGTTTGGTCATGGGTGAATCCGTTGTTTTTTTTGATGGAGTTCAAAAGTGCATCGATGCCTTGCCGAATCTGGTCGCGGCACTGGCAGTAAACTTCGTAGGAGCCGCCGATGGGATCGGATACTTCCCGCTCATGCAGCGGCAGGGACTTGTCGAATTCCCGAAGCACAAAGGTTTTTTCTGCTGCGTTGGGAAACATCAGGTTGACCATTTCCCCGTGGCCGTGCGTCATGCCGATGATGAGATCGGCTTCGTTGGCCAATTCTGCACTCAACATCTCGCTCCGTTGGGTGGAGATGTCGATATCGATATCCTGCATGGCCCGAACCGCGTTTTCGCTTGGAGGTTGGCCGTTTTGGGCGCCCACACCGGCGGACTTCACGGTGAGATCAGCCTGATTCGTTTCGACGAGATCCCTGAACAAGCCCTCGGCCATCGGGCTGCGGCAGACGTTGCCGGTGCAGATGAACAGGATAGTACGAGCCATAAACTGGCGGGAGAGACTGCGGTCTTGTGCGCCCCGCGTCAACGCGGAACAGGTTGGGTGTGAAAAAAAGGCGCCTCGAACCGGCCCATTCTTCAACGCCCCCGGTACACACAGCGGGCGGTGCAGGTCTCGGCCACCTCGACGGCACTCAGCAGTGGGAGGTCTGTTTTTAGACGATCCCAGATCCAGACGGCGATATTCTCGCTCGTCGGGTTCTCGAGACCGTCAATGTCGTTAAGGTAATGGTGATCCAGTTGCCTCCAGATCGGCTTGAACGCTGTGGATATGTCGGCGTAATCTAGCACCCAGCCTAGTTCAGGATCGCAGTCGCCCTCAACAACGATCTCTGCCTTGAAACTGTGTCCGTGAAGTCGGCGGCATTTGTGCTCCTTCGGCAGGTGCGGTAGCTGGTGTGCGGCTTCAAACTGATATGTTTTCCTTAGTTCCATGATTCGGTTATGCGGTTTCGAGGTCGCTCCAGCGGATCAGTTCGCCCAGCGGCGGCCGGCCGTCGTGTCGCCAGTTCAGAGGGGGGCGCTGCATTTGGCCAAGCGCGCAAATCCGCGGTATACCCCATTGGGCCAGCGGCAATGCCAACTCCCGCATTCGCGCCTCGCTGGCAGCCAAGCCGATAGTGGAGACGGATTCCCGGATCGGCTCCAGCACATGCAGCGCTTCCTCAATGTGTTCAACTGGTTTGACGAAGATAAACCGATTGAGAGGTGAGGTTTGAAACGGCTTTTCGTCTTCGTACACCACCGTCCAGTCGGTGGTGTTTTCGCTCTCCCAAAGCATCGAGCCGGGGTTGTTTGCGGATCGAATCTTGTAAAAACGCCGTGCCATCGTGATGGCTGCCGCCTCCCTTGTGGAGATCGGGCCCCGCGGCATGCTCTCGTTTCGCGTTTCGAGTTCCTCGGCAAGCATTTCCGCGAACTGTTCCGGCTTAAGGCTGCCGAATTGCTCAACATAAATCACGTGTGGCGAGAGGCAGCCTTGCTGGTTCCACGCGATAACATCATCGGCAGCGCGTGAGATGACCGCCCGCGTGCCCATCGCTTCGTTGGCCAACTTTTCCACGTAGCCCAAGCTGACACGATGCCCGTAGGCGAGCAGACGCTTGGCCAAGGGCAGACGTTGGCGGATCGAATGAATCGACTCGTCGCTGCCGCTGGCCACCACGCAGTCGGCCTCGGTGAACAGTGCCGTCTCGAGCGTCTGGCTGCCGCCTTTCCACTCGGCGATCTCGAGTGAAGCTGCCAAACTCGGCTCGACGTAGCGCAGCGAGTGGCCGAACAACCGTGGAAGCAGCGACCTGCCGGAGGCGCACTTGACGAACTGCGCCGAACGCAGCAGCAGTCCAAATGCGATCGATTGAAACAGCGGCACCGGCAGATTGCCCGGTGCGATATGGGCGATTAGTTGTGGCCCGCATACCGTCGATAGTGTCCCGTTGGACTGGCTGGCGAACGAATGCAGGCGGGTCGGGTCGCCGAACTCCTGCGTTAGCAGCATGAAGAACTTCTCCTGCGTCCAGTTGGCAAAGCAAGCATCCAATCCGGCGGCAATCACCTCGTGCGGGAAGCCGGTCTCTTTTGGGTTGGCGGCGAGGGCGATTTTGCGAAGTTCGTAATCTGGGGAGAGCCACAGATTGGCCACCTCGGCAAGCTTGGAAATAATCTGTTCATTGCCAAGGATGGCAAGGGTGTCGGCGTGGTTGCGGCGCAGTGTTTGGCACGCCTCGGTAACCAGCGAGTCGGTAAGCTCTGCGTTCGGCTTGTCCGCCAGGAAGTAGTCCAGTGAATGTTCAGGCATGGCTTAAATTCATCAGCGAACAGCCGCGGGACTCTGCCAAATCGGCCCGGCCGAGCAGTTCGAATCCGTCCGCGTGGCGCTTGGCCAAGTCTTCGGTTTGGAGGCACAGCACCGAACCGACGTTGGCCAGGTCGACGACTTGCAACAGGCCTGCCTGGCCGGGCGCAACCTCCTGCATCGTCTCCGGAGAGACGATGCGTGCGCGTGCCCAGGGCGGAAACCGAAACAGGCGGGGAACGGCATTCGCTTGGCCCAGTTTGCCGTCATACGCCTGCGAACTCAATTCGCACATGCCGTATTCACAGATAATGTGCCCAGCCGCGATGCTGAGCCTGTCTGTGATGGTCCGGTGCAGCTCGACCTTGCTCACTTCCCGCGAGCGGCCCTTGTAGCCGCCGGTCTCCATCGCGGCTGAGCCGGTTGGCAGCCGAAAGTCGAGACCGCTGGCGGCCAGATGATCCAGCAGGTTCACAAACGAAAACGCAGTGCCAAGGATTGTGACTGGCTCGTTTTGCGTGGTGCAGTTATGCAGGAAATCTACCGCAGCCTGATGGTCAAGCCGCCATTGGTTGTCGACGGCGAAGCAGCGATCGCGCTTGGCCAAGCGCTTGGCCACGGTATCCATCATGTGCACCAACGACGACTCCGGTGCTTGGTCAAGCTTGGGCAGCAGGAAGAGCAGGCGATTCGCCGAGTCGTCTACAAGGTGACCGGCATACCAACGCCAAAGCGAGGCATGATAAACAGCCAGTGTTTCAGGGCTGTGAAAGTGCCGACTGCGATCGGCTTGGGTCGTGCCGCTCGAGCGGAACACCGTTTTGCGTGCGACCTCTGGCAACACGGTCAGGTTGAGCGGCTTGAAGGCGTGCGTCGGCACGACCGGGATGGCGCGCCAGTCGGAGACCGTGTCCGGTGTGCGATTCTCCGACCGGCAGAGATTGGCGTATGGGGTGTTGTGCGCGAACTGGAACGCGAAGAGGTCAAGCGCGAGTTTGTCAAACTCGTTCGTGCTGGGGTCGTCGATGCATCGCTGGATGAACGAAGCAACGGCGTCGCAGGTTTCGGTCAATGAAGTGAATGTGGGCATGCGGTTTTTTGTGGGCACTCTCGCGCCTTGGCTGGTTGTCCGCCACAGCCAAGGACGGAAACGCTACGGCTATGTTGGTGCATTGGCAATAAATGGTTTTGTCAGCGGACGGAGCCTGTGCTTTGCTCTCGCTGATGAAGGAGTATGTGTTCATACTAGCAGTGGTGGTTGCGGTGGCAGGTTGCGGTGGGGCCTCGGAGATGCCCCCGGAAGAGCAGTCCGGTGGTGGGGCACCAAAATCTGAGTTACCCGGCAACATCACCGTAAAACCGGTGGGGTCGGTTGCAGCGCCGACCAATGCGGCCCCGCAGTCGGGTAAATTAAGCCTCGGAGTAAAGAATGCCGAGCAGCCAAAAGCGCAGTCTGAACCCACCCCGCTACCCGGTACGGCAACACAGCCAAAAGCGAGTGATGGTGGCGATCCGAAGGAGGTTGCAGCCAGCCCGGGCAAGGTCAAGGGTGAGGGTAACTTGATCAAGGAGAAAGGACAGTACCTCGCAGGCGGTTCGCCGTTTGACGGTCAGTTCATCGATCACCATGATAACGGTAACAAGTCGGTCGAGGGGGAATTCGTCACCGGCAAGCAGCAGGGCGTCTGGACGTTTTACCACGAGAACGGGAATCGGTTTCGCACTGGCAAATACGTGGACGGCAGGGCCGATGGGCAATGGACGATTTGGCGTGCAGACGGCAGCAGGTGGTCGGAGCAAACCTATGTCAACGGCCAGTTAAACGGTATCGAGACGCGCTGGCATTCCAACGGCCAGAAGCAATCCGAAGCCACTTGGCAGGGCGGCAAGACGATCGAGAAAAAGGAATGGGACGAGCAGGGCGCACCCAGGCAATAGCCTCGCTGCTGCTTGGTGGGAGGCGCATGGGAGGGCCAAAACCGGAGGTGCAGCAAACACACCGTGGCGCACGGCTTGTGCAAAATGGATCGGTGCTGAGCGAAGTGCTGGCTCAACCGGGGCCGACGGATAGCGTCTTTGACGTGCTTGCCGCGAGCATTCGGGTTTTTTCTCAAGGGGATCATGTGGGGCTTCTTGGTTTTGCCGGGGGCGGCTTGATTGCCCCTCTGCGTGCGATGGGTGGCGGGCAGCGACTCTGTGGTGTGGATCTCGACCGCTCGGGCTACGAACTTTTTTGCGACCTGAGCGACGATTGGCAGGGCGACGTGCATTTCGCGGAATCGGACGCTGTCGAGTGGTTGCGGGCACAACGCGGCAGGTTCGATTTGTTGCTGGAGGATCTTTCCGTCGGCCGCGACGGTGATGTGTTCAAGCCGGAAGTCTCCATTGAAACGCTGCCGCAGCTGATTCAATCCAAGCTCAAGCCGGGTGGCGTCGCCATTTTTAATTTACTGCCGCCGGACGATCGGACGTGGGGTGAAATGGCGGCCAAAGTCTGTGGGCCATTTAGTTTTGGCGTACAGGTGTCGTTTGAGAGTTACTACAACCGGGTGTTGGCGCTGGCCAACGGAGCGCTGCCGCCGACGCGCGAGGTTTCTAGGTTGCTGCACGGTGAGTTGGCCGGGATAGGCTCGGAAATGGAAGCCGACATCAACGTGCGCTCGTTGCGATTGGGCAATTGATGAAAGGGCACGGTGCCAGGGCATTCACGCTGATTGAATTGCTGGTGGTCTTTGCCATCATCGCGATACTGGCCGGGATGCTGTTGCCGGCCTTGGTCAGGGCCAAGGCCAAGTCGCAGTCGATCAAGTGTGCCTCGAACATGAGGCAGATCAGCCTGGCCGTGACGATGCACGCAGACGATCGCGCTGGCGCGCTGCCGATTGCCACAAACTTCGATGAGCCCAAGTCGTCGCCGCACCGAATATGGGTGACGGCGGTCGCGCAGTTCATCGGCGGTCGCGAGGTGTTTCTTTGCCCGTCAGCTGGGACGGCCCGGTTTGGAGGGGACTGGGACAATCGTAGTTGGCACCCGATCGGGTACAACGGCGCGACATCATTCGATCCGCGTGGGGTGGAAGGTGCGACTACGAAGCCCAAGCTGGTGAGCGTACCGGAGCCAAGCTTGGCTGTGTTGTTCGCAGACACTCCAAGCGGGCCAATCGAGAAAAAGTATCGGGGCTACGTGTTCAGCCCGAAGAACGGCAAACGTAACCGGCTCGATTTTCGCCGCTCAACGCCGCTGATCTCGGATCGCGATCTTGTGGCGGAGATGAGCAGCAAACAGCCCCGCCAACTCAAGCCGGTGCTGGCGAGGCACGGGGCCAATGGCGACGACTCGGGCCGCAGTAACTTCGTGCTGGCAGACGGGCACGTTGACGCGAAAAGCGCCTCGTTGGTACTGCGTCAGGATGCGGGCGCGAATCTATTGTGGGATTTTGGGTTTAAGTGACGGCGAGCCACCCGGGCGCACTTGGCCAAGTCAGTGAGTGCGGACGTGCGTGTATTTGCCGTTGCGGCGAGTGCGTGTTTCCTGAAATTTTGGCGTGTAGATCGTTTTGCTGTTGGCTTGGCTGAGGTACATACTCATCAGGCGAGACGAGGAGAGCGGCGGCCGCCGTGTGGCAAACAGGCGGCTGCAGGCGGAAACAAAGGTGTAAACAATTCTCCTCATGCGTCCATAATGGCCAACGGCAGGAATATAGGACAGGAACTGGGTGTTTCCAAATGAAATGTATTCACAACGATCATTTTTTATTCACAACATCGATATCGTGTGAATAACCGGTGGAAGAGTTCGGGTTTCTGCCGTGTGCAGTATGGTGATTACCTTGCCAATCAGTCGCTGACAATAGTCACCCCGGAGGAGGTTCCAATGCGGGTTGCCCCGGCCTCGATCATCTCGAGTGCCGTTTGATGGTCTCGAATACCGCCGGAAGCCTTGATGCCGGCTTTTTGGCCAACCGTATTTCGCATCAACCTGATGTGCTCAACGGTCGCTCCGCCGGGGCCGAAACCGGTGCTGGTCTTGACGAAATGCGCTTCGGCCTCTACGGCGAGTTTGCAGGCGGTGACGATTTGTTCGTCGTTGAAATATCCAGTCTCAATGATGACTTTCACCCGCCGATCTTCGGCCGCCTCGATGACATCGCGTAGTTCACGGATGATGAATCGGTGATCTCCATCGATGAACCGGCCAAGGTTCATTACGACGTCGATCTCATGCGTGCCGTTGTCCACGGCCACCTCGGTTTCATAACGTTTGGAGTCCGAGTCACAGGCGCCCAGAGGAAATCCGATGACAGTGGCAATTGAGACATCAGACTCTGCGAGATGATTCCATGCATGCTGTACCCAGCAGCCGTTTACGCAAACAGCAAATAACTGGTGATCAACGGCTTCGCTGCAAAGCTGTTCGATATCCATGGCGATGGCGTCGGGCCGCAGATTGGTGTGGTCGATGTACGGGCCGAGCGGCGTTGCCGACGTGTCGGACATGGGTATCAGCTAGGGAGGAGGTCTTTGACCATTTCGCGTTCCTCTTTCAGTTCGTTCACCGTGGCATCGAGTTTTCCTTGGCTGAAGGCATCGATCTGGACGCCTTGCACGATGTTGAACTGGCCGGCAACATTGCGGATTGGGAAGGAGGAAATCAGGCCCTCATCTACGCCGTAGCTGCCATCAGAGCGAATACAAACGCTGTGAAAATCGCCTCCAGCGGTGGGGTTGGTAATGGAGTTGATTGAGTCCACCACCGCATTGGCCGCGCTGGCCGCGCTTGAGGCGCCTCGTGCCTTGATGATCGAAGCACCCCGCTGTTGTACGGTCTTGATGAAATCACCCTCGAGCCATTCTTGATCGTTGATTATGGCTGCTGCTGCTTGGGTATTGATCTTGGCGTTGGTGAAATCCGGGTACTGCGTGGCGGAGTGGTTGCCCCAGATGGCCATGTTGGTGATAGCGGTCACGTCAACCCTGGCCTTTTGTGCAAGCTGTGTTTTTGCCCGGTTTTCGTCCAGTCGGGTCATGGCAAACCATCGATCGTTTGGCACGTCGGGCGCATTGTTCATGGCGATCAGGCAGTTGGTATTGCACGGGTTGCCAACGACGAGGGTGCGGACATCGTTTGCAGCGTTATTTTGAATCGCTTGCCCTTGTCCGGTAAAGATTTTGCCATTGATGCCGAGCAGGTCGCCTCGTTCCATGCCTTGTTTGCGCGGCACACTGCCGACGAGCAACGCCCAGTTGACGCCGTTGAAGCCGACACTGAGGTCGGCAGTGGGTACCGTGCCCTTGAGCAGGGGGAACGCACAATCGTCCAGTTCCATGCAAACACCCTCGAGGGCTGGGAGGGCTGGCTCGATTTCGATCAAGTGAAGGATTACCGGCTGGCTCGGGCCGAACATCTGTCCGGAGGCGATCCGGAATAACAGGGCATAACCGATTTGACCGGCAGCACCGGTCACTGCAACACGTATGGGTTCTTTACTCATATAAAAGCACGGAAAACCTACGGATTACAGTCGACTTCGGCAAGTTTTTCCGATTTTCATCGTGTTTCATCTAACAGTTTACCTTCTCTTGGCCAAGTGCTGGAATCTCCTTTAAACTCCGGATTTACAGTGCACAGACGTTGCTCCAATTACCCGTAACGCACAGCAAATTCGTCCGGAGGAGCGTTTGGCCTTTTGGTGAGTACTATTCCGACCAATAATCAATACATATTTGAGGGCAATATAAGATAAGGGTAGAGCAAAAAAGACATTTGCGGCAATACAGGAAAAGGTGTAAATTGACCCTTGTTGTGGCTTAAACTAAGTCTAAACACAGTACCAAGGAGAGCTTTTGGCACCAAAGGCAATATAAGTATAAATTAACAATGGCAATATATGAGGAAATAACGACTTTGCTTGTGAAAAAAATCACAAAGTCGAGCATGGCAATGAGTCGATTGAAATGGAATGTGAGGGTGATTTGCTATGAAGGATAATTCAGTAAGAACTCCAGTAAAGATAGCTGTTGGTATTTGGGTGTTAGCGTTGTTGTACCCGGCCAACTGGTTGTTAACGGATGAGGTGGACTATGATGAGGGCGTCCAAGACTCCCGTGTTACGGATGGAGACGAACAAAGCGCACTCAACGGTCCGATCGAAGTCTCTGTAAGAGGTGCGGAACCGCCCACCGAAGTTCAAGCCGCCGGTCGCCCAAAGCCGAAGCCTATATTGCAGCCTGAATCGGAGAGAAAACTTCCTGAAAGTGTTGTTGTGGCGAAGGGGAAACAGTTGTTCACTATGAATTGCGTGGCCTGTCACCAGTTGGACGCGGTTGGAAAGGTCGGCTTTGCGCCCAGCATAGGAAATCGCGATTTTTTGTCGTTGGCAACAGATGAGTTTATTCGCCAGACCATTCGTAACGGACGAATGGGCACAGCAATGGCGCCTCGCCCTGATTTGAGCGAACAACAACTTACTGCGATCATCACCTACCTCCGCTCGGCTCCGGTTGCCAATCCCGTGAAGGTAAGTGTGGATTGGGAGAAGAAGTTTACCGGCGATGCCGAGGCAGGAGCGGATAAGTATGGAAGGTATTGTGCTGCATGCCACGGGACGAAGGGAGAAGGCTACGCCGCGGGAGTTCCTGGCACAGGAATTGGATTGCCCGGTTTTTTATCGACTGTCTCGGATGACTACATTCTACAGACGCTGAAGTTGGGTAGGATTGGCACCCCCATGCAACCGTTCATTGGGTCGCGGGGCTTGGCTAACTTAACCGAAAGCGATGGGCACGATCTAATAGTCTATTTGCGTGAACTGGGAAGAAAGAATGTGCCCGGCAGCGACAGGGAGATGGCTGTGAAAGGAGATCCGAAGCGAGGTAAGCTGCATTTTGATGTGAACTGCATCGCCTGTCATCAAGCCGATGGGAAGGGAAAGGTTGGTTTCGCGCCCAGTATTCGTAATCGGGATTTTTTAGCCATCGCCTCAGATGACTTTATTAGGAAGACAATACGGAACGGGCGACCCGGAACGGCAATGGTTCCACGGCCGGATTTAGCGTTTCAAGCGGTTAACGACATTATTGCCTATCTGCGCTCACTGCCGATTGCCAATCCGGTGGAGATCAACGTGGATTCCACTTTGACTTTTAAGGGGGATCCCGAAGAGGGAACAGCAAAATACACCAAGTACTGCGCCGCTTGTCACGGAAACGATGGGGAGGGCTATCTGGCGGGAGTCCCCGGCCCCGGAATCGGCTTGGCCGGTTTTTTGAAATCTGTTTCGGATGATTATATTTTACAGACACTGCGACAAGGCAGGATCGCTACTCCGATGAAGCCATTCATTGGCTCAAAGGGGATTGCAAATCTCACCGTGGAAGATGCACATGATATCATCGCCCGACTTCGGGTGATGGGTGAAGAAAACGCTGGTGGACAAGCTGCTGGACAATAAAACACAATACGACAGACAATAGAAGTGAAACGACGGAAATTCATCAAGAGTGTGGCTGCCACGGCGGCTCTGGGCAAAGTATCCTCCAACGCATGGAATGTGCCGGGCGGGGAGAAGTACGTACTGGAGAAAGAAACTTCAGGTACGGACATTCTGGCGGCTTGTCCCTATTGCGGTGTGGGATGCGGCACGATCATCAAGACAAAGAACGGGCGCATCACAAACATCGTTCCCGACAAGGATCATCCCACCAACCGAGGTTTGCAGTGTATCAAGGGTTTGACCTCGGCTGAAGCCATCTATGTCAATCGCTTGACCAAGCCGCTGATTCGAAAGGATATGTCCGATCCGCTGCGCGGCAAGGTTTCGAAAACCAAGGGTAGTTACGATCCCTCCCTGTTTCGTGAGGCCACATGGGATGAGGCCGAGGAACTAATCGCCGAACAAGTTGCGGAGATCGTCAAGACTTCGGGAGGTAATGCCGTGGGTTTGTACGGGTCGGGGCAGCTTTCCTTGGAGGGTCAGTACTTGGAGAACATCTTCATGAAAGGCATCCTCGGTTCGAACACAATCGAGGCGAACGCGCGCATGTGCATGACCTCGGCGGTGACCGGTTATATCAAGTCCCTAGGATCCGACACGCCGCCTACTTGTTACGACGATATTGAGCGGGCGGACATGATCTGCTTCTGGGGACATAACGCGCGTGGTTCGCATCCCATCCTGTACTGGAGAGTGGCCGATTATAAGGCGAAGAAGGACATCCCAACAGTGGTTGTGGATCCAAGGCGCACCGGCACGGTGACGGGTTTGGAGGAAATTAACCCGAAGAAGAGCTACCATCTTTCAACCATTAACGGGGATATCTCCATTCATAATGCCATCGCCTATGCTATCATGGAGCGTCATCCAGAGGCTGTCGCATGGGACTTTCTGAAAAGTCATGTGGAGGGGTGGGAACCCTATGTTGAGGAGGTCAAAAAGGGATATCGCCCTGAGGACGTAGTTGACCGCACCCAGATCGCTCCGGAGAAAATCTATGAAATTGCCAAGTTGTGGGCGGAGGCGAGCATCAAGGGGCGGAAGCGGGATACAGGTGGAGTACTATGCATCTGGGGTATCGGTTATAACCAGCATTTGCATGGGCAACACAACACGATGAGTTTGGTGAACCTAATGGCCCTGACTGGCAACATTGGACGTCCCGGTTGCGGCCCGCATTCGCAGACCGGCCAACCCAACGCCATGGGTGAACGCCTTACTGGCGGACTGACCGGCCGGTTGCCGTTCAATATTGGTATTAAAGATGACAAGCACCGGGCCTGGTGCGCCAAGCAGTGGGCTATTCCGCAGGAACGCCTCGACAAGACTGCAAAAATGCAAAACACCGGCATGGCTGTCGGGATGATGGAGCGCGCCCTGAAGGGCGAAGTGCAGGCGATGTTCTTGATCTATGCGACACACATCGATCTGCCGGACTCCTATCATCTTTCCCGTCCGGCGCTGACGAAGACGTTCACCGTGGTGCAGGAAATATACAAGGATGCGCCCAACAACCTTTATGCTGACGTGATACTTCCTGCAGCAACATGGGGCGAGTGGGTGGGTGGGCTCTATGTGCAGTCTGAGCGGCGGCTATATGTTACTGACGGTACGGCAAATCCCATTAAGGGGACACGGCCGGACATGGACATGGTTATCGACAAAGGCAAACTCATCGGTAAATTGCTGGGTTTGGATGTAGACAAAATTTTTCCGTACAAGCGTAAGGCGAATGGCTTTTATGATCCGGAGGAGGTGTTCCGTGATTTCTGTCGTGCGTCAAAGGGGACGGACTCTGATCTCACCGGAATTCTCGCTGTGGAGGAGGAGACCGGCAAGTCGCCCTATCAGCAGATTCGCGATATACGAGGTATCCAGTGGCCTGCTCCGACCGCAGCCATTGCCAAGGCGGGCGGCACCAAGCGCAGATACATGGGGCAGGAAGATTATTGGCCTGACAAACCATACGCTGAGTTCCGCCATGCGGATGGTAAACTGCACATGCATATGTGCCATCAGGATTACTCGGAATACCGGGAAGTCACGGATGAGTTGTCCAAAGTCGGCACTGAGCCAAATTTCTATATAATTGATCACTACGATTTGTTGGTTAAGGCACGGGACATGGGACTCACTCCAGAGTTGCCACATGCCGAGCATCTTGGCAAAAAAGCTGGAAAGTGCCCAAAGGACAAGTATCCATTCTGGTTTGCGACAGGTGTGGTGTATGAACATTTTCATACGGCAAAAACCATTCGTGCCGGCACCACCCGGCAGCTTGTGCCCGAGATGTACGTTGAGATGCATCCTGATGATGCCAGCGAGTTGGGGGTTAAGGATGGTCAGTGGGTGCGTGTTGTCACGCG
>PVBE010337348.1_pt1 | contig 19689 bp, 15 predicted proteins | sample 1631181 | NCBI WGS metagenome assembly PVBE01 (sample SAMN08397723, study PRJNA350692) | Marine metagenome, whole genome shotgun sequencing project. | isolation source: water | place: Pacific Ocean | collected 2012-04 | reverse complement strand
GCCGTTGCGGTGACCACCACGTTCGCCAGGGAGAGCGGCAGCAACACCTTCCATCCAAATGCCATGAGTTGATCGTAGCGCAGCCGCGGCAGGGTCAGGCGCAACCAGATCATCACGAACAGAAAGGCAGCCGTCTTCACGCTGAAATAAAATATCCCCAGCCAAGGCAGCTGTTCCACATATGGCCCCAGATATCCGCCAAAAAACAGCGTGGCGGCAATCGCGCTCACTGCCACCATTTTGATATATTCCCCCATAAAAAAGAGCGAGAATTTCATTCCTGAGTATTCAGTGAAGTAACCCGCAGTCAATTCCTGTTCGGCTTCAGGCATATCGAAAGGTGCACGATTGACCTCCGCCAGACCGGCCAGAAAGAAAACCAGCGCACTGACAGGCTGCCAGACCACGTACCATGTGGTCTGCTGCTGTGCCGCGATAATGCCCTGCAGGCTCATGGTACCGGCCAGCAAAATCGGGCCGATGATGGCGAGGCCGAGCGCAATCTCATAACTAATCATCTGCGCGGAGGCGCGTAGCCCGCCCATGAGCGAATACTTGTTAGCGGAGGACCAACCCGCGAGCACGATGCCATACACCGCGACCGAAGCCACCGAGAGGATGTAGAGCAGCCCGACGTTCAAATCGCTAATGCCGAGGCGGACAACGCGCCCAAACAACTCGACATCCGGCCCAATCGGCACCACCGCCATGATTATCATCGCTGGAATCATGGTCAGAATGGGCGCGAGGAAGAACAGCACTTTGTCCGCGCCGGCGGGTACCATTTCTTCCTTGAAGAGCAGTTTTATCCCGTCGGCGGCGGGTTGCAGTAGACCCCACGGCCCAACCCGGTTCGGGCCCTTGCGAACCTGCATGAAGGCAGCTATTTTGCGCTCCGCCAGCGTCAGATAGGCGAACGCGGTCGCCAGCACGAAAGCCATCAGCGCGCTTTTTAGCAGTGCTTCAATCACAATGCCGGTCACGTTGCTCATGATTCCACCTTGCGCAACACAACTGGCGTTATGCGTGCAAGCGGCGGCCCACCGATGCTGCGCGGCAGCAACGCCGCACCCTGGGGCGGCCGGTCACTGACGCGGGCTGCCAGCTCCCAATCATGGCCATTGACGCGCAGCGCAACCCGGTCGCCGCTGCCCACGTTGGCACAATTGGCGTCTGCCATATTCAGTTCAATGTACGCCTCGGGCAAGCGCGGATGCATGATTTCAGAGCGGGCGATTGCGCTACCACGATCATACAAAAGCGTGACCGGAACTGCCAGCAAATCGCCGGAGGCCACGGCAGGCGGCTGCACAACTCCGCGCGGAACAGCGTGTCCCATTTCTGCCAGCGCGGGAGTCTGCACGCCCAACCCGGCGAGGTTCGGAAACGAAGCGCCGCCATAGTAGCTGTCACGCCCACCGACGGGCGGCCATTGCTGCTCCACAGCCGCCAGTCGCTCGTAGGTTATGCCCGCGTAGTGGGGAATGGACGCCGCAATCTGGCGCAGCACTGCTGCCGTCCCCGTGGGGACTGTGCCCAGCCCTAGCGTTTCGCTCAGCCGCGCGAATATCTGCCAGTCCGGCAGCGCCTGCCCGCGCGGGGGCAGCGCCGAATAAAATCGTTGCACTCGACGGTCGCCGCTGGTATAACTACCCTCACGCTCGACAAACGCCTGCGCCGGCAGCACCACATCCGCGCAGCGGGTGCTCTCGGTGCTGAAAAGTTCGGTCACCACCACAAACGCATCCTCCGGGAACACATCGCCATCGCCAATCGGGTTTGCCCCCGCCAGCATGACCACCCCCGCACCGACGGTGAATTCGGGCACCGACATGCCCACCGGCCGCACTCCCATGTCCCAGGCACCCTGCGTGTTGTTGCCCGGCCAGACCGGCAGCAGCCCGTTTCCGACGCGTCCCATGTGCCCGCCGGCAATGAGTAAATTGGCGCAGGCTTGCGCCAGCGCGCTCGAGCCGGAATAATCCAGCCCTTCACTGCCATAGATGATTATCATGTTCTCGGCCGCCGCAATCGCGCGCGCGGCTTCCGCGACGCGCGTGTTGTGCTGCGCGGCAATGTTGCTCGCCAGCCCGGCCTCGCCGCCAGAAATCGCGTGTGTGAGCGCCAGCACGGTGCGCACCTCGTCGCCATAGCGGTAGCGCACGCTATGGGTAGCGCAGCGGTCGAGTTTCGTCTCGCGCGCGTTAGCAACAATCAGCGTGGCGCGGTTCTTATCAGCGGTCGCACCCGCTTTGGTGGCGGCCTGCCTGACCTTAAACCACCACAGCGGCGCTTCCTCGGCCAGATCGCTCGCCAACACCAGAATGACCGTACCGGCGCCTAGTCGCGCGAGGTCAGTGCCCACACCCACGCCCACCTGCTGCACCAGATCGCCGCCGCCCATGCGGCCCGGCCACTGCGCCGCGCGGCCACCCACGCCCTCGAGAAGGGTGCGGAAAGCGAACAGGTCCTCATTTGCCAGTCTTTCCCCCACCAGCCCGGCCACTTCTCCGCCAGCAGCGCGCAGCCTTTCAGCGACCAGCTGCAGTGCCTGCTCCCAACTGGCTTGCGAAAGTTGGCCATCCTTGCGCAGCAGCGGGGTAGTCAATCGCTCCGCACTGCCGACAAAATGATGCCCAAAACGGCCCTTATCACACAGCCATATTTCGTTCACCTTTTCGTTCTGGCGCGGCATGATGCGTTTGATGACGGCCTCCCCGCCCTTGCCCGAGCAGCGCGTGTTCAAGTGCAGATTGCAGCCCACTGCGCAGTGCGGGCATATGGAGGGCGCGTGCTGCAATTCCCACGGCCGCGCGCCAAAGCGGAAATCAGCGCTGGTGAGCGCGCCAACCGGGCAGATGTCCGTGGTGTTACCGGAGAAATGGCTGTCGAAGCCGGGCTCAGAAAAGGTGACAATCTGCAGCGCGCGCCCGCGCTGATCGAAGCCTATAACCGGCTCCCCGACGAGCTCATCCTGGAAACGGGTGCATCGCCCACACTGGATGCAACGCTCGCGGTCAAGGAAAATAAGGTCGCCCAGAGGCACGCGCTTCTGCAGCTGCATTTTCTCGTCGAAGAGAAAACGCGATTTCCCGGTCCCGTGCCGCATGGTCAGGTTTTGCAGCGGACACTCGCCGCCCTTGTCGCACACCGGGCAATCAAGCGGATGCGACGTCAGCAGGAATTCGACGATATCTTTGCGCGCGCGCGCCACCTTTTCATTGGCGCTGCGCACCTGCATACCCGCCGAGACCGGCAGCGTACACGCAGTCTGCAGTTTCGGCATCCAGTCGATTTGCGCCTCGCCGTGCTCGTCCAGTTGCAGCTCACCGCTTTCGCGGTTGCGCAGCGGCGTGCCCACCTCCACCAGGCACATGCGGCACATGCCGACCGGCTCCAGCTTGGGGTGATAGCAGAAGACGGGGATATCGTTGCCGGCGCGTTTGGCAGCCTCGACAATCAGAGTGCCCGCGGGCACGGTGACCGAATGCCCGTCAATCCTGAGTGTGATTGAGTCAGCCATCTAGTCGCGTCTCATCCACTTCAGCTCGCTTCTGGCGTGTTCCCATTCCCTGCCCCGTTCCCGAAATCATCCCCGAACAGTTCCAGTCCGGAGACCACCGCGCTGATGGAAAACTCACCCAGCGGGCACAGGCACTTTCCGGCAATCTGCTGTGCCACCTCGCCCAGCAGAGCCACATCCGCGGCCGCGCCGCGCCCGTTATTGATGCGCTGCAGCAGCCGGTCCATCCAGTAGGTACCCTCACGACAAGGCGTGCATTTGCCACAGGATTCATGCTTGAAAAAGCGCGTCGTTTTGGCCGCTGCCCAGCTTATGTCAACCGTCTCATCCATCACGATGATAGAGGCCGAGCCGAGCTGTGAACCGACGTGCGGCAGGTCTTCATAGGTCAGTGGCGTGTCCAACACCGCATCGGTCGCGGGCAGTATCGGGGCGGATGCGCCCGACGGCAATATGGCCTTCAATTGCCTATCACCGCGGATGCCACCCGCTATATCGAAAATGAGTTCACGGAAGGTGATGCCAAGCGGGGCCTCGTAATTGCCCGGGTTCTTCGCGTGTCCAGAAAGGCACATCACTTTGGGGCCACAGCTTTTTTCCACGCCGATGGAGCGGTACCACTCCGCGCCACGCGATATTATCAACGGCACGTTCGCCAGCGTCTCGGCGTTGTTCACCACCGTGGGTTGCTGGTAAAGCCCGCGGTCAGCCGGGAATGGCGGTTTCAGCCGTGGCTGACCCGGCTTGCCCTCAATCGATTCCAGTAGCGCGGATTCTTCTCCACAGATATATGCGCCTGCGCCGGGATGATGGTGAATCTGTAGCGAAAAATCGCTGCCGAAAATCCCATCGCCCAGCAGAGCGCGCTCGTGCAGCTGCGCTACCTTCTGCTGCAGCACCTGCGCCAGCTGCCAGAACTCTCCGCGGCAGTAGTTGTAGGCCACATGCGCCTGCGCCGCGTATGCGCAGATCATCAGGCCTTCCAGGAATTGAAACGGGTTACGCTCCAGAATCTCGCGGTCTTTGAAAGTTCCCGGCTCGGATTCGTCCGAGTTGGCAACCACATAGCGTGGGAAGCGCTCAGAGAGGAACGACCACTTCAGCCCGGTGGGGAAGCCGGCGCCGCCGCGCCCGCGCAGCCCGGAATCTTTTACAAGGTCAATCACCTGCTGCGGTGACAGCTGCGTGACCACTTTTTCGAAAGCCTGAAAGCCGCCCAGACGCAGATAGACGTCCAGTTCGGCGATGTCCTCCTCACCGGGATTGCGGTGGCGCAGCAGCAGGAATTCACTCATCCGGCATCTGTTTCGTCCCCGCCGGCGCCGGCCGCGAGAAGCTCCTGCACAAGCCCCTGTACATCCTCCGTGCTCTGGCGCTCGTGATAGCTGATGCCATCACCGTTCTGCAGCTGAAACATCGGTGCTTTGTCGCACGCCGCCAGACACATCACCGCCTCGACCGTGAATTGCCCATCCGCGGTGGTATCGCCCAACTTCACGCCCAGGTTTGCGCACACTTGCTCGGCAAATTCATCCGCGCCGCGCAGCGCGCAGGGCAAATCGGTGCAGATCTGGATGCGGTGCCGCCCACCGGGCTGTGCGTAAAAGAGCGTGTAAAAGCCGACAATGGATGCCACCTGCGTGGATGAAATGCCTAGCAGCTGCGCGATTTGCTCCATGGCGGCGCGGGTCACATAGCCGTACTCGCGCTGTGCCAGGTGCAGTAGGGGCATGATTGCCGAACGCTTCTCTTCCGCCGGATAGCGCGCCAGAATGGCCTCGATTTCCGCTGGATACTTCTCGCACAGCGACTGCACAACATCAGCATGCGTCATCGGTCCACATCCCCTAGCACGATATCGATCGACCCGATGATTGCCACCAGGTCCGCCACTAAATAACCTTCGGACATGAGCGGCAGCGACTGCAAATTGTGGAAGGAGGGCGTGCGGAAATGCACCCGCGCAGGCTGTGTGCCGCCATCGCTGACCAGATAGCAGCCCAGTTCACCTCGGGGCGACTCCGTGGGCAGATAGACTTCGCCTTGTGGCGCGGAGAAACCTTCCGTCCAGTATTTGAAGTGGTGTATCAGCGCCTCCATGCTACGCCCGAGTTCGGAGCGCGGCGGCGGCGCGAAGCGGCGGTCAGCGCTCATTGTCGAGCCGGGCCGCAGCCGGGAAAGCGCCTGGCGGATGATGCGCATTGACTGATGGAATTCGCGCATGCGCACGCGATAGCGTGCGTACACGTCACATCCATCCTCCAGTGGCACGTCGAAATCATAATGCTCGTAGCCGCAGTACGGCGCCGCCCGGCGCACGTCGAAGTTAACCCCGGACCCGCGTAGCGAGGGGCCGGTCATACCGCGCGCTTCGGCCTCATCCGCAGCGATAACACCGATGTCGACCGTACGCCGCAGAAAGAGCGGGTTGCGCGTGAGCAGACGCTCGTAGTCGGCCAGCTTGCCCGGCAGGTACTCCAGAAAGGCATCCACGGCGGAGACGAATTCTTCAGGCAGGTCGCGCCAGACACCGCCCGGGCGGATATAGGAGGTCATCATGCGCTGCCCGCCAATCAGCTCAAAGATATCGAGCAGGCGCTCGCGGTCGCGGAAACAATAAATCAGGATGCTGCTCGCGTTCAGGTCCATCGCGGAGGTTCCCAGCCAGACCAGATGGGAGGAGATGCGCTGCAGTTCGGCGCACAGCACGCGAATGACCTGCGCTCGCTCGGGAACCTCGATGCCGCACAACTTCTCCAACGCAAGGCAATAAGTGAGGTTGTTGCCCAGATTGTTGAGGTAATCCATGCGGTCGGTCATCACCAGCGCCTTGAGGTAGGTCTTCGCCTCCATATTCTTCTCGATGCCGGTGTGCAAGAAACCGATATCGGGGCGGCAGCGCACCACTTCCTCGCCGTCCAGCTCGAGCATTAAGCGCAATACCCCGTGAGTGCTGGGGTGCTGCGGCCCCAGATTGAGCACCATGGTTTCCCCGCTGGCAGCGCGGTCGCTAAAGAGGGTCTTCAGCTCATCCACCGTGCCTTCGAATTCGCGCACCTGACTCATGCGAGCATCACTCCTGTGCGTAATTCTTGCGGCGGTCAATTTCGCGCCAGTTAAACGAGAACTGCACTTCCTCGTAGCCAAGGGCATAATCCTTGCGCAGCGGGTGGCCCTCCCAATCCGCAGGCATAAGAATGCGGCGCATGTCAGGGTGACCGGTGAACTCAATGCCCATCAGGTCAAATGCCTCCCGCTCCGGCCACTCGGCTGCAGGCCAGACCGCGCTGACACTGGGAAGTCGGGGCGACTGCCCGGGGAGCAGCACGCGCAGACGCAGGCGCGCATTGTGTATTCGCGCATGCAGTAAATAGGCAACAGCGAAGCGCGGCCGCTGCGGGTGATAGTCCACTGCCGCAAGATCGACCAGAGCAGAATAATGCAGCGCCGGATCGTGGTGCAGGTCACGGCAGATGTGCAGCAACGCGCCGGCGGAGACCAGCAGCGTAGTCTCGCCACGGAAAGAAATAACCTGCTCAATTGCATGCATGTGCTTTTCGCGTAAAGCGGCCACGGTGGTATCAATGTGGGTCATCATATTATTACGCCCAGCGGGTAATTCTCTCGCCGAGCACCTTTTCATGTAATTTCAGGATGCCGTCAATGAGCGCTTCGGGCCGGGGCGGGCAGCCGGCCACGTACACATCCACCGGTACGATTTCGTCTACACCCTGCGCAAGCGCGTAGTTGTTAAAGACGCCGCTGCAAGAGGCGCAGTCGCCCATTGCCAGCACCCATTTAGGTTCGGGCATCTGGTCGTACAGCCGGCGCAGCACCGGGGCCATCTTTCGGCTGACGCGTCCAGCCACAATCATCAGGTCGCTCTGGCGCGGAGAAGCACGCATCAGTTCCATGCCGAAGCGGCTGACATCGTAGCTAGCCGCCTGCGTGGCGATCATCTCTATGGCACAACAGGCCAACCCAAAAAGCATTGGCCACATGGCGCCGGTGCGGCCCCAGTTCACCACTGTCTCAAGCGTCGTGGTGACAATACCCAGATTGCCGAGTTTCTGTTCTGCACCCATGGCTAGCACGGTGCTCCAGCACTGAACGGCGCGCGCAGCTTCATGTTTATTCCCACTCCAGCGCGCCTTTTTTCCACACGTAGATATAACCCACAAGCAGAATAGCGACGAATACCAACATCTCAATCAATCCGAAAACCCCGAGCTTTCGCAGCACCACCGCCCATGGGAGCATGAAGATGACTTCGATGTCAAAGAGCACGAAGAGCACCGCGACAAGGTAAAAGCGCACCGGCATGCGCCGCACCGCGCTACCGATGGGGGTCATTCCGGATTCGTAGGGCATCAACTTGACGGCACTGTCGCGGCGCGGTCCGAAGAGATGACCCAGAGCCACCATGGCGACCGCCATCACGGTGGCCACCCCCAGCAAGATGGCAATAGGCAGATAATCGCTCAGTAGCTCTTGTGGTGGCATGTGCTATTGCGTTGCAGAACCCGCCTTCCCAACGCTATCAAACGGCAATTGTGAGGATTATCACAAGCGTATTTGGAGCTTATCATAGGCGGAAGGAGGCGTCAAGAAACCAGTGGCGGGTCAACTCAGGTGATCGCGCAGTACGCGGATGCGCCCGGGATTGCGCAGTTTGCGCAGCGCTTTCAACTCAATCTGGCGAATGCGTTCGCGCGTCACGTTGAAGTGCTCGCCCACCTCCGCGAGGGTATAGTTGTGCCCATCCACCAGCCCATAGCGCAATTCCAGCACCTCGCGTTCGCGCTGGTTCAACCCCTCCAAAGCATCGCGCAGGTACTCGCGCAGAAGATGCGAATCGACCGCGGCCATCGGGCTGGGCACGACGTCATCCTCGATAAAGTCGCCCAGCTCGGCGCTGGCATCCGCGCCCACCGGCCCCTCGAGCGACATCGGCTCTTGCCCCAGTCGCATGATTTCGCTAACGCGTTCGCCGGCGTGGCGCAGTTTGCGCTCCAGGTCTGCCGCCAGCGGGCGCGCATCGGCGCGGGTCTTTTCAATGGCGGCCTGGTCTCCGGGCGCGAGCATACCCATCTGTAGTGCAATCTCTTCATCGGTCGGCTCGCGCGCGTTCTGTTGCACCAACTCGTGCCGAGCGCGCGCCACGCGGCTGATGGTTTCTATCATGTGCACGGGGATGCGGATTGTTCGGCCATGGTCAGCAACGGCGCGGCTGATAGCCTGCCGTATCCACCACATGGCATAGGTGCTGAAGCGGTAACCGCGCGCCGGATCGAATTTGCTCACCGCGCGCAACAGACCCAAGTTGCCCTCCTGAATCAGGTCGAGGAAGGTGATGCCCCGTCCGGTGTAGTTTTTAGCCACGCTGACAACCAGGCGCAGGTTGGCGCGCACCAGCGCACGGGTGGCATCCACGCCGCGCTGCTGAACCCAGTCGAATGACTCCTTGATTGCCTGTTCGGCTGGCATCCACTGCGCCACGGTGCTCTTGCGCGGCACGTTCTTCACGTTTTTAACGCGCTCAGCTAACGCCACCTGAGTGACCTCCGGCAGCAGGTAGAGCGCGGTAAAGACATGCAGCGCATCTGTCGCAACCGCGGTCCACTCAGAGTCCTTCCCCCAGCGGTCATTTTTCAGCCAGTGGCGTAAAAAAGAGGGCTTATCCATTTCCCAACTGCCGCGCAAACGATGCGCCTCCAACACCACTGCTCGGAAATCCACCGGTTGCTGCTTGAGCCGCATACAGTCAGCGCGTACCTGCCTCCACGTGGTTACAATTTCCCCCCACACCTGCAGCAGCAGTTCCCGTCCGTTGGGGGCGGGCGAGAGGCCATCAATTCCCAGGGACTGCACGGCCAGCAGCCAGTTCGCGGCGGTCACGCAGGTGGACAGCCAGAACTCCTGATCGACGTGCAAGAGCTCCGTCTGGCCAATTTCCCTCAGGTACATGTGCACCGGGTCAACGCTCGTGCCGGTCACAGGACGCGCAATGGGCGCAGCCGTTTTCGTGCGCTCCACCTCCGTCACGTCGTCGCTGCCGGGAGGTGGAGCTTCGTTTCGCTTGCCGTGTTTTCGCTTGCGTGTCGGTTTTCCCATTGACGAAAAATTCCGCTGTTATGCGCCCACGCCGCCCTCCACCTGCAGTGAGTTTGAATGCTGCCAGAGCAAGCGCTGCAATCCGCGCAGCGCACGCGTGTGCTGCAACGTCAATTGCTGATAGGATTGCGCCTGCTCCACTTCGCCCTGTTCACGCGCTGCGTTTTCCAAAAATTGCAACTCCTGCAGCCACGCGCCCAGATTACGTTGTCGCAATCTGACTGCGGCATTGATGACGTCTTGCCCACGGCGCTCATCCTCCACCGCCAGAGCCTCGCCCTGCTGCCAGAGCGACTCCCAGCACTGCTGCAGTCCGGCTTCGGTTCTAGTGCGCATGAATTCGGCCGGGGTCATCTCGGCCTGATGCAGGCTGCTCTGCAAATGGGCGAAAAGGCGTTGAAACTCCGCGCCGGCGAAATCCTGCGGAGAGAGCGCTTCCGCGCCGGATTCGCGCAGTGCGCGATCGATGCGCGCGAGCAAATCGGGCCGCCGCAGTAGTCCAGCCAGAAGGTAATTTTGCAGCTGGTCGGGCGCGGATTCGGGCGCACTGAAAGGCGGCGTAGATGCCGGGGCCGGGCGCGCGCTGGCGCGCCGACTGCGCGCATGCCCGCTCTGCAGTACGCGTTCATCCACATGCAGCCGACGCGCCAGTTTCTGCTGGTAATCCGCGCGTTCGGCCGGGTGGCTGACATCAGCGATGATAGGCATGACGTCATCGATGATTTCGGCTTTAGTCTTCGAATCGGTCAGGTCACGCCCGGCGGTGAACACATCCATGACGTAATCGACCACCGGCTGCGCATCGGCGGTAAGTACGCGCCACTGCTCCGCGTCAGCAGCGATGAACTCATCGGGATCCATGCCGAGCGGCAGCGTGGCCACGCGGATGTCAAGCTGCAGCTGGCCCTCGTTGCGCAGCAGCCCGCGAGGGTTGAAAGCAGGCACGGACTCGCGATCGAGCGTCTCGCGCGCCACGCTCAGGCTGCGCAAGGTGGCGCGGTCGCCAGCCACATCCGAGTCGAGCGCCAGCACCACGCGGGGCGCGTACCGCTTGAGCAAGCGCAATTGCTTTTCGCTCAGCGCAGTGCCCATGGCGGAGACCACGTTGGTGAAGCCGGCCTGATGCGCGGCGATGACATCCATGTAGCCCTCCACTAGCACGGAGGCACCCTGTTCGCGGATGGGCAAGTAGGCGCGCTCGATACCGTAGAGCAGCGCGCCTTTATCGAAAAGGGCGGTCTGGGGTGAGTTCATGAATTTGGGCACGTCATCGGCGGCTACGACTCGTGCGCCGAACCCCACCTCCTGCCCGCGCTGGTCGCGGATGGGAAGCATAATGCGGTGGCGGAAGCGGTCGAAGGTTTTGCCGTCGCCCTTTTTCACCAGCAGCCCGGCGGCCACCAGATCGTCATCGGAGTAGCCTTGCGCGGTGCAGTGTTTGCGCAGCGCGTCCCACGCGGGCAGTGCGTAACCCAGCCCGAAGTCGTCCCAACTTTCCTGCGAGATGCCGCGCCCATGCAGATGCGCGCGCGCCGCCTGCGCGGCTGGGTTTTCGCGCAGCAACTGCTGAAAGTACCCGCTGACCATGCTGAGTAGCTGCAGTAGGCGCGCGTGTTGCTTGTGCTGCTGCTCCTGCTGCGGGCTGGGCGGGGTCAGTTCGACTCCAGCGCGGCGGGCGAGATATTTCAGCGTCTCGCGGAAGTCCCAGCCCTCCTTTTTCATCAAGAAGCTGAACACGTCCCCGCCATCATTGCACGCGCCAAAGCATTTCCAGCTGCCGCTATCCGGCCAGACCACGAAGGCGGGCGTGTTCTTGTTGTCGTGAAAGGGGCAGAAGCCGGTGTGCGCGCTGCCGGTGCGGCGCAGCTTGACCGTCTCACCGATTAGCTCGACGATGTCAACGCGCGCCTTTATCTCATCGGTGACTTTCATGCGTCGGACGCGTCAAGGCAAATCGGTCTCGTCACGGGTACAGCACCACAAATGAGTTGACGCGCAAGAAAGATTCATCGTCCATCATGTCTGGGTCGTCATAATTTATACTGCGCGGGTACGAACAGGTGACATCGTACACGACCCTGACATGGGGCACTTGTTCCGGGTCCTGCAGCGTCCACTGCGCTTGCTGAAACAAACTGGGGGACTGAAACTTTCGAGCGCAATAGCGGTCGTATGTCTGGTACTCTCTCAACGGAAACGCAAATTCAGATTCTTCATCGCGCCGGATCGGGTTCACCACTTTGACCACTCCACCATCCCTGACGGGGATGCCATACGAGCTATTGCGCCACGCGCCGAGAGAGTGTGCACCGACAACCGCCAGGATTACGCCTCCGGTCCTCCGTTTACTCATTGCGGCATGTTTCTCCAGCCCCGTGTCAAAACCCCTCCAATCTTGAAAGGTCCACAGTTCCGTCCGCGAGCGCGGCCACGTGGCGCATGAGCGCCAGCCGGTTGGCGCGCACGGCGGGGTCAGCGTCCATCACCAGCACCGCATCAAAAAAGCGTGTGATAGCGGGGATGGTCGGCTTGAACGCGGAAAGGAAATCGTCCACGCCCGGCGGCTCCGACCGGTCTGCCAGCGTGGATAAGGCAGCCTGCAGCGCCGCCCACAGTTCGCGCTCCGCATCTTCCCGAAAAAGCTCCGGCTCCGGCTCGGCCGGCGTGTCTCCATCAGGCAGGATGCGCACGCATCGCGCGAAGCCGTCCAGTGTGGGCTGCCAGTCGGCGCGCGCCACCCAGACGCTCAGTTGCTCCGCCGCCTGCTGCGCCCGCCACGGGTTACCGCCCTGCACGGCAAGTGCCGCCTCCACCACATCTGCGCGATGGCCACGCTCGCGCAGGACACCGCGCAAGCGCTTCAGGAGAAAACCGGCCGCCTGCTCGACTGCGTCGTCGGCGGCCACCGGTTGCAGCGCGGCGGCTGCCTGCAGGCCGCCGCGCAGGTCAAAATCGAGCTGGCGCCCCAGCAGCAGCTGCACCGCCCCCAATGCAGCGCGGCGCTGCCCGAACGGGTCCGCCGCGCCGGTGGGCTCCAGCCCGACGGCAAACAGGCCGACGAGCGAATCAAGACGGTCGGCCAGCCCGACCGTCAACCCTGCCAGCGCGTGCGGCAATTTCCCACCCGCACCCAGCGGCCAATAGTGCTCCTCGATGGCGCGCGCCACCTCCGCGGTCTCCCCCTCCGCCAGCGCGTACTCGCACCCCATCACTCCTTGTAGCGCGGTCATTTCCACAACCATGCTGGTGGCAAGGTCTGCCTTCGCCAGATGCGCGGCGCGCAGCGCGGTCTCACCCTCGGCCGTGTCCAGCCCGAGCAGCGCCACCAGCTTGGCAGTCAGTTTCTCGATGCGTTCGGATTTATCCAGCATGGAGCCAAGCTGCTCCTGAAAGGCCAGTCGGCTTAGTTCGGCGCGGAACTGCGAGAGCGCGCGTTGGCTATCCTGGCGCACAAAATAGCTAGCGTCCGCAAAGCGCGCGCGGATGACGTGCTCATTGCCCTTGACCACCAGTTCAAGATTCTCGGCCGCGCCGTTGCGCACGCCCACAAAAAAGGGCAGGAGCGCTCCGTCCTTGACTACCGGAAAATAGCGCTGCTGTTTCTTCATCACCGCAATCAGCACCGGCTGTGGGAGCCGCAGAAAATCGGGGTTAAATTCGCCCAGAAAGGCGGTCGGGCACTCAACCAGATTGGCGACCTCGGCCAGCAACTCGTCGTCCGGCGCAATCTCGCCCTCCACCCCGGCTGCTAGCCGACGCGCATCAGCCGCGATGCGTTCGCGCCGCTCGACCGGATCAAGCATCACGCGGTGCTGCGCCAGCAGCGCCGCATAGGCGCTCGCCTCGGGCACTTCAAGCGGCTGCGCGTGCACCGCGCGCAGCGCGCGCGTCTCTCGGCCGGCCACCAGTCCGGCGTACGCAAAAGGCAGCCGCTCGCTGCCTAACAGCGAGAGCAGCCGGCGTATCGGGCGCGAGAAGGCCACCGAGTCGGCCCCCGGCAGCCAGCGCATGCTGCACTCAAAACGCAACCCGTCCAGAATGGCGGGCGCAATCTCGGCCAGCACTTCAGGCAGTGGCCGCTCTTCCTCGCGCACCATCGCGACCACGTATTCGCCGCCCTCCATTTCGCGCCGCTCTAGATCGGAAACGGCCACGCCCTGCCCGCGAGCGAAGCCCTGTGCGGCGCGCGTGGGCTTTCCTCCGGCGTCGTAAGCGTGGCGCACCGAGGGGCCGCGCACTATCTTTTCCACCGGCTGCTGGCGCAGAGGCAGTGCCTCAATCAGCAGCGCCAGCCGACGCGGCGTGCCCCAGACATGAATGTCGCCGTGCGACAGGCGCTGCTCCGCCAGCCGGGCGGGAACCTGTTCGCGCAACTGGGCGAGCGCGTCGGCGAGATCTCCCGCCGGAAGCTCCTCCACCCCGATTTCAAGTAGGTATGGCTGCGGGTCGGCCGGAGGCTGCGGCAAATCCGGCACAGGCACAGCGGGCGCCTTGTCCTGCTCCGCGGCCAACAGCGGGAAGCCCATGTCACGGCGTTGCTCGACATACCCCTGCGCAACCTGTCGCACCAGCGCGCGCATGTCACCGAAAAAGCGCGCCCGCTCGGTGACGCCGACCGCGCCGCGCGTATCGAGCACATTGAAGGCATGCGAGCACTTTAGCGCATAGTCATAAGCTGGCAGCAGCAAACCGGCCTGCATCGCGGTTGCGGCTTCGGCCTGATACAGGTCGTAGAGAGAACGCAGCCGCTCCACGTCCGCCACTTCAAAATAGTAGTGGCTGTGCTGCTGCTCGGCCTGCAAGTTGACCTCGCCGTAAGTGATGTCGTCCGTCCACCGGATATCGCGGAAGCCTTTGACACGCTGCAGCGCAATGAGGATGCGCTCCAGCCCGTACGTGAGCTCCACTGCCACCGGGTCGAGCGTCACCCCACCCACCTGCTGAAAGTAGGTGAACTGCGTGATTTCCTGCCCGTCCAGCCAGACCTCCCAGCCCAGACCCCACGCGCCGATGGCGGGCTGCTCCCAGTTGTCTTCCACAAAGCGGATGTCGTGCAGCGCCGCGTCAACGCCCAGCGCGGCGAGCGAACGCAGATAAAGTTCCTGTGGGTCGCCGGGGTCAGGCTGTAGGATGACTTGATACTGATAGTGCTGCTGCAGACGGTTGGGGTTCTCGCCGTAGCGACCATCATCAGGACGGATAGATGGCTCCACGTAAGCCACTTTCCACGGTTCCGGGCCAAGCACACGCAGCGCGGTGGCTGGGTTCATCGTTCCGGCGCCGATCTGCTGATTATAAGGTTGCCAGATCAAGCAGCCGTGTTCGCTCCAGAAGCGCTGCAGCGTCAGAATCGCCCCTTGAAAACTGAGCGGCGCTGTCATTCCGCCACCGGCGCGGGTTGCCGGACAGGGGCTGCCGCTCTCGCCGGCGCGCGCACTCCAGCGTCTTTGGCCGCAGCGGAATGGCCGCTGTGGCGCACGCGCTCCAAAAAGTCCACTGATTTCAATTGTCTTTCCAGTTGTACCGTGATGTAGCGCAGCTGCGTGCGTTCCAACTCGGCGGCCACTTGCGGGCGCACGTGCAGCTGCTGCACGGCCGCATAAGGGCTGCGCTGCAGGAAGCGCATTAACCTGAGCGCGTGCATGCTTATCGGTTGCGCGCCGCGGCGTTGGCTGCCGCAGCGCGGGCAGAGCACCCCGCCCGCCAGCGGGTCAAAATACTGGTCTTCGGGCCGCACCGGTTCACCCTTGCCGAGGCAACGTTCCAGTTCCGGCCGGAAGCCCACCAGGTCCAGCAGCTGCAGCTCGTAATAGCGTGCGGTCAGCGCCAGATTGTCGCTGCCACTGAGCCGCGAAAGCACATCGGACAGCAGCTGGTAGAGTGCCGCGTTTGCCTCCCCATCCGGCGTAAAGCGATCGAGCAATTCGACGCAGTAGCTGGCGTAGCCGGAGCGCAGCAACTCTTCGCGCAGCGGACGATAGGCGTCGAGCGTCTGTGCCTGGGTGATTATGTCAAGGTTGCGGCCTAGGGCCAACAGCACATCGGCACGCATGAAGAGGTCGAGGTGGCCGGCTTTGCGGCTGGAGGGGCGGCGCACGCCTTTTGCAATTGCGCGCATTTTGCCTCGGTCGGGGGTCAGCAGCGTCAGCAGCCGGTCGGCCTCGCCGAAGACCTGCTGCCTAAGGACAATCGTTTCAGTGCGGATTGCCCGCGCGCGCGCCATACGCGCATTATACCATTCAGGCCTTCCGCAGAACCGCTGCGGGCGCAGCTATTTCAGGTTTTCGGGGTAGAAGCCTTCCGGGAGTAGATCGCGCAGAGTGGTCTCGCGGCGCACGCCGCCGTCCGGTTCGAACATAATGACGGTTATATCGCGCCCGAACTCGGCCATCACCTGTCGGCAGCTGCCGCAGGGCGCGGCCGCGCCTTGAGAGACGACCGCGATAGCGGAAAACTCGCGCTCGCCCGCGCCGACGGCTTTGAAGACCGCCGTGCGTTCCGCACAGATGCCGGCCGGATAACAGGCGTTTTCCACATTGACGCCGGAGAACACTTCACCTGAGGAAGCGAGCAACGCCGCCCCCACGGCGAAACCCGAATAGGGCGCATAGGCCCGCGCGCACGCAGCGCCAGGCGGGCGGCAGATCTCGGCGCGCTGGCTTTTATTCATCTTGGACCGCGCTCGTGGGCGTGGGAAGTTCCCTACGGCGCAACACGCGCACCCACCGAATCTGGCGTTCGACCACCTGCTGCACTTCCAGCAGCAGCCCGTTTATTTCCAAGCGCTCGCCGACATCCGGCACCCGTCCCAGCTGCCCGAAGATGAAACCGGCCAGCGTATCGGCCTCATCGCCGTCGATTTCAGTGTGCAGCTTGCGGTTCAGGTCGTCAATGTCCATGCGCCCGTGCACCAAATACTCGTGCTCGCCAATCTGCCGGAAGGGCACTTCTTGCTCCGGGTCGTATTCGTCCTGCACCTCGCCAATGAGTTCTTCCACCAGGTCTTCCAGCGTGACCACGCCAGCCATACCGCCATATTCATCGACCACGATGGCCATGTGCATGTGCTGCGCCTGCAATTCCGGCAAGAGCGCATCGATTTTTTTTGTCTCCGGAACGAAGAACGGAGGGCGCAGAATCTCGCGCAAAGTGGGATCATCCTTCCCAGCAGCCTGTGCAGTGAGTAGATCTTTGGCATACAGCAGACCAATGACGTTATCGACTGAGCGCTCGTAAACCGGAATTCTGCTGAAGCCGTTTTCCACCACCGCCGCGTGCGCATCCGCCAAAGGCGTTTCCACATCCAGCGCCAGCACGTCGATACGGGGAATCATCACCTCGCGCACCAGCGTATCACTGAACTGAAAGACCGAGTAAATCATCTGCCGCTCGTCCTGCTCTATCGAGCCGCCCTCCTCGCCCGCGTCCACCAGATCCTTAATCTCATCCGGGGTGACAAGCAAACGCTCACGCTCGCTAAGCGGCACCCCGAGGCGGCCAGCGATCCATTCCAACAGCCGGGTGGCGGGCGCGCACAACCAGTTCAGGCCGAGCATCGCTGGGGCGAGCCGCGTGGCCCAGCGCGTGGGTGCGCTCACCACCAGAGATTGCGGCAGCAGCTCGCCCAGAACCAGCAACGCCAGCGTGACCCCCAGCGCCAGCATCGTCAGCAACAGAGCGCCCGCCCACTGCAACTGCGGCAACAACAGCCAGGCCAGACCACCCGAAAAAAGCAGGAGCGTGAGAGTTTGCAACAAGCGCAATGTGAGCTGCAGGCGGGTGGGGTTTTCCAGCAGCAACCCGGCCAGTCGCGCACCGGTGTCGCCGGTATCACGGCTCTGCTCCAGCCCATTGGCGGAGACGTTCGCGAAGACGGTGCGCGCAGTTGCCAAAAAGGCGTTCGCCAACATCAGCCCGGCCAGGCCAAGCAGATTAGCCATCATCGTCAGCACTTCCCCGCGCGATGACGCGCGCCGGCACTCCCACGGCGGTGCTGTCATCCGGCACGTCTCGGGTGACCACTGAGCCCGCGCCGGTACGAGCGCGCGCGCCGATGGACACTGGCGCGACCATCATGGTGTCGCTGCCAATGAAGACATCCTCGCCGATTTCGGTGCGGTGTTTCTTTTTGTCTGCGCCATAGTTGCACGTTATCGTGCCCGCACCGATGTTGGTGCGCGCGCCCACAGTCGCATCGCCCACATAGCAGAAATGCCCCATCTTCACCTGCGGGCCGAGGTACGCGTTCTTAACCTCGCCAAAATTCCCCACATGCACGCCCCGCGCCAGATGAGCACCAGCGCGCAGGCGCCCAAACGGGCCAACGTCCACATCCTCTTCCAGAGTGGCCTGTTCCAGTACTGAGCATTCCACCCGGCAGCGGTCGCCTATGGCGGAATCGCGCACCACACTGTTCGGCCCGATGCTGCAGCCGGCGCCCACCGTGGTCGCGCCCTGTAAATGCGTATTGGGCAGCACAGTGGTGTCAGTGCCGATCTTCACGCTCGCGGCGATATAGGTGTTGGCCGGATCTACCAGAGTTACCCCCTGCTCCATCCAGCCATGATTAATGCGCTCGCGCAACGCCGCCTCGGCCTCAGCCAAGTGTACGCGTGTGTTTATGCCGATAATCTCGGCGCGGTCCTCCATAGCGATAGCACCCACCGAGAGGCCTTGCGCCACTGCCACCCCGATTAGATCGGTCAGGTAATACTCACCGGAGGCAGACGGCTGCAGCCGCGAGAGCTCGTCCCATATCCAAGCAGAGTCGAAACAATAGATACCCACGTTCAACTCGCGGATGGAGCGCTGCTCCACGGTGGCGTCGGCGTGCTCCACCACCGCCTGCACGCTGCCGTCCTCGGCGCGAAGCACGCGGCCAAACCCGCGCTGCTGCTCAGCCACCGCCGTCACGATGGAAATCGGGCCGTCGTTCTCACGCTGGCGCGCGACCACCGCTTCAAGCGTGGCTGCGCTCAACAGGGGCATATCGGCCGCCCACACCAGAACACGGTCCGCGTTGCCGCGAAGTTCTACCCCCGCTTGCAGCAGCGCATGGCCGGTGCCCAGCTGCTCGGTCTGCACCGCCACTCGAGCGCGCTCGCCCACCAGTTCGCGCAGCGCTTCCGCGCCGTGGCCTATCACCACCAGCGCGGTCTGGTCGCCAACTTCCTGTCCCAGCTCAAGCGCGTATTCAATCAATGGCCGACCGGCCAGGGTGTGCAGCGCTTTCGGCAATTTTGAGCGCATGCGCACGCCCTTGCCCGCGGCCAGGATTACGGGCACACTGCTCATCGGCGCAATCCCGGCTGCCCGGCCGCAGCGGGGCAGCCACACGCTCTGCGCAGGCCGCGCGTTATTCGGCTGGAAGTTGTGTTACTACTCGGGGGATCGTCGTTCACAATCAGTGATGCGAAGTTGAAGGTCAAGCTGGGCCGCCTGGACTCGAACCAGGATCGACGGATCCAAAGTCCGCTGTGCTGCCAGTTGCACCACGGCCCATGGCGGCGCTATTGTATCACAATCGCTAGGCCTTATAGCAGGCTGCCAACACCGCCTCATCAACTGCCGCCAGCGGCGGATGCTCCTGCTCGCGGCAGTCATCGTCCGCCAGCGGGCAACGTTCGTAAAACCGGCAGCGCGGCTGCGGGTCAATGGGTTTGCTCACCCCGCCTTTTATCTGCACGGCTTCGCGGCGCACGCGCGGGTCGGGGATGGGCACGGCTGACAGCAGCGCCCGTGTGTACGGATGGCGGGGGCGTTGTAGAATCTCCTCGGTCGGACCAATTTCCACGATCTTACCCAGGTACATCACCGCGATGCGGTCGCACATGTAGCGCGCAACCGCCAGATCGTGAGTGATGTAAAGGTAGGTCACATTCAGGCGCTGCGCCAGATCTTGCATCAGGTGCATCACGCCCGTGCGAATAGAGACATCCAGCATGGAGGTCGGCTCATCGGCAACCACGAACGCCGGCTCCAGCACCAGAGCGCGGGCAATGGCCACCCGCTGGCGTTGCCCGCCCGAAAGTTCGTGCGTGTAGCGAAACAGG
>PVBE011484242.1_pt1 | contig 19690 bp, 13 predicted proteins | sample 1631181 | NCBI WGS metagenome assembly PVBE01 (sample SAMN08397723, study PRJNA350692) | Marine metagenome, whole genome shotgun sequencing project. | isolation source: water | place: Pacific Ocean | collected 2012-04 | reverse complement strand
GACGGCATCGAGGACCTGAACAAGAACGGCAAGCAGGACGGCAAGGAGACCAACCCGCTGAAGAAGGACACCGACGGCGACGGCCTGCATGACGGCATCGAGGACAAGAACAAGAACGGCAAGAAGGAGTCCAACGAGACCGATCCGCTGAAGAAGGACACCGACGGCGACGGGCTGTTCGACGGCATCGAGGACCTGAACAAGAACGGCAAGCGTGACGGCAAGGAGACCGATCCGCTGAAGAAGGACACCGACGCCGACGGCCTGCACGACGGCATCGAGGACAAGAACAAGAACGGCAAAAAGGACGCCAACGAGACCGACCCGACCAAAAAGGACACGGACGGCGACGGCCTGCCCGATGGCTGGACCGACAAGAACGGCAACAAGAAGTGGGATCCAGGCGAGGGCGAGGACCGCAACAACAACGGCAAGCGCGACGGCAAGGAGACCGATCCGCTGAAGAAGGACACCGACGGCGGCGGCGAGCACGACGGCTCCGAGGTGCTCAAGACCAAGCACGACCCGCTGGACCCCAAGGACGACAACAAGAAGCCGCCGGTGGACGCCGGCCCCGACAAGGGCAAGAAGGACTCCGGCCCGGTCAAAAAGGACCAGCAGGCTGGCGAGGCGGGCCCGACCCCGGACGCCGGTGTCGGCGGTGACGGCGTCGTCCAGGGCAACATCTACATGTACGGCGGCGGCGGCTGCTCCGTGGCGGCCGACCAGCGCGGCGGCCACGGCCTGCTGCTGCTGGTGCCGGTGATGGCGCTGTTCGTCCTCCTGCGCCGGAGGCGTCTTCGACCTGGCTCCGCGAAGCTGACGGCGCTGTTTGTGGGCGCGGCCCTGCTGGCCCCTGCGGCCGCCGGAGCCCAGACGCCCATGGTCAACACGCTCAAGTTCACGCCCACCGCGGCGAGCACCATGAACTACTACGTCACCGAGGAGGGGCTGACGCTGCCCCACCTCACCCCCTCGGCGGGGCTCTACTTCAGCTACGCGCACCGGCCGCTGCAGCTGTACGATGCCACGGCCAAGGAGACCTACCGCGACCTGGTGGGCTGGCAGCTCAACATGGACGTGGTGGCGGCCATCGGCCTGTTCGACCGCCTGGAGATCGGCGTCGCCCTGCCGGTGACGCTGACCCAGGACTCCGACGACCTCGGCATCGTGGGCCGGGACCGCGGCACCACCGCCGGCACCGGCATCGGCGACATCCGCCTGATCCCGAAGGTGCGCCTGGTGACGGCCGGTCCGGTGAGCCTGGCCGTGGCCCTGCCCGTGTCTTTCCCCACGGGCAACACGGACTACTTCCTCGGTGACGACACGGTCACCTTCACCCCGAAGCTCGTGGCCTCCCTGGACACCAAGTTCTTCGACGCCGGGCTCAACGCCGGCTACCGCCTGCGCGGCGCCACCACCACCACGGTGACCAGCGCTCAGGGGCCGGTGGTTGTGGACGACGAGCTGGTCTTCTCCCTCGGCATCAAGATCCACATCCTGCGCGAAAAGATCGACTTCATCGCCGACGCCTTCATGAGCATGGCCGTGGAGGAGCAGGACAAGGAGGAGATCCCGGTGGAGCTGCTGGGCGGCCTGCGCTTCTTTCTGCCCCACGGCCTGGTGGCCAACGTGGGCGCCGGCCCGGGCCTGACCCGCGGCCTCGGCTCGCCGGTGTTCCGCGTGTTCGCCGGCATGGGCTGGGCCTACAAGGCGCCGCCCCCGCCGCCCCCGCCGCCTGCTGACAACGACCGCGACAAGGACGGCATCCTCAACGCCGCCGACAAGTGCCCCGACGAGCCCGAGGACAAGGACGGCTTCGAGGACAAGGACGGCTGCCCCGACAAGGACAACGACAACGACGGCATCCTCGACACGAAGGACAAGTGCCCGAACAAGCCGGAGGACAAGGACGAGTTCGAGGACAAGGACGGCTGCCCCGACACGGACAACGACAAGGACGGCATCCTCGCCGTCAACGACAAGTGCCCGAACAAGCCCGAGGACAAGGACGGCTTCGAGGACGCTGACGGTTGCCCCGACCCGGACAACGACAACGACGGCATCCTCGACCCGAAGGACAAGTGCCCGCTCAAGCCGGAGAGCTTCAACGGCTACCAGGACACCGACGGCTGCCCCGACAACAAGCCCAAGGCCAAGGTCCAGATCACGCCGCAGAAGATCACGGTGCCGCCGGTGTACTTCGCCACGGCCAAGGACCGCATCCTGCGCAAGAGCTACAGCACCCTGCTGCAGGTGGCTGACCTGTTGAAGAAGAACAAGTGGGTCAAGAAGGTCCGCATCGAGGGCCACACCGACTCCCGCGGCAAGGAGCAGTACAACTTGGACCTGTCCGACCGGCCGGCGCGCAGCGTGATGAAGTTCCTGCTGGGCAACGGCATCGAGGCTGGCCGCCTGCAGTCCCAGGGCTACGGCGAGACCAAGCCCATCGCCCCGAACACCACCCACCGCGGGCGGGCCAAGAACCGGCGCGTGGAGTTCATCATCACCGACCCGAAGCTGGACTGACGGTGAGGAGCTACTAGCCGTCAGCTATTAGCTCTCATGGCGTCCCCAAACTATGGCAGAATGGGGACGCCATGATTTCACAAATCGCCAACGCCCTGACCTGCGAACCCGACATCGCGCGGGCCATCGACTCCATCCCCAACGAGACCAACGACCTGGGATACGACCCGTGGGGCTTCTCTCCCGAGCAGAGCAAGCTCTACTACTCGCTGGCCTACCGCATCTACAAGTACTTCCGCCCCGAGATCCACGGCATCGAGAACGTGCCCGACAAGCGCGTGCTCATCGTGGCCAACCACTCGGGCCAGCTGCCCATGGACGGGCTGGTCGTCGCGGTGGCCTGCCTGCTTGAGGCGAACCCGCCCAGGCTGGTGCGGGCCATGGCCGAGCGGTGGTTCCCCACGCTGCCGTTCGTCTCCGAGGCGTTCAACCGCTCGGGGGTGGTGCTGGGCGACCCGATCAACTGCCGCAACCTGCTCGAGGCGGAGAACGCGATCCTCGTCTTTCCCGAGGGGGCGCGAGGCAGCGGCAAGACCTGGGACCACCGCTACTGCCTGGTCAAGTTCGGCCGCGGGTTCATGCGGCTGGCGCTGCAGACCAACACGCCCATCGTGCCGGTGGCGGTCATCGGCGGTGAAGAGTCGATCATCAGCGTGCACAACGCCAAGTCCCTCGCACGCCTGTTCAATACCCCCTACTTCCCTGTGTCGCCGCTGCTGCCGGTGCTCGGGCCCCTGGCCTACATGCCGCTGCCGGTGAAGTTCCACGTCCACTTCGGCGAGCCGATGACCTTCGACGGCCCCTTCGACGATGAGGACGAGGCCATCGAGAGGAAGGTGGCCGTGGTCACGGAGCGCATCCAGGGCATGATCGACGACGGCCTCGCCCAGCGCACATCGGTGTTTTGAGATGGGCGCCAAGAAGACAGCGCTGATCACAGGGATAGCCGGCGGCCTGGCGCAGATGGTGGGCGCCGAGCTGGCCGGGCAGGGCTTCGAGATCGTGGGCGTGGACTACCGCGCCACGCACGACAAGCTGAGCTACGACGCCACGATCTACAAGGCCAACTACAACAAGACCATGATCGAGGACATCTTCCGCCGGCACCGCCCGACCCACGTGCTGCACCTCGGCCGCGTGGGCAACCTCAAGGTGCGGATGGGCAAGCGCTTCGACCTCAACGTCATCGGCAGCGCCAAGGTCATGGAGCTGTGCCGCAAGTACGAGGCGCGGCGGCTGGTGGTGCTCTCCACCTTCCACATCTACGGCGCGCACCCCCACAACCACACGCCGATCTACGAAAACGAGCCCCTGCGGGCGGGCAGCGCCTTCCCCCAGATCGCCGACGCCATCCAGCTCGACGGCCAGGCCTCCATCTGGGTCTACCAGCACCCCGAGGTGCAGACCGTGCTGCTGCGGCCCTGCAACGTCATCGGCCCGACCATCAGCAACGCCATGAGCCGGTTTCTGCGCCAGCCCAGGGTGCCGGTGATGATCGGCTTCAACCCGATGGTGCAGTTCGTCCACGAGCGCGACATGGTCTCGGCCATCATGGCCGTCATCACGGGCGAGGCTGTGGGCGTGTTCAACGTCGCCGGTCGTAGCCCGCTGCCCTGGCGCGAGGCCCTGGATCTGGCCGGCGCGCGGCAGATCCCGGTGCCGTCCAACCTGGCCTCGCTGATCCTCAAGGTACGCGGCGCCTTCCGCCCGGTGCTGCCGCCCTACCTGATCAACTTCACCAAGTACCCCTGCATCATCTCCCGCGAGGCCATCCGCGAGGCCTTCGGCTGGGAGCCCGAGGTGGGCGACGCCGAGGCGGTCCTCACCACGGTGGGCAAGGCTTAGCTCGCTACGCTCGCCGTTTGAAGGTTGAAGGTTTGAAGGTTTGAAGGTTGTTTGCCTTGCGGCTCGCTACGCTCGCCGTATGAAGGTTTGAAGGTTGTTTGTTCTTGCGGCTCGCCTGGCTCGCCTCATGATGATGGGGTAGGTCCAAATCAGGAGAAGGCAGATGAGCGAGCAGCTGGAGCAGTTCTACGAGCACACGCGTTTGCTGGCCGACCTCGGCCGGGCCCAGGAGGTGCTGGACTGGGACCGCGAGGTGATGATGCCCGCGGGGGGCGCGCAGCAGCGGGCCCTCGAGCTGGCGGCTTTGGCCACCGTGGCCCACGAGCGGCTGACCAGCCCGACGCTGGCCGCGCTGCTGGACGGCCTGGAGCAGCGGGCCGAGGAGCTGTCGGCGGCGGCGCTGGCCGACCTGCGGGAGACGCGTCGCGGCCACGACCGCGCGGTGAAGGTGCCCTCGAAGCTGGTGGCCGAGCACGCCCGGGTCTGCGCCCTGGCTCAGGGACAGTGGCAGGCGGCCCGCCAGGACGACGACTTCGCGCGGTTCGCCCCCCACCTCGAGCGCGTGCTGGAGGTGACCCGGCAGGTGGCCAGCGCCATCGGGGGCGACGGCGACCTGTACGACGTGCTGTTGGAGGACCACGAGCCGGGCATGACCCGCGCCGCGCTGGAGCCGCTGTTCGATGAGCTGGAGGCGGGGCTGCGCCCGCTGCTGGAGCGAGTCCTCGCCGCCGACCCCGCCGCCGACGCCGTGCTGCGGCGCCCATACCCCGAGGAGCTGCAGGAGCAGTTCGCCCGGTCGGTGGCGGCCGACATGGGCTTCGACTTCGCCGGCGGGCGCCTCGACCGCTCGGCCCACCCCTTCACCATGGGCACCGGCGGCGACGTGCGCATCACCACCCGCTACCAGGAGGACTTCCTGCCGTCCAGCCTCTTCGGCCTGATCCACGAGGCGGGCCACGCGCTGTACCAGCAGGGCCTGGACCCCGAGCGGTTCCGCGACCCGGCCGGCGGCTACTGCTCACTGGGGGTGCACGAGTCTCAGTCCCGGCTGTGGGAGAACATGATCGGCCGCTCGCGCCCCTTCTGGACCCACCGCCTGCCGCGGCTGCGCGAGCTGTTCCCCGACCAGCTCGACGGCGTGACGCTGGACGCCTTCGTGGCGGCCATCAACAGGGTGGAGCCGAGCCTGATTCGCGTGGAGGCCGACGAGGTGACCTACAACCTGCACATCGTGCTGCGCTACCGCATGGAGACCGCGCTGCTGACGGGGGATCTGCCCGTGGCGGAGCTGCCCGGGGCCTGGGCCGACGGCATGGAGCGGCTGCTCGGCGTGCGGCCGGCCAACGACCGCGAGGGCTGCCTGCAGGACATCCACTGGGCCGCCGGGGCCGTGGCCTACTTCCCCACCTACACCCTGGGCAACCTGCTGGCGGCGCAGCTGATGGAGGCCGCCCGCGAGGACCTGCCCGACCTGGACGCCCGGGTGGAGGCCGGCGAGCTGCAGCCCCTGCGGCGATGGCTGCAGGACAAGGTCCACCGGCCGGGCCGCCTGATGCTGGCGCCGGAGCTGATCCCCCACGTCACCGGCGCGCCCCTGTCGGTGGCGCCGTTTCTGCGCTACCTCGACCACAAGTTCTAGCAGGTCGGAGCCGGGGTCCCATGGCTACAATCTCCATGGACTACGTCGACATATCGGAGAAATAAGCTATATTGGGGGCTTCCTGCGTGCCTGGGAGGCTTTTGATGAAGATCGGACGGTGGTTGCTCTGTCTGGGGGTTCTTTTGATGCTCGTCGCGTGTAGCGACAGCGGCGACTGTCCAGACGCCCGCATCATATATGTCTACCCCGAGGCCGGCGGGGGCAGCGACGCCGGGCCCGACTCGGCGCCAGCCGACGCCAAGGCCTCCGACACCTCCGCCGCGGACGCCCCCGGCAAGGACAGCGCCAAGGCGGACAGCGCCAAGCCGGACAGCGCCAAGGCGGACAGCGCCATGCCGGACAGCGCCATGCCGGACAGCGCCATGCCGGACAGCGCCATGCCGGACAGCGCCACGCCGGACAGCACCACGCCGGACCAGGGGGCATCCATTCCCATGGGCCCGGGGCCCTACAGCATCGCCTACACCGCCAAGGGGGTCGGGTACGACTACCGCTCTCCGGTGACGGCCACGTTCAACAGCGCCAAGCAGATGACAGGCTACAAGTACAGCGCCAAGGAGAATCCCACCGTGGGGACCTGCGCGGTGGGGGAGTCGTACATGGACAAGTACGTGGCCCTGGGCCGCTGGAACAACGGGACCACCGCGGGCGTGTTTTACAGCAACACCACCGGCATGATCCACACCGCCAAGCAGGGGTTCCACCACGTCATCGGCGCAGAGACCAAGTCGCCGCCAACGTCCGGTTCGCTGGCCTACACCCTGACGGCAAAGACCGCCGCCACCATGGACGACGGCTCGCTGTCCGTGGGGGCGATCACGGGCAAGGCGAAGATAAACTTCGCCGCCACCGGGACGAAGGTGGCGCTGGAGCTCTCCATCGTCATGCCCGGGGACACGACCTACAAGCTGGCCACCACCGGCGGCCTGGCCGATCCCTCCAAGAGCGAGATCTCGGCCACGGCTGGTCGCGTCTAGGGGTGGTTCAAGCTGCCCGCGGGAGGCCTGGCCTGTCCCTCGGGGTGCACCGCGGGCTTCGAGGGCTTCCTCGCCGGCCCCGGCGCCGATCGCCTCGCGCTGATCGTCGCGATCAACAACAACAACAGCAAGGCGGTCCGCGGTGCCGTGGTGTTCAAAAAATAGTCGCCGAAAAAGCCGCAGCCGGGTATCAGTGCTCAACAGGATGCGATCCATGAGCAAACGACCAATTCTACTTTTTGTTGTCCTCCTCTGTCTGCCAGGCGCGGCGTGCACCACCAGCAACCATGTACCCCCCGACGGCGCCGGCGCCACAGACCAGGGCGGCGGTGCGGACAGGGGCGGCGATCTCGCGATCAGCCCCGACTCGTCTCCGTCCAAGGATAGCCAGCCCACGGGGTACATCGACATCTTCGTCAAGGGCGATCTGGCCAAGCCCGCGTTCAAGGACGGGCTGTCCGGACAGACCCCCCAGGACTATGTCATCGCCATCAGCCGGTACCACATCCTCAAGTCCGCCGCGGATCCCTCGCCGGTGCTCTGCTTCGATCACGGCAAGAACCCGTCGCTGGCCATCATCGCCAATGACACCAAGGTGGGCTACTGCGCCACCAGCTCGATCAAGAGCGGCCTGTACACCCACGGCCGGACCAAGATCGACTGGGCCACCTACAAGGTCAAGGGCGTCTATCACTACCTGGGGCAGAAGCTCGCCGGCACCTTCACCTTCTTTCGGGCCTATTCCGACACCGTCTTCGACGGCAAGGCCTACAAGGCGGGGCACGGCACGATAACCTTCAGCGGCGTGACCACCGTCTCGATCCCGGTGGTCTACGGACCCCCACCGAGCGTCCCGGGCGTCGCCATGAAGACCCAGGGCGGGGTCTTCACCATGACCTTCCCCTTCGGCAAACCCCTGCCGATCAAGCAGGACAATACGAAGATGCACTGGGCCAGGTTTCACTGGAAGATCGGTGACGCCTTCCGCTGGGCCGACACCAAGCTGGCCGGCTACCAGCCCGGGGTCTGGGACGTCTCACCGATCGTGACCAGCACGGAGGCGGTCAAGCTGTTCGGCGTGTCCGGCTTCCACGTCACCTCGTCGGTGGATTAGCGCACTCTGCATTGAGGTCGATCAACCATTCTGCCCCAGAGCTCGCGCGCTGGCTTTCAGCTTTCAGCTTTCAGCTTTCAGCTCTCTTGGCGGCCGCTCGATTCTTTTTGTTGCAGCACGCCATCGGAGCCCGCGCAGGCGGGGGATACCGCAAAGATCAGTATCGATGATCAGCTACAGGCCGGCGAATGAGCGACCAGTAAGCTGACCGCTGACCGCTGACCGCTGATAGCTTGTCGACAATGCACGGGACGCCCAGTGGTCGAAATCGAATCAACCTCTACGGCGCGATAGATCAGACTGCTCACAGTCCCCGCAGGATGCTGCGCACCAGGCCCGGGCCGCGGTAGATCAGCCCCGTGTAGACCTGCACCAGGGTGGCGCCGGCGTCGATCTTTGCCCTGGCGTCGTCGGGGCCGGCCACGCCGCCCACGCCGATGATCGGCAGCGCGCCCCCGGTGCGCTCGTGGATCGCGCCGATCATCTCGGTGCTGCGCGGGGCCAGGGGCTGGCCGCTCAGCCCGCCGGCCTCGTCGGCCACCGGCCCGTCAACGCCGGGGCGGCCGATGGTGGTGTTGGTGGCGATGACGCCGTCCATGCCCGCGGTGAGCATGGCCTCCAGGGCGTCGTCCAGCTGGTCGTCGGTCAGATCCGGGGCCAGCTTCACCAACAGCGGCACCCTGCGATCAAGCCGCTGCTGCTGGGTCTGACGCATGGCGGCCAGGCGGGTGAGCAGCTCCTCGAGGAAGGCCCGGGTCTGCAGCTCGCGCAGGCCCGGCGTGTTGGGCGACGAGACGTTGACCACCAGGTAGTCGGACACCGGCGCCATGACCTTCATCAGCGCCTCGTAGTCGTCGGCCGCGTCCTGAAGCGGGGTCTCCTTCTGCTTGCCCAGGTTGGCGCCGATGATCAGGCCAGACGGCCGCGGACCGGCCAGGCGGCGGGCCACGAAGGCGGCGCCCAGGCCGGGGAAGCCCATGCGGTTGATCAGCCCGCCCGCCTCGGACACGCGGAAGACCCGGGGCCTGGGGTTGCCCGGTTGGGGCTCGGGGGTCACCGTGCCGACCTCCAGGTGTCCGAAGCCGAGGCAGGCCAGCCCGCGCCAGCCGAGCCCGTCCTTGTCGTAGCCCGCGGCCAGCCCCACGGCGTTGGGGAAGGTGAGCCCGAAGGCCTCCACCGGCTGCGCCTGGGGCACGCGGTAGATCGCCCGCAGCAGGGCCCGCGCGGGCGGCAGGGCGCCGGCCGCCCGGATCAATGACAGCGCCAGGCCGTGGGCCGTCTCGGGCTGCAGGTTGAACAGCAGTCTCCTCAGCAGGGCGTACATGGGTGGGAAGCTATCCGGTTATGGGGGCGGTGTAAACGGCGGCGGCGTCAGACCGACTCGGCCAAAAACTCGCGCACCTCCTCGATGCGCTCCGCCGGCACCTTCTCGGCGCGCTCCCAGTAGTCCAGCAGGTCGGTGATGGTGAACACCGCGTGCAGCTTGAAGCCGCGCCGGCCCGGGTCCTCGGCGGCGCCGGACTGGCGGTCGATGAGCACCACCACGTCCTTGACCCGCAGCCCCACGGAGGTCAGCTGCTCGGCCGCCTCCACCTTGCTGCCGCCGGTGGTGGCCAGGTCGTCGATGACCACCACGGTGTCATCCGTCTCGTAGCCGCCCTCCACCACGGCGCCGGTGCCATAGGTCTTGGCCTCCTTGCGCGGGAAGACCATGGGCCAGTAGCTCTGCATGCTAATGGCGGTGGTGATGGGCAGCGCCGCGTAGGGCACCGCGGCCAGGCGGTCGAAGGTCAGCTTGCGCAGCAGCGCTCCGAAGGCCGTGGCCACCCGGGAGAGCAGCTTCGGGTGGCCGGCCAGCAGGCGCAGGTCGAAGTAGATCGGCGACAACAGGCCCGACTTGAGCGTGAAGCGGCCGAAGCGCACGCAGCCGCTCTCCAGCAGGTCGTCGGCCAAGGAGGCGTCGAAGCTCGTGGCCCGGGCCTCGTCGCCGCTGGGCGGCATCAGCGTCTCGGCGCCGAGCAGGCTCCGCTCGCGGTTGATCGTCTTGACGATCTTGCGCGCCGCGGCGCCCGGGTCCTCGGCCCGGGTGATGCCCCGGGACACCGGCACCAGCACGCCCAGGCCGTCCCCCCGCAGGCCGGCCCGCAGCGCCCCCTTGAGGTCGCCGCCCTGGGCGCCCACGCCGGGGGCCAGGATCCAGAGGTTCGGCGCGGCCACCCGCACCCGGGTGAGGGCCGACGGATCTGTGGCCCCCACCACCAGGCCGATGTTGTTGTTTTGGGTTAGCCGCTCGGCGATGCGCGCCACCACCTCATACAGCGGCAGCACCTGGCCGTCGCCGGCCTGCACCGCCAGCTCCTGGATGTCGGCCGCCCCCGGGTTGGAGGTCTTGCAGATCATGAACACGCCGTGCTCGGGGTCCCGGATGAAGGGCGACACCGCCTCCAGCCCGAGGAAGAGGTGGCTGGTGATGGCGTCGGCCCCCAGGGACTTGAACGCGGCGATGGCGTAGGCCTCGGCCGTGGACGCGATGTCGCCGCGCTTGGCGTCCAGGATCACCGGGACGCTCTCGGGGATGGCCGAGATGACGTTGCCCATGGCGGCGTAGCCTTCTGGTCCCAGGGCCTCGAAGAAGGCGGCGTTTGGCTTGTAGGCAGCGGCCACCTCCTGGGTCGCCTCCACGATGCGCATGCACCAGTCGTAGAGCCCCTCGCCCGAGCTGCGGGCGAGATCTTCGGGGTGGGGGTCGAGGCCCACGCAGAGCAGAGAGTTCGCCTCCCTGACCCGGGCCTCCAAACGTGTGATGAAGGACATTTCCGCGACCCTCCTGTATCCTGTTGGCGAATGAGCACACGAGTGTACCCAATCCCGCGCGGGAGGTGAAACCATGAAAAAATCACTGGGCGCCAGGACCATCGCTTATCCCACGCCGGTGTTTCTGGTGGGCACCTACGACGCGGCGGGGCGCGCCAACGTCATGACCGCGGCCTGGGCCGGAATCTGCTGCAGCCGCCCCCCCTGCGTGGCGGTCTCCCTGCGCGCGGCCACCTACTCTCACGGCAGCATCAAGGAGCGCGGGGCCTTCACCGTCAGCATGCCCTCGACCGAGCGGGTGCGGGAGGCGGACTACGTGGGCATCTACTCCGGCCGGGACGAGGACAAGCTCGAGGCCCTCGGCCTGACCGCCGTGCGCAGCGACCTGGTGGACGCGCCCTACGTCGACGAGTGCCCGCTGGTGCTGGAGTGCGAGCTGGCCCACACCCACGAGCTCGGCCTGCACACCCAGTTTGTGGGGCAGGTCATGGACGTCAAGGCCGACGAGGACGTGCTGGACGAGCGCGGCCGCACGGACATCCGCAAGGTGGCCCCGCTGATCTACGCTCCGGGCAACCAGGCCTACTTCGCCGTCGGCGAAGAGGTGGCTCGGGCGTTCTCCGTGGGCAAAAAAGAGGCCTGAGGGTCGAAGCCGGGGGTCAGCTGACGTTGTTCAGGGGTTGAGCATGATCCTGCCGGCGAAGACGCCGAGGTGGTTGGCCACCGGTCGCTGGCGCCCCGGGATGCGGGTGTGGATCGGGCTGTTTAGCACCTTCGGCTTGCCGTCGGTGCCCTGAACAGCCAGCGTGGTGGAGCCGCCGCCGTCCAGCTGCACCGCCGTGTGGGCGCCGTGGCGGCGCAGCGCCTCGGCCAGCTCGGGCAGGGTCAGCCCCTCGGAGTAGAGGGGCTGGCGGCCGTCGGCCATGACCAGGACCAGCGTCTTGCGCTCACGGTCCAGGCCCACGCCGAGCACCGGGTTGGGCGGCTCCGAGTTCTGCAGCCGGGTCGGCTTGCCGCCCTTGAGCAAAAACTGCTTGCCCGACACGGCGTTGAACACCTCGCCCTCGGGCTTGCCGAAGGTGGGCCGGTTCTCCCCGGAGATGTAGAGCGTGGCGCCGTGCCACCGCTTCTTGCCGAACTGGTCCCCCTGGGACGCGGCCACGCCCACCACGTCCACCGGGTCGCCCTCCTCGGGGTAGAAGTCCCAGGGCCACCTGGAGTGGAAGGGGATGAAGTAGTTGGCGTTGACAGCCAGCTGGGCGTTGACGTCGGTGAGGAAGCCGCTCACCGTGCGGGCCAGGAGCCGGCGGCCCTTGATCGGGCGCTCCTCGGGCATGGTGACCGTGAGCCCGATACCCGGCGCCACGAGGTCCACCAGCACCACGTGGATCACGGCCGGGCGGGGATCTGTCTGTACCTCGCGCCGGTACTCCACGCCGAGGAACAGCTTCTCGCGCACGCTCTCGGGGTGGGGTCGCAGGGAGCTGAGCATCATGAAGATGCCGAGCACCAGCGGCGGCAGGGCGGCCAGGTAGACCAGGGTGCCCGCCAGGCGCAGGCCCCACTTCGCGGCGGGCTTGCGTGAGTGGCTGGCCTTCCACGCCACGAGGCCCGCGCCGGCCAGCAGCACGCCGAGCATGGTGTAGCCCACGGGGAACACGGCTAGCTGGCCTCCCCGTGCTGGCAGGCGAGCTCCCGGCCGGTGCCCGGAGCGGCCAGCACCTCGCCGTCGCGAAACACCTCCTCACCCCGCAGCACCACCCGGCGCACGCGGCCTCGCACCTCGTGCCCCTCGAAGGGGGTCCAGCCGCTGCGGGTGTAGGCCCCGGCCGCGCCGAGCACGTGGGCCTCGTCGGGGTCGATCTCCACGTGGGTTTCGGGCTGCTCGGCCAGGCCGAAGATGCGCCGCGGGTTGTGGTGCAGCCGCGCCACCAGGTCCTGCTCCGTGAGCCGCCCGTCGTGCACGGCGGTCAGCAGCAGCGGCAGGGCGGTCTCCAGGCCGGGGAATCCGGGCGGCGCGTCGTCGGCGTCCTTCTCCTCCGGGGTGTGGGGCGCGTGGTCCGTGGCGAAGCAGTCGATGACGTCCATGGCGTCCCACAGCGCCTCCACGTCGCGGGGCGTGCCCAGGGCAGGGCAGACCCGGCTGCGGCCCTCGCCCAGGCGTGGCACGTCGTCCAGGCTGAGGAACAGGTGGTGCGGCGCCACCTCGCAGGTGATGTCCAGGCCCCGGTCTCTGGCCGCGCGGATCACAGCCACCTCCTCGGCGAGGGAGACGTGGCACAGGTGCACAGGCCGCTGCGCGAGGGAGCCGATGAGCATCAACGAGGCGAGGGTCTGCCCCTCGGCGTGGGCCGCCACGGGCAGGTGCGCGGGCCAGGCCTCCAGGTGGGCCATCCAGCTGGTCATGTCGGCCAGGCGCAGGGGCCCGTAGGTGTTGTTGAGGTAGAGCTTGAGCCCGGCGGTGCCCCGGGCCAGGGGAGGCAGCTGCTCGACGTTGTCCTCGGTGGCGCCGAGGAACACGCCGTAGTCGCAGCGCGCCCGCCGCGCGGCCGAGGCGCGGGTGGCGGCCAGCGCCGCGGCGTCGGTGATCGGGGGGGCGGTGTTCGGCATGGCCAGCACCGCGGTGAACCCGCCGGCCAGGGCGGCGGCCGTGCCGCTGTCCCAGTCTTCCTTCTGGGGGGCGCCGGGGTCGCGCATGTGAACGTGAACGTCGATCAGTCCGGGGAGCTTGAGCATGGTCTCACTTGAGCTTGATCAGGGCGGCAGAGAAGGTCTTGGCGGCGCGGTCCACGCCGCCCACCCGGATCACCAGCTTGGTGCCGGGCGCGTGATAGCAGGCGCCCAGGTTCAGGCGCGTGGCCTCGTGGGCCAGGTCGAGCTGTCCGCCGGCACGTCTGAGCGCCGGCACGAAGCGATAGGTCCGGCCGCGCCCCAGCAGCCGCAGGTGCTTCACCTTGCTGGTGGCCTCCCGCAGCACCTTGCCGAGGAAGGCGCAGCGTGGGAAGGCCTCACCGACCCGCGCCACCAGCTGCACCACCACCATGTCCGGGGTCATCTTCTCCAGCTTGAGCCGGGAGCGCAGCGAGACGCTGCCGTCGGAGTCGTCCACGGCCAGGGCCTCGGCGGCGCCGGCGGCGAACAGGTCCTGGTCGTCGTCGTCCGTGTCTGCGTCGTCGGAGTCCATCGCCGCGCTGGCGTCCTCGTCGGCGGGCAGCGACGCGGGCTGGCTGGCCGGGCTGACCACCGTGGCCGGCCGCGGCGCGGGGCACCCCGCCAGGGCCGCAACCAAAACGGCGGCTGTCAGGCTACTTTTCATCTGGGGGGGCGACCTTGGGCGGGACTGGGCGCACCTTGATCGGCTCGGTCTTGACCGGGCGGGTGTCCGGGGAGGCGGCGCGGGTGTCGGGCACCTTCATGTCCGGCTTCTTGACCGGCTCCTCCATCACCTTGGGCGGCGTGTCGCGCACCTCCACGGCGGACTTGCAGCCCGAGGCGGTCACCGCGGCGCCCAGAGCCAGGGCGGCGGCGGCGGCCCGGGCCGCGCGGCCCAGGCTGGCGCGCTGCTGGGGTAGCTGGTTGGGCGCGTGCACCGTTGGGGCCTCGCCGTGCACGTGGACGCGCAGCCTGCGGCCGCCGATGTCCACGCGGTCCTGGTCCAGCGTCACCACCGGCTTGCCCTCGGGCAGCTCCAGGGTGCGGCCGCCGCGGGAGAGCACCACCGGCCCGCCGGGCGCACCCTCGGGGCGGAAGAGCATCAGCCGCTCGTCCAAAGAGACCCAGACCTCGCAGGCGCCGGTCTCGCCGTCCTGCCAGCGCAGCTCGCCCTGCGCGTCGAGCGTCAGGCCCGAGTCCGCGCCGGCCACGGCCACGCACTGTACGTACGGGGTGACGGCGTCCAGGTCCTCGATACAGATGGCCAGGGGCTTCGGCATCTTCGCGCTCCTCCTCACGTGTCCTTCAGGTGCCTCGACCGCAGTATGGGCCGGGGCCGCTCGGGCACCTCCACGCCCCGCAGGGAGGCCTCGTGGTGCAGGTGCGGGATCGGCCAGTCCACCACGGTGACGCGATCCTCGGCGAGCAGCTCCGAGACCACCCGCACGCGCCAGGTGTCGCACAGCGGCTCGTCGGGGTCGCCGGTGTATAGCAGGTTCTCCGAGCGGCAGCCGCCGCCGCAGAGGGTGGCCAGGTGGCAGTCCACGCAGCGGGGCAGGGCCGACGTGGGGTGCGGCTCGGCGCGTACCGTCCGCACCGCGTCGGCGAAGCTGGCCTCGCCGCGCAGGTCGCCCACCTTCTCCTCCATCTTGAAGCAGGTGAACAGGGCCCCGTCGCTGCGCAGGTGCAGGTGGTTGCCCATGGCGCAGCCGCAGCCCTCGCGGCGGTGGGTCAGCGGGGCGCGCCTGGGCGCCGAGATGACCTCGCCCGCCTCGAAGGCGATGCGGTCCAGGGCCCCCTCCAGCTCGGCCCGAGAGGCGAAGATCTGCTCCCCCTCCTCGCGGCCGCTGAGGTAAGCCAGGCCGAGGGCGATGGCCGTGCCCTCGGGCAGCAGGCGCTTGAGCGCGTGGAAGTCCGCCACCACGTCGTCGAGGTTGCGCGGCAGCAGCATCAGGTCCACCGTGAGCTTGCCCCCGTGGGCCGCCACCTTGCGCATGCCCTCGATGGCGTCGAGGAAGCGCCCGGCGCCGGAGATCTCGTCGCAGGTCTCGGCCGTGGCGCCGGCCAGGCTGATCCGCAGCTCGGCGCCCGCCTCGGTCAGCGCCGCCACCCGCCGGGCCAGGTCGTCGTCCTTCAGCGGTATGCCGTTGGTGAACACCGTCAGGTCCAGGTCCAGGCCCACGGTGTGCTCGGCCAGGTCCATGGCCCAGGGGACGAGGAACGGCTCGCCGCCGAGGATGGCGATGCGCGCGCCGGCGCCCAGGGTCTCCCGCGCCTGCTCCACCACCTCCACGCAGCGCTCCAGGGTCAGCTCGTCGTCCCGGGGGGTGCCGGAGTTGGTGCAGCAGTAGGTGCAGGAGAGGTTGCAGGCGTTGGTCAGCTGGAGCTGAACCGAAGGCGGATCGGCCTCGGGCGCCCGGGGGTCGCCGAAGAAGCCGTGGGCCTCGAGGTCGCCCTGCAGCGCCTCGGGCAGCGAGCCGACATCGGCCTCGCCGGCCAGGACGTTTTTGAGGTCGGGCAGGTCGGATGCGGGCACGCGGCAGAAAACGGCGTGCCGTCGTGAGACGAGCAGCTCACCCTCGAACAGCGGCAGCAGCGCGCAGTCCGCGGGGAGGGCTCTGGAGCTCGATTCTGACAACTCTGGGCCTCCGTGGCGATGGTCTCAAACGATACCTTATGGATGCGCCGAGCGCCATGCCGTAGGATCGCCACATGGATCAAGCAGCAGGTGGCGGTCACCGCGCCGCCGGGCGTGGATCCGCTGCGCATCGCCCTGGAGTTCACCGGCGATCAGGCGGAGGGCTGCAGTTGCGACATGCCAGCGGGCCATAACACCATATGGCCGTGGTTGCTATTGCTGTTGTTGTGGCGCAACCGCCGCAGGTCTCAAGGGCAACCCTGACCCTGGCAGTGGCTCCACCTGAGATCGTCGGACGGGCTTACGCACGGGTGAAGCCGTGGTTGTGCTGGTTGGCTGACCAAGGGGGAAGCGATGGCCGAGGCTTCTGGACGCGCGCTGAGCCGGGTGCGACCAGGCCGGCTCCTGGACGCGCGTGCGGCCGGGCAGGCCACACGGCTGTGCCAGGATCTAACCCCCAGCCCCCCCAGTGTCAGTGCGCACCAAGCGGCCGTGCTGGTGGAAGTGTCGCATCTCGCCATGAGACCGATGGTCTCACGTCAAAATGCGACGGTTTGACGGCCAGAATGTTGCGAGTTGCGGGCAGACCAGAGGTCTCGCGCGAGCATGCGACAGCTAGCACAGCCTGTATCCCACCAGCACGGCCGCGTGGCCCGCCCGGACGCTTGCACGTCCGACAAGCTGGTTTGCGACACCCGAGCCACAGCCCGTCCTGAGGCCGGCGGGCGCGCGCCCCTTTGGAAGCCCCTTCGCACAGCCACGGCTTCACCCGTGCGCGAGACCGGTCCGATAAGCTCAGCCAGGACCCTTGCCAATGAAGAATTAGCCCTCACGTCGGCAGCCTGAGAGTTGCCCTTATCTAGACTGTCGCACTGCTCACTTGCGTTGATCACCTGGGAACGAGGTAGCGCGGGGGCTTGTCCCCCGCGTAATGTGACGCGGGGGACAAGCCCCGCGCTACGAGGAATCAATTCAATCGATCAGCGCGTTACGGCGCCAGCTTGGTGAACGTCGGGCTGGTGGTGCCGGAGATGGTCTTGGCCTGCACCGCGATGCGCCCCACGCCGCCCTTGCCGCCGCGGTAGCTGCTGGAGCAGGTGCAGGTGCCGCCCGTGCCGCCGCTGGCCGTGACGCGGGCGCTGCTGAGGGTGGCGTTGTTGGCGGCATAGAGGAACACGCCGCCGCCCGCGCCGCCGCCGCCGCCGGCCATGCCGCAGCCCCGGCTGCCGCAGCCGCTCTGGTTGCCGTTGGCGCCGTTGCCGCCGTTGGTGCGGATGTAGCCGCCAAGGGTGATGTTGGCGCCCCTGATGATGATCAGGCCGCCGCCGTGGCCGCCGCGGCCGGCGCGGTTTCCGTCCTCGTCGCCGCCGCCTTCGCCGCCGGCGCCGCCGAAGAGGATCGCCTTGCTCGTGTCGGTGGACCCGCCCGTGCCGCCGCCGGTACCGCCGGGGATGGGGCAGGCGTAGCGACAGGTGCCGCAGGTGCCGTTGGAGCCCTTGGCCCCGGCCGTACCGTGGCCGCCGCCGCCGCCCGATCCGCAGTCCTGACCCTTGCCGCCGCCGCCGCCGCCCATGCCGTTGGCGCTGATGGAGGAGCTGCCGAAGCCCGAGGACGACTGGCCGCGGTAGCCGGTGACGCAGCGGGAGGGGCAAGACGTGTGCTGGGTGCCGCGGTAGCCGTTGGCGGACATGTTGACGGTGCCGCCGGTGACGGAGACGTTGCCCTGGCTGACGAAGGCCAGCACGCCGCCGGTGCTGCCGTCCCAGGCCGGCGCGGTGAGCGTGCCGCCGGTGATGGAGACTGACTTGTACTGCTGCACCAGCACCACCTGGGCACGGTTGCTGCCCGTGGTGGTGCTGTAGGCGTTCTTCAGCGCCTTGGTCAGCGTCAGGGTGCCCGAGCCCACAGAGGAGATGTAGGCCTCCTCCCAGGTGCCCGCGCCGCTGCCCATGGTCTGGTGCACCACCACCATCTGCTTGGCGGCGAAGCCGGTGGTCTTGCTCACCGTCAGGAGGTTGGAGCCCTTGGTGCCGTTGGTGGCGGCCCGTACGGTGTTGATCGTCTTGGTGCCGCTGGAGATCGTCAGCGTGCCGTCGGCGCCGCTGCCGAGCACGTCGTAGGTGCAGCCCGAGGTGTCGAAGCCGGCGCAGTTGCTCTTGCACTTGAGCGTGCCGCTGTCGAAGCCGAACAGCTTGCAGGTCCACATGCCGAGGGCCGCGCCGTCACACAGCTCGCCCGGGTCCAGCTTGCCGTCGCCGCAGGAGGCGACGCACTTGCCGGCCTTGCAGGCCTGGCCCGCGCTGCAGGCCGTGGCGCAGGCGCCGCAGTTGGCGTTGCTGGTCTGCAGGTTGACGCAGGCGCCGCTGCAGTTGGTCAGCCCGCTCTGGCAGGTCACGGTGCACTTGCCCGCGGAGCAGACCTGGCCCGACGCACACTTGGTGGCGCAGGCGCCGCAGTTGTAGGTGTCGGTCTGCAGGTTGGCGCAGGTGCCGCTGCAGTTGGTCAGGCCGGTCTGGCAGGAGAGCACGCACTTGCCGCCAGCGCAGAGCTGGCCCGCGGTGCAGGCGGTGGCGCACTTGCCGCAGTTGTTGACGTCGGCCTGCAGGTTGACGCATTTGCCCGAGCAGTCGGACAGCCCCGTCTGGCAGGACAGCTTGCAGCTTCCGGTCGAGCAGATCTGGCCCGAGGCGCAGGCCGTGGCGCACTTGCCGCAGTTGAAGATGTCGGTCTGCATGTTGACGCAGGTGCCGGAGCAGTTGGTCAGCCCGCTCTGGCAGGACAGCGCGCACTTGCCCGCGGAGCAGACCTGCCCCGCCGTGCACTTGGTGGCGCAGGCGCCGCAGTTGCCGTTGTCGGTCTGGGTGTTGACGCAGAGCCCGGAGCAGTTGGACAGCCCGGTCTGGCAGGACAGCGCGCACTTGCCCGACGAGCAGACCTGCCCCGCGGCGCAGGCAGTGGCGCAGGCGCCGCAGTTTTTGATGTCGGCCTTGAGGTTGACGCAGGTGCCGGCGCAGACGTCCAGCCCCGCCTGGCAGCTCCGCTTGCACGCGCCGGCCTTGCAGACCTCGCCGGCCTTGCAGGTGGTTGCGCAGGCGCCGCAGTTGAAGATGTCGGTCTGGGTGTCGACGCACTTGCCGGTGCAGTTGGTCAGCGATGTCTGGCAGGACAGCGCGCACTTGCCCGACGAGCAGACCTCGCCGGCCTTACAGGCGGTGGCGCAGGCGCCGCAGTTGGACAGGTCGTTGTTCGTGTTGACGCACAGCCCGGAGCAGTTGGTCAGGCCGGTCTGGCAGGACAGCGCGCACTTGCCCGATGAGCAGACCTCGCCGGCCTTGCAGGCGTTGCCGCAGGAGCCGCAGTTTTTAATGTCGCTCTGCGGGTCGACGCAGGTCCCCGAGCAGTTGGACAGGCCGGCCTGGCAGGCGAGGGCGCACTTGCCCGCCGAGCAGACCTCGCCGGTC
>PVBE010738308.1_pt1 | contig 19690 bp, 20 predicted proteins | sample 1631181 | NCBI WGS metagenome assembly PVBE01 (sample SAMN08397723, study PRJNA350692) | Marine metagenome, whole genome shotgun sequencing project. | isolation source: water | place: Pacific Ocean | collected 2012-04 | reverse complement strand
CACCCACCCAATGTCAAAATTTCTTCACCGCAGCCGGATATGAACCGGATTAAATTGAATCCGCTCTAGAAACAGCGGACACCCGGAATCTCACCTAAATCAGAGTTCTTCAACAGCCTCGGCTATAAAGAGTAGTTCTGGCCACACCAGGATTACGACCGCTCCTGGGCCAATAGCAGACGTGTCGCGGGCGGAAATGACGAGTCCCGCCGAAATACTAAACTGAGTAAAAGCCCGATTCTTCGCCCTAAGGCCGCAACAACTCGACCGGCGCGCGCTTGAAGGTCATGCGGCCGCGTTTGAAGCCCCACAGCGGCGGTGCCAGTTCGGCCACCGCCGTTTCCGGGGCCGGGGCGTCAATGACTACCAGATCGGCCGGGGCGCCGATTTTTATGCCGTGATTCTCTAACCCCAGAATCCCGGCCGACCGGCCGGTGATCATGTCGAAGCAGTCGCCTATCTCGGCGCGGGTGCCGACCTGGCAGATGTTGGCGTAGAGATTGGCCATGCGCAGCAGTGAGCAATCGCCGAACGGGGTGAAGGGGTTGAGCACGTTGTTGGTCGAGAGCGAGCAGTTGACGCCTTCTTTGAGGAGCTTGTGCGCTGCCGTCACGCCGCGCTTGACGCTCTGCTCATCGACCCGGCCCATCAGGAAGAGATCGGTCGAGGGCAGCACCGTCACGGCGACGCCGGCATCGGCCATGCGCTTGGCGGTGGCGGTGAAATGCGCCGGCGTCGCGGTCGAGAGCTTGGTGACATGGCCGACCGTGACGCGACCGCCATAATCGAAGATCTCGGTAAGATCGCAGACATAATCGACGTCCAACTGTTCGGCGTCCTCGCCGAAATCGAGATGCATGTCGATATCGACGTCGAACTCGCGGGCGAGCTCGAAGATGCGGTCGATCTGACCGTGCGGGTTGGAATCCGTATAGGGCGCGCCGCCGATCACGGTTGCGCCGCGTTTCAGCGCCTCGACGATCAGCTCGTCGGTGCCCGGATTGTTGAGGAGCCCCTCCTGCGGGAAGACGCATATCTCGACATCGATGGCCCAGCGCCATGCTTCGATGAGCGGAAAGACGCCGTCGAAGCCGCGCATGCCGATGCCTGGATCGACCTCGAGATGGGTGCGCATATGGGTGGTGCCGTGGCTGACGCATTTCTCCAACACCCACGACGCGCGGGCCGCGACGTCGGCTTCGGAGAATTCCTTTTTGGATTTGGTGACCTCGTCGATGGCCTCGGCGAGGTCGCCTTTTTCGGAGCGGCAGCGCTCCATGATACAGGCCTTGTCGAGATGGATATGGGTCTCGATGAAGCCCGGCGACAGCAGCCGCCCATTCAGGTCCAGCGTCTCGCCCTCGGCGGCGAGGCCCGCCTCAATGGCCTTGATGCGCCCGTCCGCGATGCCGACATCGAGCGTGCGGCCGTCGCCGCCCGCCAGCACCGCGTTCTTGAGGATGAGGTCCATCAGCGCAACATATAGCGCTGGGTGAGCGGCAAGGTTTCGGCCGGCTCGCAGGTCGCCAACTCGCCATCGACGAAGACCTCGAAATTCTCAGGATTGACGGTGATCTCGGGGCAGGCATCGTTGTGCAGCATGTGGCTCTTGCCGAGCGAGCGTGTGCCCTTGACCGGCGCCACGGTCTTGCGCAAGCCGAGCCTGCCTTTGATGTCCGCATCCACCGCCGCCTGGGAAACAAAACTCATGCTGAGCGCCTCCTTGGCGCGCCCGAAGGCGCCCCATTGCGGGCGCATCAGCAGCGGCTCGCAGGTCATCAGCGAGGCCGCCGAATCGCCCATCGCCGACCATACGATGAAGCCGCCCTTGATGATCAGCTCGGGCTTGATGCCGAAAAAGGCCGGCCGCCACAGCACCACATCGGCGAGCTTGCCGTCTTCCAGCGAGCCGACATGCGCGTCGATGCCGAAAGTGCGCGCGGCGTTGATCGTATACTTCGCAATAAAGCGCTTGATGCGCTCATTGTCGCCGCGCGCGGTTTGCTCTTCGGCCAGGCGCCCGCGTTGATCGCGCATCTTGCTGGCGAGCTGCCAGGTGCGGCAGATGACCTCGTTGATGCGCCCCATGCCCTGGCTGTCCGAGCCGAGCATGGAAATGGCGCCGATATCGTGCAGCACGTCCTCCGCCGCGATGGTCTCGGCCCTGACCCGGCTTTCGGCGAAGGAGACATCCTCGGGCACCGCCGGGTTGAGATGGTGGCACACCATGATCATGTCGAGATGTTCGTCGAAGGTGTTGCGGGTGAAGGGGTTGGTCGGGTTGGTCGAGGACGGCAGGCAGTTGGGCTCGCCGGTGATGCGGATGATATCCGGTGCGTGGCCGCCGCCGGCGCCCTCGGCGTGATACATGTGGATGGTGCGGCCCTTGATCGCGGCCAGCGTATCCTCGAGGAAGCCGCTTTCATTGAGCGTATCGGTATGCAGCTGGACCTGGAAATCCATCTCGTCGGCGACCGAGAGGCAGCAATCGATTGCCGCCGGCATGGCGCCCCAATCCTCGTGGATCTTGAGCCCCATGGCGCCGCCGGCGAGCTGTTCCGGCAGTGAATTCGGCTTGGCCGAATTGCCGCGCCCGAGAAAGCCGAAATTGATCGGCCACTGCTCCGCCGCCTGCAGCATCTTGCCGACATTCCAGGCGCCGCCGCAATCGATGCCGACGGTGATCGGCCCGAGCGAGCCGCCGATCATGGTGGTGATGCCGCTTGAGATGGCATGTTCGCAGAGCTGGGCGCTGTCGAAATGGACATGCACGTCGATGCCACCGGGAGTCGCGATCAGGCCTTCGGCGTCGCGCACCGTGGTCGAGGCGCCGCAGAGCAGGTTCTTGTCGACGCCGTCCATGATCGCCGGATTGCCGGCCTTGCCGACGCCGGTGATGCGCCCTTCCTTGATGCCGATGTCACCCTTCACGACACCTAACACAGGGTCGATGACGATGGCGTTGGAGACCAGCATGTCGAGCGCGCCGGCGGCGCTGTTGAGGCCGGCGACGAGGCCGATGCCGTCGCGCAAAGTCTTGCCGCCGCCATGCAGGCATTCGTCGCCGGGCACGGCATGGTCATGCTCGATCTCAGCCAGCAGCGAGCTATCGCCGAGGCGCACCGCGTCGCCCGTGGTCGGGCCATAGAGCGCCGCGTAATGTTCGCGTGATATCTTCACCATGACTCTACGCTCCTTTAAAGCCGCGGGCGCGGGCGCGACTGAGCGCCGCCTGTTTGTTGGCTTCCGAGCGGTGCGAGCCGTCGGTCAGGCTGTTGAGGCCGTAAAGCTCGCCCGAGCCGCCGAACGCCACCAACGCCACCTCCTTGACCTCGCCCGGCTCGAAGCGCACCGCCGTCCCCGCCGGCACATCGAGATGCATGCCGTAGGAGGCGTCGCGGTCGAAGTCGAGCGCCTTGTTGGTCTCGAAGAAATGGTAGTGGCTGCCGATCTGGACCGGCCGGTCGCCGCTGTTGGTGACGCGGACGGATGCCTTGCGCCGCCCGGCGTTCAATTCGATCTCGCCCGCCGCCGGAATAATCTCGCCGGGCCGTACCTGATCCGCGTCGGCGAGCTGTTCGGTGCCGGGGCGGATCGGATCATGCACCGTAACCAGCTTGGTGCCGTCGGGGAACATGCCCTCGACCTGGATCATCGGCATCATGTCGCCAACGCCCGGCATCACGTCGTCGCTGCTGAGGATGGTGGCGCCGAAGCCGATCAGATCGGCGACCGAGCGGCCATCGCGCGCGCCTTCGAGAATTTCATCGCAGATCAGCGCGATGGCTTCCGGGTGGTTGAGCTTGAGGCCGCGCGCGCGGCGCTTGCGGGCCAGTTCGGCGGCGCTGAATATGAGCAGCCGCTCGGTTTCCGTCGGCGTCAGAAGCATCTCTCCCCGCTCTCTTTTATTGCCGGTTTGTTGTTACCGGGCGAGATTAACGTCCGCTCCGCCCGGCCTCAACCGGAAAGCGGCAGAGAGGAGTTTCGCGGCCCGCCCGGGATAAGTACGATGGCGCCGGACAACATTCGCCGAACCAGCATCCAAGAGGAATCATCATGGGCAAGCTATCGGGCAAGACTGCGATCGTCACCGGCGGCGCCAGCGGCATGGGCCGGGGTGTCGCCTTGAGTTTCGCCCAAGAGGGCGCCCGCGTCGCGGTACTCGATAGAAACGAGGCCGGCGCCAAGGAGGTGGCGCAAGCCGCCACCGCGAGCGGTGGGCAAGCGATCGGCCTGGCCTGCGACGTCGGCGACGAGGCCTCGGTGAAAAGCGCCTTCGCCGCCTCGGCCGAGGCGCTCGGAGACGTCGATATCCTGGTCAACAATGCCGGCATCGACACCATCGCTCTCATAGAGGATATGTCGACCGAGATGTGGGACGAGATGATGCGCGTCAATCTGAAGAGCATCTTCCTGTGCTCGCGCCAGGTGATTCCGGCGATGAAGAGCAAGGGCTGGGGCCGGATTATCAATTTCTCTTCGCAATTGGGGCATAAGGGGGCGCCGCTGATGGCCCATTACTGCGCCGCCAAGGCGGCGGTCATGGGCTTCACCCGCTCGCTCGCCTATGAGGTGATCGAGTACGGCATCACCGTCAATTCGATCAATCCGGGGCCGATCGACACGCCGCTCTATATGAGCATCCCCGAGGATTGGCGGCGCGATAAGGAGGCCTCGATGCCGATCAAACGGCCGGGCCGCGTCGAGGAAGTGGTGCCGACCGTGCTGCTGCTGGCCTCGGATGAGGGCTCGTTCTATGTCGGCGCCTCGATGAACATGAATGGCGGCGATGTGATGGTTTAGAGGACGGCGCGATGAATAAAAATAGCTGCGATATTCTGTTCGCCGGCGGCGAGGTGATTGACGGCACCGGCGCCGAGCGCGTGCGCGCCGACATGGCAGTCACCGGCGACCGGATCAGCGCCATCGGCGACCTCTCCGATATGCAGGCCGGGCGCAAAATCGACGCGACTGGGCGCATCGTCGCGCCCGGTTTTATCGACGTCCATACCCATGACGACAATCTCCTCTTCCGCGACGCCGATATGACGCCCAAGACGAGCCAGGGCGTGACCACGGTGGTGGTCGGCAATTGCGGCGTCAGCCTGGCGCCGCTGGTGCTCGGCGGCGCGCCGCCGCCGCCGCCGATGGACCTGTTGGGGGGCAGCGCCGACTATCGCTTCGAGCGCTTCGGCGATTATCTCGACGCCCTCGACAAAACGCCGCCGGCCGCCAACGCCGCCTTCCTGATCGGCCATTCGACGCTCCGCCTCGGCGCCATGAGCGATGTGACGCGCGCCGCCGATACGGGCGAGATCGACGCCATGGCAAAGGTGGTCGAAGAGGCCATGCAGTCGGGCGCCACCGGCTTCAGCACCGGCCTCATCTATGCCCCCAACAAGGCGGCGCCGACCGACGAGATCGTCGCTCTGGCCGAGGTCGCCGGCGACGCGGGCGGCATGTATGTCACCCATATGCGCAACGAGGGCGCCGATATCGACAAATCCCTCGACGAGACCTTCGAGATCGGCCGGCGCGCCGGCCTGCCGGTGGTGGTGTCGCACCACAAATGCGCCGGCAAGGAAAATCACGGCCGCAGCGCCGAGACGCTGGCACGCTTCGACAGCGCCCGCAGCGGCCAGAAAGTCGGCCTCGACGTCTATCCCTATACGGCGGGCTCGACGGTGATCATGGTCGACATGGTCGATGCGGCGGAGCGCGTCGTCATCACCTGGTCGGAGGCGCGGCCCGAATTCGCCGGCCGCGATCTCGCCGACATCGCCGCCGAACTGGGCTGCTCGGCGCGCGACGCGGCGGCGCAACTGATCCCCGGCGGCGCCATCTATTTCCTGATGGACGAAGCCGATGTGCGGCGCATCCTCGCCTATCCGCACGCCATGGTGGGCTCGGACGGCCTGCCGCACGACAAGCACCCGCATCCGCGTCTCTGGGGCACCTTCCCGCGCGTCCTCGGCCATTACGCGCGCGACCTCGGCCTGATCTCGCTGGAGGACGCGGTGCGCCGCATGACCGGCCTTTCCGCAGAACAGTTCGGTCTCAAGGACAGAGGCGTGCTGCAGCACGGCGGCTTCGCCGATATCACGATGTTCGACCCGGCGACAATTATCGACAGCGCCACCTTCGAAAAACCGATGACGCCGGCCGCCGGCATCGATGTCGTAATGGTCAATGGCGAGATCATCCGCCGGGAGGGCCGCGTCACCGGCGCCCGCCCGGGCCGCGCATTGCGGCGAAACCAGGCTTAACGGCGGCGCAAGAGACGTGTAGCTTAGCAGCGAACAAACGCGATTAGGGGGAGATCAGTCATGCAAAACGGTGCGCTTAAAGTATTGGTGCTGGGCGTCGGCAATATGGGGCGCAGCCACGCGCTGGCCTATCACACCATCGACGGCTTCGAGATCGTCGGCCTGTGCAGCCCGTCGATCCACGGCCGCAACGATCTGCCGGGCGAACTCAGCGATTATCCCAAATATACCGATTTCGACGCCGCGCTCATCGAGACCAAGCCGGATGCCGTCTCCGTCAACACCTATCCCGACACCCATGCCGATTTCTGCCGCAAGACGTTTGGCGCCGGCTGCCATGTGTTCACCGAAAAGCCGCTCGCCACCACGGTCGCCGACGCGCAGGAGATCGTCGACATGGCCAAGGCCGCCGGCAAGAAGCTGGTGATCGGCTATATCCTGCGCGTCCATCCGGCTTGGGTTGAGTTTATCGAGCGCGCCCGGGGCCTGGGCAAGCCGCTGGTGATGCGCATGAACCTCAATCAGCAATCGAGCGGCGAACCCTGGACCTGGCACCGCAATCTGATGCAATCGCTCACCCCGATCGTCGATTGCGGCGTGCATTATGTCGATGTCATGTGCCAGATGACGGGCGCCAAGCCGGTCAAGGTGCACGGCATGGGGGCCAAGCTCAGCGACGAAATCAAGATGCAGAATTACGGCCATCTCCATGTTGAATTCGATGATGGTTCCGTCGGCTGGTACGAAGCCGGCTGGGAGCCGATGATGAGCGAGACCGCGTTTTTCGTCAAAGACGTGGTCGGCCCCAAGGGCTCGGTCTCCATCGTCGTGCCGCAGGAAGGCCAGGAGCATGCCTCGTCGGACGATATCGATTCGCACGTCAAAACCAACGCCATCCTGTGCCATTCGAGCGAGATCGACGAAAACAACAAATTCGTGCATGAGGACGAGTGGATCAACATGGCCGACGAGCCGGGCCATCAGGAACTGTGCGACCGCGAGCAGGAATATCTCTTGAAGGCGATCAACGAGGATGTCGATCTCACCGAGCATATGCAGAACGGCGTCGATTCGCTCAAGATCGTCGTCGCCGCGCAGGAAAGCATCGATACGGGCGAGATCGTGCGCCTCGATTAGCGCCGCGGCGCCCGGGCACATTTTCATGCCGTTTGCCCCGCGCAATCCGGCATATGAAGCGGTGGCGCGGGAGAGCTATGCGCGCCTTCATGCTCCTTCTCGGCGCCGAGCTGCGCTTGAAGGCGCGCAAGGAGCTGACGCAACAGAACGGCTTCCTGCATGGCGGCGTGGTCGCCGCGCTCGCCGACGTGGCGGGCGGCTATGCGGCGTTCACGCTGTTCGAGGCCGGCGCCGACATTCTCACCGTCGAGATCAAGATCAATTTTATCGCGCCGGCCGCCGGCGAGGCGCTGATCGCGCGCGGCGAGGTGATCAAATCGGGCCGCACGCTCTCGATCGTCAGGAGCGAAGTCTTCGCCGTCAATGACGGCACCGAAACCCTCTGCGCCGCCGGGCTGGGTTCGCTGATGACGCGCCGGCCCTGACCGCCTCCCCTACTCCAGCCGAATTCCTCAATCATGCGCCTCAAAGCAACTTTCTCTTGCTCTCGGCTCAGACTGGTCACATATCTGGTCAGAATAACGAGTGTCGTGGGATGTAAGCAGTGGAGGATGCATGCGCAAGGCATGGCAGGTTCAGGACGCGAAAGCGTGTTTTAGCGAGTTGCTCGAGGCGTGTATTACCGAAGGCCCGCAGGTTGTAACCAATCGTGGCGTCGAGGCGGCCGTGCTCGTCCCGATCGAGCAATGGCGCAGGTTGCAGAGCATGACGAAGCCAAACCTGAAGGACCTGCTCCTCGCGCCGCAAGCGCGCAGCGATGCACTCACACCGCCGCGCAAGAAGCATCGCCATCGGTCGGCGGCGATCATCGGGTAAGCCGTGTGTCTTCTCGACACCAACATCGTTTCGGAGTTGCGGTGCCCGCCCTCCCCTACTCCAGCACGAACTCCTCGATCATCGGATTGAGGCTGGCGGTCAGGCCGCCGTCGACCATCAGGTTGGCGCCGTTGACGAAGGCGGCCTCGTCGGCGGCGATGAAGGCGACGGCGGCGGCGATGTCCTCGGGCTGGCCGACGCGCCCGACCGGGTACCAGCGCGCCAGGGTGTCGAAAATCTCCGGGTTCTTTTGGCGCCGGATGCGCCAGGTTTCGATATCGGTCTCGATGGTGCCCGGCGAGATCATGTTGGTGCGGATGCCCTTCGGGCCGTATTCGCCGGACAGCGTCTGGGTCAGGCTGTAGAGCCCGGCCTTGGCGGCGCTGTAGCCGGGATTGCCGAGCGCGACGAAGCCGTTGACCGAGCCGATATTGACGATCGCGCCGTGGCCGCGCGCCACCATGCCGGGCAGCACCGCCTTGGCGGCCAGGAAATGCCCGCGCAGATTGACCGCGATCTCCTTGTCCCAGTCCTCGGGCGCGGTGTCCTCCAAGGAGCCGCGTTGCGCCCAGCCGGCATTGTTGATCAACACGTCGAGCGGCCCGAGCGCCTGCTCCGCTTCAGCCACGGCGTTTTGGATCGAGGCCCAATCGGTGATATCGGCACTGACGGCGGCGGCGCGCCCGCCCGCGGCGGCGACCTGGCGCAGCGTTTCCTCGGCCGCCGCGCCGTTCTTGTCGAGCACCGCGATGGCGCCGCCTTCGCCGGCGAGGCGCAAGCAAATGGCGCGGCCGATGCCGCCGCCGCCGCCGGTGACCATTATTGTCTTGTCCGTGTAGCGTTTCACTGGGCTTCTCCCGGTTCTGCATCCTCGCCGTCGGGGTCAAAGACTTTCAGCGCCTCGCGCACGTGATCGAGCGAGGCCAATGCCATATGGCCGTAATTATAGAATGCGATACCCGCCGCGCCAGCCTGTTTCAGCGCCTTGGCGGCGGCCACGGTTTCGGCGCCGTCGGCGAGGTCGGGATAGGTCGGGCGCAGGATGAAATTGAGCTTGGCATCCGGGCCGGCGCGCCGGCGCACATCGCCGGCATCGACCGCCACCGCCTCGGCGCTCGGCTCATAGGCCGGTATCTCCAGCACATCCGCGACCTCGGCGAGGCGCTTCAGATCGCTGCCCTCGAACCAACTCGCCGCCGTCGGCCGCTGCACGGTGGGAATGACGGCGAGCTCGGTTTGTTTGGGCACCGCCTCGCGCACGCGCGCCACCAGATCGCTTACCACCTTGCAGCGCCAATTCAGGAACGCCGCCCATTCCGGATCGGTCACCAGATCGGCGATCAGCCATTCATAGGCGGTCCCGTCGGGCACCGCCTTGGCGTTGGCGAAAAAATGATCGATCGAATCCATGCATTGCTGGCGCAGGCGCGCCACGTCGATGCCCGCCGCCGTGGCGCCTGAAACGCAAGCATCGGAAAAACACAAGCCGAGCAGCCATTTGACCCAGCGATTGAGCGGCAGCAGCGAAAATTCATGGTGGAAGCCATGCTCATAGGGGAGGAAACCGGGCGTCTCCAGGGCGATGCCGTCCAATTCGTAAAGCTCCGCCATATCGGCGCAAAGCGTCGCCACATATTCCTGCACGTCCTCGAAGGCGGGGCAGAGATTGTAGTGATAGGGATCGCCGTAAGCATTGCGCACGGCATATTCGGGATGGCGAATGCCCAATTCCATATTGTGCAGGCAGACGGTCCAGGCGACGCGCTTGAAATCGGGCGCAGCTGTGCGCAGCTCGTCGAAGAAATCATGCTCGGCGAGAACGCTGTTCATGATCGGATGGATGGCGCCGTAACGCTCCTGGCGCGGCAGGAAATAGACCGTGCCGTCCTCGGGAAAATAGACGCGGCGCTTGCGCGCATGCGGGCGCAGGAACTTGCCGGCGTGATAGCTGGCGGCGAGGGTTATGGTGTTGATGCCGCAGGCGCGGTAGCGCTCGAGAACATTCTCCACCCCCTCTTCGTTCAAATCCCAGGCATATGTGTACATGCCCTTATACATAAGCTATCTCCGAATCCTGTGGCTATCTCCGAATCCTGTTGGCGCCGCAATTCCCGCCTGCGATCCTACTCGACACCTGCTTCCCCGCCAAAGGTGATATGTTCAGCGCCCGGCCCTAGGCCAAAAATTTCAGGTTAGCCAGGAATGTCCGAATTCTCGTTTCTCAACGCCGCCGCCGTGATCGTCACGCTGGCCGCTCTGTTCGGATATATCAATCACCGCTGGCTCGGTCTGCCGCACGCCATCGGCATCGTCGTCATCGCCCTGTTGGCGTCGCTCGGCGCGATCGCGCTCGACGCCATCTTTCCCGCCCTGGCGCTTCAGCAAACGGTGCGCGCCATCCTCGCCAATATCGATTTTCACGATGTGCTGATGAAAGGCATGTTGAGCTTTCTGCTCTTCGCCGGCGCGCTGCACGTCAATCTCGACGATCTGCTGAGCCGCAAATGGGCGATCGGCACGATGGCGACGGCGGGCGTGTTGATGTCCACCTTCATGGTCGGCTTCGCCGTCTACGGCGTCTCCTCGGCGCTCGATATCGCCATCCCGTTGAGCTATTGTCTGGTGTTCGGCGCACTGATCGCGCCGACCGACCCGGTGGCGGTGCTCGGTATTCTCAAAACGGTCAAGCTGCCGCAATCGCTGGAGGCCAAGATCGCCGGCGAGAGCCTGTTCAATGACGGCGTCGGCGTGGTGGTGTTCATCATCATGGTAGCGATCGCCGGTGGCGGCGGCCATAGCGGGGAAAGCGTCGGCACGCTCGACGTCATCCGCCTGTTCGCGCAGGAGGCGCTCGGCGGCGCGGCGCTCGGTCTGGCGGCCGGCTATATCGCCTACCGCGCCATGAAATCGATCGATGAGCATAATCTCGAAGTGCTGATCACCCTGGCCCTGGTGATGTTGACCTATGGCGTTGCCGCGGCACTTCATCTCTCGGGGCCGATTGCCGTGGTCATCGCCGGGCTGCTGATCGGCAACCGGGGGACGCGCCTGGCGATGAGCGAGAAGACGCGCGACCATGTGCAAAAATTCTGGTCTCTCCTCGATGAGATCATGAATTCGGCGCTCTTCCTGCTGATCGGCTTCGAGGTTTTCGCGCTCAGTATTTCCGGCAATGTCGTGGCTCTCATGATCATCGCCATCCCGATTGCCCTGGCGGCGCGCTTTATCAGCGTGGCGACGCCGCTGACGCTGCTCTCGCTAAGGCGCGATTTCACCAAGGGCGCCATCCCGGTGCTCATCTGGGGCGGCCTGCGCGGCGGCATATCCGTGGCGCTCGTTCTTTCGCTGCCGCAAAGCGCCATCAAGGACACCCTGCTCGCCGTCACTTACGGCGTCGTCATCTTCTCGATCGTGGTGCAGGGCCTGACGGTAAAATTCGTCGTCAAGCATATGGTGAAGTAAGAGGTTGCGTTTTCACGCCGCCGGCGATGCCCGCCAGCGCCCGAGCACGACCAGCAACAGCAGCCAGCCGGCGAACGCCCAGGCGGTGAAAATGAAGGCCAGCGTTTCGACCGTGACGCCGGCATCGAACAGCCAGCCCATGACGGCGGGTGCCAGCGCGCTGACCAGGATCATGATCGCCATCACCAGCGAACGAATGGCGCCGAGATGGCGGACGCCGTAAAGCTCGGCCCAGATCGCGGTAAATGAGGTAAACACCATGCCCATGCAGAGGCCGAGCCCGGCCATGAACAGCATCGCCGCCGCCGGGTGACTGAACAGCGCAAGAGCCAGCATCGAGACCATGATGGGGAGCAGCGCATAGGGCGCGATGCGGATTGCGCCGATGCGGTCGATCAACGGGCCCATGACCAGCGAACTGGCAATCGAGGCGGCGGCATAGGCGGTGAAGCAGGTTGCCAGCCAGGCCAGCGACCAGCCCTTGACCTCGGCCAAATGGGCCTGGTGGATCAACAGGCCGGTGAATATGAAGGGCGGCGCCAACATGGCGATTTGAATGAGATAAAAGCGCACATCGCGCAGCACTTCGGCTTGCGTCCATTGGCGGCCGCTTTCACCCGAGGATGCGGAGGGCTCGGCGAGGCGCGCCAAATAGCTCCGGTGACGCTCGCCATGGCCGCGCAGCAGCCACACCAGAGAAGGAATAAACAGCGCCGCGCCGATGCCGGCATAGACCAACCAGGCGCCGCGCCATCCCAGCGCCGCCAACAGGGCGATGGAGAGCAGCGGAAACACCGCCTCGCCGAGGGGATGGCCGAGCATGGCGATACTGATCGCCTTGCCGCGCCCGCTATCGAAATAACGCGCCATGCTGGTCATATAGGTATGGGTGAGCAGGCTTTGGCAGCTGAGACGCAGCATGAACAGCGCCACCGCCAACAGCACGACCGAAGGCGCCACGCCCATGACGATACAGGCGCCGACCGCCGCCACGCCGAGCAGCGCCACCCACAGGCGCAAATCGACGCGGTCGATAAAGCGCCCGAGCCAAATCAACAACACCCCGGCGGCCAAGGAGGCGAGCGAATAGACCAGGCCGAAATCGCCATGCGAGAGCGCTAAGGCGGCGCGGATCTCGGCGCTGAAGATGCCGATGAAATAGGTCTGCCCGAAGCTCGAAAAGAGCGCCACGAGCAGGCCGAAAGCGAGAAAGCGCCGATATTGAATAATGAAACGAAAATAGCTCATCTCTACGATTTTCTAACGCGCCCGGCGCGGCGGAGCAAACATCGCGGCGTCTTATGGGCGTGCAATTTGGGCACGGCTCGATAAAATCCGCGCGACGCAATTTGCAGGACCGAACAGCATGAACATCAACAGCGCCTTCGACGGCGGCAATATCGCCTGCCTCGATTGTTCCCAAGCCAGCGATATACGCCTTGAAATCCGTAACGATCGGGAATCGGAATTTTTCCAATGGTTCTATTTCCGCCTGAGCGGCGCCAAGGGGCGGCCTTGCGAATTGAAGATCGTCAACGCCGGCGCCGCCGCCTACCCCAAGGGCTGGGAGAATTACCGCGCCGTCGCCTCTTATGACCGCGAGGATTGGTTCCGCGTTGCCACCGATTATGACGGCAAGATCCTCACCATCCGCTACCGCCCGGAGCGCGACAGCGTCTATTACGCCTATTTTGCGCCCTATTCGATGGAGCGCCATCACGATCTGCTGGCGCATAGCCTGACCTCGCCGCGCACCGCCCTGGAAAGCCTCGGCGAGACATTGGACGGACAGCAGATCGACCTCCTGACCATCGGCGAGCCGGCGCCGGAAAAGCGTGCGCTATGGGCAATTGCGCGCCAGCATCCGGGCGAGACCATGGCCGAATGGTGGATGGAAGGTTTTCTCCAAAGGCTGTTGGACGGCGATGATCCGGTGGCGCGGGCGCTGCTCGACAAGGCCGTCTTTCACATCGTTCCCAACATGAATCCCGACGGCAGCCGGCGCGGCCATCTGCGCACCAATGCGGCCGGCATCAACCTCAACCGCGAATGGCAAGAACCCAGTCAAGAGAAAAGCCCGGAAGTCTATTGGGTGCGCCGGCGCATGGAAGAGACCGGCGTCGGTTTTTGCCTCGACGTGCATGGCGACGAAGCGATCCCGCATAACTTCATCGCCGGGCCGGAAGGCGTGCCGTCGTTCAGCAAGCGTCAGGGCAAGCTGCTCGGCGCTTACAAGGAGGCGCTTCTCAGCGCCAATCCAGATTTTCAGCTCAGCCATGGCTACCCGGCCAACAAGCCGGGCAAGGCGAATCTGAAAATCGGCGCCAACTGGATAGCCGAGCGCTTCGGCTGTCTCTCCATGACCCTGGAAATGCCGTTCAAGGACATCGCCGATGTCGCTGAGCAACGCCAGGGCTGGTCGCCCGCCCGCTGCCGCGCCATGGGGCGCTCGAACCTCGACGCCATCCATGCGGTGCTGGGCGATCTGCGTTGAAACCGGTGGTTAGAATCCACCGGGCATGCTCTAGCCAAAACGTTTCAGATAATCCTCGGCCAGCCGGCACGAGGCCGAGGTGAAGCCCGGCTCGGTGTTCTGGGAAAACTCAGTATGCCGGCGCGAAGCAAGCCAGGCGAGCTCGGCGACGCGGCGCAGCATGATGACCGTCGGAATCTCGGCTTCAAGCGCGGCGGGCAGCTCACCCACCCTGCGATAACCTTCAAGCCACACCGCTATCAGCTCGGGCATATCGGGCCGGTCCTGAATGAAGCTCAAAGCGGTGGCGAGATCGTAGGTGTACCAACTGAAGCCACAATCGTCGAAATCTATCACCTTGGTGCGCTCACCCTCGATCAGGATGTTGGCGAGCCTGAGATCGGCGTGGGTGAGGCCGAAATGCCGGGGATGGCGCCCCAGAGCGACGAGTCTTCGCGCGATCACTTCGACCATGCGGCCGAGGCAAACCAGCGCTTCGTTGTCCATGCCCACGGCGTCCTGCCAGCGGCCAAAGCCGTTACAGTTGGCGAAAATCTCGTCGGGACTCCAGACCGGCCGGGTGAAGCCTGGCGGTAGAGTCCAATTCTTCGCCTGGCGGTGCATGTGCGCGGTGACCTCGCCGAGGCGGGCAAAGCCCAGCGTTAGAGAATCGGGATCGGGGCCGGGCTCGACACCTTCGAGGAAGCTGAACATCACCGCGCAGCGTGGCCGGTCAAACTCGGGCGAGTTCAGCGTTTGGACAAAGCGGCCATGCTTGTCGGCGATCGGGTCGAGAGTCTCAATAACCGATTGCCGGCGCAGCGCGCGGATCCAGTCGACCTCCGAGGCGATCATCGCCGCGCGGTGATAGTCCAAGCGGTGGGAGTGAATCCTGAGAACATATTTCTCCGCCCGTTCCCTGTCATCGACCAGCAGAACGGTGTTTTCCGACTGGTTCAACGGCGCAATGGTCACGTCGTCGGAAAAACCGTATTGCTTGACGAGCTTGCGGGCCTGGCGTTCGAATGTGCCGGTGTAGAGCGCCGGGTCCGGTGGTGCATCAATTGTCATGGGCCCCGCCGCACCGAGGTGAAGATATGCCCGGAGGGTACGCAGGGATGAGACGGGAGTCCATGTCAAGCGTTCACGAGGCGGCGCCCGGGATCACTGGTTTTCAATGACTTCCTCGGTCGTCACCATGTTTGCGGCGGGCGCGCAATGCTCGGGCTGCCATTCGGCTATCAGCCGCTCGGCCTCGGCGATCTCAGCGGCGCTGAGTCGTTTCGATAGGCTGGGCATGTCGCGCGGCGCGGCACCGACACCGCCGGCATTGGCGACGCCGTACCAGAAGTAGGAGCGAGCGAAATTCTGCTCCTCACGCCAGCCGGTCCAGTATCGCGAACCCAGCTTGAACTGCGCGCGCGTCACCGCATTTGGCCTTGGCCGACAAATCCGCCATATCCCGCCGCTTGTCCCGTTCGCGGCGTTGTTCCGCCGTTTCGGCGAGCGTGACCGTGCCGTCCGGCCCATAGGTCACATGCATCACGTCACTGGTGCTGCCCCATGGGTGGCGGTAGACATGGATCGTTCCGTCCTCGCCGCGTTCGCTGTGGTCCGGCGCGCCGAGCGCATCCTCTACCTGATCGCGTGTGGCGCCGATCTGAGCTATGGAGAGATCTTCGCGCAACTCATTTTGCCGGCGCCGGCGAAGTTGCGAAGCCGTCTCGGCGCGCGCGACCATACCGTCCGGTCCATAGGTCACATACATCACGACATGCGCGCTGTCCCGTTGGCGGCGGTACACCTGGATCGTTGCGTCCGCGTGACTTTCGCTGTGGTCCGGCTCGCCCAGCACCTCCTCTACCTGTGCGCGGGTGGCGCCAATCCGGATTACCTAAAACTCTTCCGCCAATTCTCTACGCCCACGCTCAGCCGCGGTCTCGACGCGTACGACCTTGTCATCCGCTCCGTAGGTGATCGACAGTTCGCCTTTCTGGTCTTCGTATAGATTGTGGATCAGGATGGGCTGGGCGATGAGCAAGCCCAGCCCAATCAACGGCAGGGCATAGCCAATGTTGGGGTGGGCGCCGCTCAAGTCGATGGACGGTACGCGACCGGTTTTTTTGGGCGCGCGTCCCCTATCGTATCGGTAGGTGTCGATCCGCCCCGCCTTCGTCTCTACGCTGTCGATGGGGCTACCGAGAGCGCCTTCGACCGTCTCCCGGTCGGCGCCGACAACGATGGCCGAAAGATCGGTCGCCTCGATTCCCCTACTTACAATGACGGCCGAACAGCCCCCGATCGATGATGCGACGACCGCCACGACGAGCAGCATTGCCTTCGCTCTCATGACCTCCTCTCCCCGGCGAGCGGCGGCGGTTTACGGTCGCGCGACGCGCTTCGCCTGCCAGAAGCTCATACAACCATGATATTCCGAACTGCTTATTTGTCCCGAGGCCGAATCACCGGAAAACTTGCCTTTGACCCGGACCGGCCGCACCTCGCCAGCATAAAGGAAAATCTTGTCGAATGAATCGAGTTCGGCGCTGAACGCTTCGGTTCTGGCACTGGATTTGGCGGCGGCGGCAGACCAGTAGCCCGCCAACATACCGTCCTTAATCGTGAATTCGACCTTGGAGGCGCCAAAACACAGGTTTCCATCGCCTTCGCCAACCCATTTGCCGTCAAACTCGCTGCCACCCGCCAAGGACGGAGCGGCCGTCGCCAGTGCCAGCAAAATAACCGGACCGCCGATCAAGCCTATATTTCTCATCAATGTCCGACATGAATTCCGCATTGCATACACCGATTCCCGCGCCGGCGGCTTCAAGACATGCCGGCTGTTGTTGCTGCTCCGGCCAATGTCTTCGCAGCGCCGGGCAATGCGAAGCGGTTTGGATTTCCGGCGCCGTTCGCCGTGGTCAGCACCCGCTGGCGGTAATAACCGTTGTTGCTACAATGGCCGGATAGCGGAGTCGGAGATATGCGAAACGTCAAAAAAGCCGTATTTCCCGCCCTTGTTCCGGCACTTGCCGAGCTCGGCCACATATACATATAGGGCCAGAGCGTGGAGCAGGACTATGTCGAGGCGGCGAAGTGGACCCAAATTGCCGCCGACCGGGGCGACGCCAGGGCCCAGTTCAAACTCGGCTACATGTACGCCGAGGGACAGGGCGTCATCGAGGACCTTGGCGAGGCGGCGAAATGGTATCGCAAGGCCGGCGAGCAGAGCCAGGCCATCGCCCAGTTTAATCTCGGTCTGATGTACGCCGAGGGCCAGGGCGTGCCCGAGGACCTTGGCGAGGCGGCGAAATGGTACCGCATGGCCGGCGAGCAAGGTGAAGCCGTCGCCCAGTTCAACCTCGGCCTGATGTACGCCGAAGGCCAGGGCGTGCCTGAGGATCTTGGCGAAGCGGCGAAGTGGTACCAGATGGCCGCCGAGCAGGGCCAGGCCAAGGCGCAGCACAATTTCGGCATCATGTACGCCATCGGCCAGATCGTGCCTGAGGACTATGTGCTGGCCCATATGTGGCTCGACCTTTCGGCGCGCCAGGGATATGCCAGCGCCGTCGGCAACCGCGACATCGTGGCCGGCAAAATGACCCGCGAGGAGATTGCCGAAGCGAAAAAATGGCGCGCGATTGGTTGGACAAGCGCGACGCCGCGACAGAGGATTCCGAGAGCGCCAAGGCGGCGCCGGAATCCGGCACCGAGGCGGAGCCGAAATCCAGCAACGAGGCAGGCGGCGGCAAACCGGAGCAGCCGGAGATCGAGTTGGTACTCCTAGATGAAGAACGAATTGCCGTCAAGAATTTGAAAGTAAGGGCGCGCCCCGGCACCTCGTTCGCGCGCCTCGCGACATTGAAAAAAGGCAGCCATGTCAGGGTGACGGGCCGCACGCCAAGCGGCGAATGGTGCCGCGTGGCGCTCGGCGACGGTGACGATGGCTTTGTTTTCGCCAAGCTGTTGGCCGCCGCCGCCAGCCAACCCGGGGAGAGAGCCCAGCCACGGCAGCCACGGGAGCCTGTGGAAATCGCCGAGGCGCAAGAGATCGTCAAGGTGCAAGAGCCGGAGGAAGCCGAAGAAGAGGCCGCCCCGCCGCCGCCGCCGCCGCCGGACTTCAAGGCCGGATTGGCGGCCTACCGTCGCGGCGACTTCGCGGCGGCGCTCGAGGAGTTTCGCCCGCTTGCCGAGGACGGCCAGGCCAACGCCCAGAACAATCTCGCCTTCATGTATGACGAAGGCCACGGCGTGACGCAGGACCATGGCGAGGCTTTGAGATGGTACCAAAAGGCCGCCGAGCAAGGCGTCGCCAATGCCCGCGCCAGACTCGGCATCATGTATGCCGAGGGCCTGGGCGTCGGCGAAGACCGTAGCGAGGCGGCGAAGTGGACCGGCATGGCCGCCGAACAGGGCGTCGCCAATGCGCAGGCCAGACTCGGCGGCATGTATGCCGAGGGCCAGGGCGTGGCAGCCGACCAGGGTGCGGCGGCGAAGTGGACCCGCATAGCCGCCAAACAGGGCTTTGCCGAGGCCCAGTCCAGACTCGGCGACATCTACGACGAAGGCCGGGGCGTGCCGGTGAACCATGTCGAGGCGCTGAAATGGTATCGCCTGGCCGGCGAGCAGGGCGTCGTCGAGGCGCAGACCAGACTCGGCTACAAGTATGACGAGGGCGTCGGGGTGACGCAGGATCTGGCCGCCGCGGTGAAGTGGTACCGCATGGCCGCCGGGCAGGGCGACGCCGCAGCCGGGGCCAGGCTCGGTCATATGCATGACGAGGGCCACGGCGTGCCGGTCGACCATGGCGAGGCGGTGAAATGGTACCAGCTCGCCGCCGACCAGGGCGACGCCACGGCGCGCTTCAGCCTCGGCTATATGTATGCCGAGGGCGAGGGCGTGGCGGTGAATTATGGCGCAGCGGTGAAGTGGTACCAAACGGCCGCCGAGCAGGGCGTTGCCGCGGCCCAGGTCACCCTCGGCTATATGTATGACGAAGGCCAGGGCGTGCTGGTCGACCCCGGCGAGGCGCTGAGATGGTATCGCATGGCCGGCGAGCAGGGCGTCGCCAAGGCCCAGGTCAGACTCGGCTATATGTATGACGAGGGCCTCGGCGTGCCGCAGGACTATGGCGAGGCGGCGAAATGGTACGAGATGGCGGCCGAACAGGGCATCGCCCAGGCCCAGCACGACCTCGCCAATATGTACAGCCACGGCCAAGGCGTGGCGCAGGACCATGGCGCGGCGGCGAAGTGGTACCAAAAAGCCGCCGAGCAGGGCCGTATCGCCGCCCAGATCAAAATCGGCCTGATGTACGCCGATGGCCTCGGCGTGGCGCGCGACTATGTGCAAGCCCATATGTGGTGGAGCCTTGCCGCCAGCCAGGGAGGTGAGAGCGCCGCCTTCGCGCGCGAAGTCGTGTGGATCATGATGATCCCGGCGGAGATCGCCGAAGCGGAAAACCTGGCCAACGAGTGGAGCGCCAAATGATCACGCCACGCCGATCCTTGCCGGCCGCCTCACCTCGCGGCCAACT
>PVBE010345761.1_pt1 | contig 19690 bp, 15 predicted proteins | sample 1631181 | NCBI WGS metagenome assembly PVBE01 (sample SAMN08397723, study PRJNA350692) | Marine metagenome, whole genome shotgun sequencing project. | isolation source: water | place: Pacific Ocean | collected 2012-04 | reverse complement strand
TGCATCTAGAGCACCATCCCGGCCTCATCGTCGTCGACTACCTCCAATTGATGACAGCTTCAGGGCGACGAGAAAATCGGGTTCAGGAAATCACGGAAATTACCCGCTCACTTAAAGCACTAGCCCGAGAATTAAAAATTCCAATCATCGCCTGTGCCCAGTTGTCACGCGCTGTTGAGCAAAGACCCGATTCAAAGCCCCGCCTCTCGGATCTTCGAGAAAGCGGCTCGATTGAGCAAGATGCCGATCTTGTGATATTCCTTCATGAACCTGACAGGGATGACGAGATGGCCATTGGCCGCCCAGTTAATCTCAAGCTCGATATTGCGAAGCATCGGAATGGTCCTACAGGAACAGTGGATCTTCGGTTCATCCGCCCACAGGGAAGATTTGAGGAGGCGTCCGGTCGTGCCATGTAGTGAATACTTGAAAGAATGAACAAACCTATGGGCCGAGATTTCCGTGCTCCTCCGACCATTCACGTCGGGCAAGGAGCCCTGCATCAATTAGTGCCGACCCTCCAAACCATAGGTGCTAAACGCGCAGTCATCGTCACCGATCGTGTCATGGCAGATTCAGAATGGGCCGGTCGCCTCGAAAATCTCGCAGCTGAATCAGACATAGCCACACGTGTCGTTGGCGAGCTTAAGGGCGAGCCAACAACGAAAGATGTGGACGCCGCGCTCGAAGCAATTAAAACATTCAAAGCCGACGTTGTTATCGGATTTGGAGGCGGTAGCGCTCTGGATACGGCCAAGATGGCTGCCGTGCTAAGAACAAACGGTGGAACAACCGCGGACTACGAGGGGTATAACCAAATCGGTAAACCAGGAACTCCCGTCGTTGCGGTGCCCACAACCGCCGGCACTGGAAGTGAGGTTACTCGCGGTGCAGCAATAACCGACGAACTCCGGGACGTGAAAATGCTGCTGATGAGCCCCCACCTAATTCCTGCGGTAGCAATTGTTGATCCTGAACCTACCCAGACAATGCCTCCAACCGTCACCGCATCGACAGGTCTGGACGCTCTCACTCACGGTATTGAAGCCTACGTCTCCCGTCGTGGATACCCGCTCACCGATGCCCTCGCGATCGACGCTATAGCCCGGATAGCTGGAGCACTTCCCCGTGTATATGCCCAACCCAACAACATTGAAGCACGGGAAGAAATGGCTGTCGCGTCGCTCCATGCCGGACTCGCCTTCAACAACGCTTCAGTCGGCCTCGTTCACGGAATGTCGAGGCCGATAGGTGCTTATTTTCACGTACCACATGGCCTGTCAAATGCCATGCTGTTACCCACAGTTATGGCATTTAGTATCAGTGGACACCCCTCTCGATATGCGCAGGTAGCAAAGGCTCTTGGCTCAGGCCTCGATGACCCTACTGCGGCAACTGAAGCAAGCGTTCAAATTGTTCGCGATTTGGCGGATGAGTTGGAAGTACCTACTCTTCGGGAATGGGGTGTTAACGAGCAGGCGTTCCGCGAGGTTATGAGCACGATGGCACACGACGCTATTGATAGTGGGAGCCCAGCCAACAATCCTCGATCAGCCAGCCATAAGGAAATTGTCGCGCTCTACGAGGAAGTAATCAGCACCTAATTTTTCAGGCTCCAATGACGAACAGCACTGCATCAGGAGCATCGCAGTTCCCCCCCCCGATATACTCGGGTCTCGCTTCCAGCACAACCACTCCTGCAAGTACCTATTAGATCGTAATGGCCCTCGGAATCCTCAACCGCCTCGTTGGCGATAACGCGACTAGAACTGCGCGTAAGTACGCCTCTTTCATCAGTCGTGTCAACGATCTTGAAAACGAAATTCAGGCGTTATCTGACCAGGAACTCCTGGGACAAACCCCACACTTCCGCGGACGTCTCGTTGCCGGTGAGACTGCTGATGACGTAATGGTCGAAGCATTTGCAACCGTCCGGGAGGCTATACGACGACAAACCGGAGAGCGGCAATTTGACGTGCAACTTATGGGCGGCGCCATTCTTCACGGAGGTGACATTGCGGAAATGCGAACAGGAGAGGGCAAAACTTCTGTTGCCACGCTAGCCGCTTATCTCAATGCCCTTACGACACACGGCGTCCACATCGTAACCGTAAACGACTATCTAGCTGACCGTGACGCGAACTGGTATGGGCGTGCGCTGGTCGAACGACTCGGCATGACGGTCGGGGCTATTCAAAGCGGCATGGATACTGAGGCACGTCGCGCCGCCTACAAATCCGACATTACCTACGGAACCAACAATGAATTCGGATTCGACTACCTTAGAGACAACATGGTTCATAGCCTTGATGATCGTGTGCAACGAGGCCTGCACTACGCGATTGTCGATGAAGTCGACAACATCCTCATAGATGAAGCTCGAACGCCGCTAATCATTTCAGGAGCGGCAGAAGACTCTACGGATCACTACTACCGTATGGCACAAGTGGTCCGAGGTCTCGAAGAAAACGTCGACTACACCGTAGACCTCAAGTTGCGAGCAGTAAGCCTCACTGAAGCTGGGATCGCAAAGTTAGAGCGCATTCTGGATATCGAGAACCTGTACGACGACCAGTCATTCGAACTCGTCCATTACATCGAGCAGGCAGTAAAAGCCCAAATCACCCACGAGCGGGGTCGCGACTATGTGCTCGTCAGAGACGGGAACGTCCTTGACCACAAAGACCGAAACGCCGAGGTCGTAATTGTGGATGAGTTCACCGGACGGCTGATGCATGGACGTCGATACAGTGAAGGATTACACCAAGCGATCGAGGCTAAAGAAGGCGTCACCGTCCAAAGAGAAAGCCAGACGCTCGCAACCGTCACCTTCCAGAATTACTTTGGCATGTACGACAAGCTTGCCGGAATGACTGGAACAGCCAAAACCGAAGAAGACGAGCTACGGGCAATCTACGCTGTTGACGTCCTTGTAACACCAACCAATCTGGAAATGGTTCGTCAAGACCTACCGGATTTGGTCTATAGAACCGCCTCGGCCCGCGACACGGCTGTCATTGATTCGATTAAGCAGATCAATGAAACCGGCCAACCAATTCTCGTCGGCACCACGTCCATAGAAAAATCTGAGGCCCTAAGCCGCCTGCTGAAACAACGGGGGATTACCCATAACGTCCTCAACGCAAAGTATCACGCCCAAGAAGCAGAAATTGTCGCCGAGGCTGGGCGAGAAGCTTCGGTCACGATCGCGACTAACATGGCCGGTCGAGGCACGGACATTATTCTTGGCGGTAAGCCGGCCAACCGAGATCTCGACGAATGGCAATCGGAACATGATCGAGTACTAGAGCACGGTGGGCTGTACGTGATCGGAACCGAGCGCCACGATGCCCGTCGTATTGATAATCAGCTTCGTGGCCGATCCGGCCGTCAGGGCGACGATGGAAAATCACAGTTTTATGTTTCGCTAGAAGACGACCTCATGCGCCGGTTTAGCTCAGATCGAGTCAAGGGTGTAATGGAGCGACTTGGAGTTGAGGAGCATATCCCTATTGAAAGCCGGATGGTCTCACGTGCACTTGAATCAGCCCAGACAAAAGTCGAAGCGCATAACTACGAAATCAGAAAATACGTAGTGGAATTTGACAATGTCGTAAACGAGCAGCGCACAGTCATTTACGACCAGCGTGAACGCATTCTAAACGCGGAAGATCTCGACGTTCTCTTCCGTGAAATGATTGGCCAAGAAGTTGAACAACTGGTCACAGCACATGCGATTGGCCACCACTCCAGCGTCGAGGAAATCCGTGAAATGCTCAACGCACACGCGTCCGCCATAGGGTCCGAGTCCGAAGAAACCGTACGCGTAGAGGAGCTTGAAGGCCACAGCGAAGACGAAGTTACTGATGCGCTAGTTGCAGACGCCGAGACACATTACGAGCAACGCCTCTCTGAAATGCCACAGGATCTTCGGACACGCTTGCTCCGCTGGGTAATGCTCCAAACTACCGACTATTACTGGGTGCAACATCTGACCGCCATCGAAGATGTCCGACAAGGGATCGGCCTTCGCGCGTACGGCCAACAGGATCCGTTGGTCGCGTTTAAACGCGAGGGATTCCAGATGTTCAGCGAACTAATCACCACAATCCGAGGCGAGATCGTAAAGAGATTTTTCCGTGTTGAGCTTCAAAATGATCTCTCTGAAGAAACAGCACTTTCACGCCATCGAGAGGCCGTAGACAGTTTTAGGCCCTCCAACCAGGCTGAGACATCGCCTTCAACCCAAAACACGAAAGGTGGTCAGGCGCCCACCGTGAGCCGACGAGAACGACGAGCACAAGAACGCGCCGAGAAGAAGCGCGACCGCCGCAAGCGACGCGCCTAAGGCCTTAGTGGTGCTAGACCACGCCATCCCTGTTACCGTGCTACCCATCGAGAAAGGACGCCATGAAAGAAGCTGTTGACGCCTCAGCGCTGGAAAGTCGAGCACGAGCCGCGCAAGATCGAGTAACTGAGATCAGGAGGCATCTTTGACCTCGAGGCAACGCGTAACACACTAACGGAACTTGACCGTGTGATTGCCGCGCCGGGCCTGTGGGATGATCCCGATCGAGCCCGTGACGTCATGCGGAAACACCGTCGAGCTCAAGAAGAACTGGATACGTGGACCAAGCTCGACACCGATGCCGAAGCGGTCGTGGGCCTGATCGAGTTGCTCGACCCTGACGATGTCTCGATCATTGAAGAAATAGCGTCTGAAATATCGTCTCTCGAAACACAACTGGCGAGCCTCGAACTCCAATTAATGCTCGGCGGAGAGTACGACGAGCACGACGCATTTCTAACAATCCAGTCAGGGGCCGGCGGCACTGAATCGCAAGATTGGGCAGAGATGCTCTTGCGTATGTACTCGCGCTGGACCGACAAGCGCGCCTTCCAGGGTGAAGTGATTGAAGTATCACCGGGAGAAGAAGCTGGTATAAAAAACGCCACGCTCCAAGTTTCCGGACGCTATGCCTACGGGCATCTTAAGGCTGAACGCGGCGTCCACCGGCTTGTCAGACAATCCCCTTTCGATGCAGGTAATCGCCGCCACACCTCGTTCGCCCGGGTAGACATCGTACCTGTGCTGGAGGACAGCGAGGAAATTTCCGTTAGCCCCGACGAAATACGTACTGAGACCTTTCGATCCAGCGGGGCTGGAGGGCAACACGTCAACAAGACCGATTCTGCCGTGCGAATCACCCATATTCCGAGCAACATCGTGGTCTCATGCCAGAACCAGAAATCCCAACACCAGAACCGCGAGGTGGCGATGCAGGTGCTTCAGGCACGACTCCTTGAAAAACAGATCGCTGAACGGGAGGCGGAACAAGCCCGGCTTCGGGGGGAAACTTCGGCGGTTGACTTTGGGAGTCAGATTCGATCGTACGTCCTCCACCCCTATCGAATGATCAAAGATGTGCGGACGGGCGTTGAAGTCGGAGACACCGATTCAGTACTGGACGGCGACATTGATGCGTTCATTGAAGCATGGCTGCGTGCATCGATTAAATCCACGGATGCGTCGACCAGCTAACACTACACATCGATCGATCCTCGCCTTTCTTGGACGCATGGTCCTTGCAGCAGCGATCACCACCGTTCTGCTCGCGTTCTCTGTACCGGTTACGACCGCTCGTGACGTTGAACAACCCGAACATCTGCTGTCCGTTGATATCGAGGTCGGAACCTCCGTCACGTTTCATCTCAACGTCCCCTGGTCAGCCCCACCGCCAACCGCAGTGTCCGTACTGTTCGGGCTACCCAACAGTAACGTGAACCACCGGGGAGCGGCCGACTTTGCTGTCCAGAACAGGTATCTCTTGGCCTCCTATGAATGGCAACCCCGAGGATCAATTGTTCCAGGGGTCGAGATCCAATATGCCTTCGAGATTGCCAGCCCGACGGGAACGTCCCGCACCAACCCTGTCACCTTTACGTACATCGATCGTACGTTGGACTGGAATATCGTAACCGAGGGTTCGGTGGAACTCTGGCTACAAGCTCCACAGGCTGAGTTGGCGTCTGAGACGCGCGCGGCGGTGATCAAAGCCCTATCGGTATTGAAATCTGATTTTAATCTGGCTCTCAACAGGCCAATACGCATCGTGTTATACACCGATGGTGACCGCATGCGTGCGGATCTAGGCGGGGGGACCCGGCAATGGGTCGGTGGCGTAGCCGACGCCGACCTAAACGTCATCCTCCTCTACGCCGGGCTACACGGCCTGATGGAAGCCATCGCCCACGAGTTGACCCACATCGTTATCAACCATGCCACCGAAAATCCCTTCGGACGAGTCCCAAGCTGGCTGCATGAAGGACTCGCTACCGTCATCGAAACTCAGGTGGGTTTTCACAGTCCGCCGTACAACGAGATCATGGCCGACATCGCAACCTGCGACGAGTTCGTCTCATTACGTGGACTCACAGGATCTTTTCCGGCGTCAGACGCGCGGGCGATCGCTGCATACGCTCAGAGCCACTCGTTAGTAAGATTTGTTATCGATCGGTGGGGACAGCCCACCATTCGTGAGATTTTGGACGCGTATAGCACTGGCGTCACCGACGACCAAGCAATTCAGCAAGTGCTTGGCCTCTCACTGGACGATCTGGAAACCGCATGGATCCAAAACCTTGCTGTCATACCCTCCACCTCGGCCCCGTCACTCAACCCCATCGTGGCCACAGTAGCCTGGTCGGGCGGGGTGAATGTTCGTACACACCCGTGCCCTAATGGTGTGGTTGCATATGTCGCCCCAGACAGAGCCTCGATCACCCTGTCTGGCGAAACCAAGAAGGTCTTTGGCGTTACATGGTCGCGAGTGAGCGACGGGAATTGGGTGGACGGGACACGCCTTGATGTCCCAACACCAGCCCGAACATTCTCACCGCCTGCTCCGGTTATCACAGAAGCCACCCCAACTCCTGCGATCGCGGAGAAGACTCCAGCTCCTCAGCACCTGACGGAGATGCCAGACCAGCCTGGAATAGCCCGGAGCCTTATCGTCGCGGCGACACTACTCATCGTATTTGCAGCCGCTGTGATCGGTCTCGACATTCGGCGGCGAAGGTAGCCACCATGAATCCTATCGTTGCTCACCTCGAACACCGCCCGATATCCTCTAAGAGACAGCAGCACTGGCGCTCAGACAAATCGACCGACGGCCCACACCAACAACCTTGGCTCCAACAGATCCCTCACGACCATGTCGTGCACGAGGAATCAGGCCGCGGCTATGAGGGCTAGCATTTACACCCTTCGTTATGTGCTGGGGTCGGCTGCAACTGGGCTGTGGCGAAATCGGACGATGAGCGTCGGGGCCATCATAACTACGACCATCATGCTGATTACCCTTGCCGCTTTCCTCGCAATCAACGACACGCTGAATCAAATGGTTTCGGCCCTAGGGCGAAAGAGCAATTTAATTGCCTACGTCCGCGATGACGCGCGACCATCCGACGTAACCCGAATCATACGAGACCTTCAAGGCCGGAGCGGCGTCGCTGAAGTAGTTTTTGTCACCAAGGAAGATGCCCTTCGTATTTTTCAGGAGAGATTCACCGATCAGGCTGACGTCATCGACATTCTGCAAGCTAATCCCCTACCTGCCAGTGTCGAGTTGCGCATGGAGAATCCCGCAGTCCTACCCTCACTAGCCGACGAGTTGCGGGCATCGAGCGACACCTTTGAAACCGTCGTCGTCCCTCTTGATGTTGTCGAACGATTAATAGCCGTGAGCAACGTCTCACGGGTGGCAGGTACTGTCATGGTCATAGCCCTCACAGGCGTGACCTTGTTCGTCGTGGTGAACACAATTCGAGTTGCCGTATACGCTCGTCGTCAAGAAATCGAAATCATGAAGTTGGTGGGCGCGACCGACTGGTTCGTGCGCGGCCCATTCGTCATCGAGGGCGCCTTTATCGGCGTGTTCGGCGCAACTATGGCGGCTGGTGCCATGCTCGCACTTTACGCTCAAGTCGGCCCGTCGATCACGCAAATCATTTCTTTCCTGCCCATAAACACCAATGTGGACTATGTGCGCAGTCTAGCTTTATTCATAGTCTTGGTCGGGTTGGTCGTCGGTAGCATAGGGAGTTATTTTTCCGTGCGACGCTACCTGGCCGTATAGGAACTATGCAGTGATCGTGCTTCAGGGCGTATCAAAAACTTATGAAGGGTTCACTGCGCTTTCGAATGTTTCTGTCTCGATTGCTCGAGGCGAGTTTGCCTTCTTAATTGGAACAAATGGCGCTGGGAAGACAACATTGCTTCGCGTTCTGCTACGTGAAGAAACTTTTGACCAGGGCGTTGTTCTTGTCAACGGTGTAGATATTTCAACGATCCGTGGTGCCGCCCTTACCAAGTTCCGTCGGAAGATCGGCATGGTGTTTCAAGATACCCGGCTACTCCCAAATGCGACCGTCAGCGAGAACGTTGGACTACCGCTGAAAGTTCGTGGCCGGTCGAATAGAGATGTTTCCATGGCAGTAGCGGAAGTACTTAAACGAGTGGATCTCTCAGAAAAAGCATCGAGATTTCCCCGGCAGTTGTCGGGTGGCGAACAGCGCAAGGTCGCACTTGCGCGTGCCATCATTTCTAGACCGGAGATCCTACTGTGCGATGAGCCGACCGACAGCATCAACCCCCTGCACGCCCGTGAGATCATTGAACTACTGTTAGATATCAATGCCGAAGGCGTCACTACGCTTGTGGCCACCCACGATAGCGAGATCGTCAATGACCTCAGACGCCGGGTGATTCGAATGGACGCAGGCAGTGTTCTTGAAGACATGGCCGTGGGTGTCTTTAACACCTCCTAAAGCTAATAGTCCTCGATCTAAGCGGTCGTTCTCCTGAAACGCATCTTTATGTACTCTGATTCACCTTCGATCCTTGTTGTTTGCGATAACGTGCGTTAACCACACATCCGTAATCCAATTATGGCCCGCAACCTACGTCTTCTCGCTCAGCTATCTGGATTAATCCTCGCAACTTGTCTGGCTTTTGGTTTAGGTCTGGTTATTGGATCGACTACAGCGACGAGAGGATCTCCGCCTTGGCAGCTACTCAGAGGTGCTCCCCCAGCTGAACTCCAGCAGGACGCGCGGGCCGCGGATTTTGGGGTCTTTTGGGAGGCGTGGCGCGCGCTGCAAGACAACTACTACAAGGGCCCACTCGACCCTCAAACGCTCAAGGAGGGCGCAATAAAGGGGATCGCCGAGGCAACCGGTGATCGCTTCACCTTTTTCCAAGACGCTGAGTCAGCGCGACGGTCCCGAACTCGACTTGCAGGCAGCTTCGTAGGCGTTGGGATTCGTATTGAGCTACGCGAAAGCCTGCCATTTATTGTCCAGCCAATTCCCAAGGCACCTGCCGAAGTCGCGGGCGTAGGCCCGGGAGAATTTATCCTTGCTGTCGATGGCGTTTCAACAACAAATCTTAGCCTCGCTAAGGTCGGAGAGTTGGTGCGTGGTCCGCCTGGTACACCGGTGACGCTTACTTTGCGAAGACTTGGTGAACCTCAACTTCGCGATGTGACGATTATTCGAGCCCGTGTGGTTGTCGCTTCTGTGGCAGTCACGATGATTGATGATATTGCCTACATGCGCATCAACAGGTTCTCCTCCCGAACGGCGCAAGAGGTCGGGAGTGCCTTGAATCAACTGCAGGGCCAGGCTGTCAGCCGGCTGGTCATCGATCTTCGAAACAATTTGGGCGGCCTATTGAATGCCAGCGTTGATGTCGCAAGCCACTTCCTCCCGAACGGCGTTTTGGTACTACGACAGGAAGCCCGAGGAGAACCATCTCGCGAGTTCCGGGCATCCTCTGGGGCCCATGACACCGAGACGTCTATCGTTGTGCTTATCAACGGTGGCACCGCGAGCGCGGCTGAAATTGTGGCAGGAGCGCTACAGGCACACGGTCGCGCACCTTTGGTCGGAGAAGAAACCTTCGGCAAAGGCTCGATGCAAGAGTTGCATCGGCTATCAGACGACTCGACCATTCGAGTAACAAGCGGTATCTGGGTAACGCCTGGGGAGATCAACTTGGGGGACCGGGGGCTCATTCCTGATCTGGAAGTGCTAAATACGGCTGGCCATATTGGCGGTGATAACGATCCTGTCCTACAAGCAGGTCTACGCTTACTACTACAGGAGCAATCGTAGGTCCGACGCCACCATCTAACCGCTAGCGGCTGACGTTCGTTGCGGAGCGCCCGGCGGGCCCGACACTTGCCCGCTGCCCATCGGAGTCTCAATGGTAAGCCGTACTCCGAATCCCCGCGGAACAGAGGCACCGGGACCAGGCTCCTGACCACTAACGACGGGCAACCGAGTTTCAGCCGTTGCCACAAACCGAACCGACCCCACCAGAAGACCTTGACCTAATAGTTCCCGCTCAGCGACAGAAAGTGGCATTCCCACAACGGAAGGGACGGTCGTATCGCCAACCCGGACCACCGTGATTTGCACTGCAGCCCCTCGCGGGACCGACATCCCGACGTTCGGCGTCTGCGCTTCCACAATTCCGTTAGGAACGCTGCCTCGGTCCCGATACACGATCTGGCCAATCTGCAAACCTGCCAGTTCAATGGCTCGTCGGGCATCATTCTCGGAACGGCCTATCACGAGCGGCACATACACACTTTCGACGCCCTGACTGATCTTTAGGGTGACCACTGACCGCCGATCAATAACCGCTCCAGCTAGCGGATTCTGGCCAAGCACTGTGCCAGCCGCCACATCTTCGTTAAACACGGCAATCTCCACCACCTGGAACCCTGACACATCCAACAACTCCCGTGCATCGGCGGATCGGAGCCCCACAACACTTGGCAGAGACGCTAACGGAGGTCCACGACTGATAGTCCCGGTCACTAAGCCCAAACGTTCTAATTGGGCGCCTGCCGAAGGCGCTTGCTGACTGAAACGACCCGCAGCCACCGTCGCATCAAACGTTTCGTCGACACGCAGCCTTAGTCCGACATCCGCAAGCCGGGTCCGACCTGATTCCTCATCGAGCCCCAGAATGGAAGGAACAGTGCGCAACTCTGAACCATCCGGATCTCGACGCGGGACAAGTTGATCACTTGTTGCTGTCTTTGGATCACGAGGTTGAAGCAATGCCTGAATCTCCGCAATTATGGGCTTCAAGCTAAGGAGCGGCCCCTCTATTAGGACCAAGGCCGATATAAAGACCGTAGCCGCAACGCCTAGGGCCAGAAGCACTCCCCACACTGGAAGCGTGACACGACCAACCCCGAATGAGCGAGGACTGAAACGTCTCCGGTCACGCCGCAACTTGCGACCACCTGAACGAATATAACGGTAGCCGCTTGCACGACTCATAACACAAAGCGGACGTCGCTAAGCCAGATTAGCTGACTGAGAGCAACGGGCTGTCATCACCTTATGAAGCTCCATCACGCGTCCCAGAAGCTGCAACCGGAGGCGCCGGTTTTTCAGACAAACCACCTACACCATCGGTATTTTTTCCGACCTCATCAAGACGAACGGACAAAAGTTCTGAGACGCCATCTTCACGCATCGTCACTCCATAAACCGTCGAAGCAGCCTCAACTGTGACGGCATTATGAGTAATCATCATCATCTGCGTCCGCGTACTGAGATCAGCAATCTGCTGGCAGAAACGAGCTACATTCTGATCGTCGAGTGCCGCATCAACCTCATCAAGGAGACAGAAAGGGGCCGGCCTTACCCGGAGCAAGGCCAATATCAAGGCGGCGCCCACTAAAGCTCGCTCACCTCCGGACAAAACAGCGAGCTCTTGAGCACGTTTCCCTGGCAGCTTGATTGAAAATTCCACACCCGTCTGCTCCACGTCTTCGGGCGACGTCAATTCCATGCGAGCAGACCCTCCACCAAACAGCTCCGTAAACACGGCGCCGAACGCGTCATTAATGGCGTCAAACGTCGTCATGAACTCATCGTGGAGCTGCTGCTGTAAATCACGCGCCAGCGTATGTAGATTGTGGGCCGCACCTTCTAAGTCATCGATCTGCCTACGCGCTTCTTCCACACGCTGCCGTTCGGAGGCGTACTCAGCTGGCGCCAGAGGGTTTACAGGACCAAGGGTTTCAAGCATCCGACGTAGTTCAGCAATGCGTCGCTCGATCCCACCCACCGGATCTGAGGACTTGACCGGGTCCAGATTGTCTTCACGGAGTTCATATCGTGCTTGATCCCTAATCTCCTGACGTCTTTCGGCCAATCGTTCCGTTTCACGTTGGGCCATCGCAACAGCAGCTTCTGCACGATCCTGTTCGCCCGCACGCTGTCCGGTCTGAAACTCGAGGCGCTGCAAGTCCAATCGAGCATCGAGAGCCTGCGCCTCCATTGTTCGGACATGGCCCGCGTCAATCTCAGAATCATCTGCGCTTTCAGGATTGAGCGCTTTCAACGCATCCTCAACATCGGCCAATCCCTGCTCAACATCGATCAACGAATGTTTTACTGTGTCGACCTCCGCCCGCGCTGTAGTGGCAGCGGTGGATCGAGACCTGTCTTGTAGATTCAGCTCCTCAACACGACTGACCCCCGCTGTCAGTGTGGCATCCAAGGCAGCGAGACGGGCTTCGGACTCAGAGCTTTCCCTGCCAGAGCCACCAACTCGACTTAGCTCATCCGATAATTGTTCAATGGTTTCTGCCAGTTCAGCGATCTCCGAATTGGCCGTGCTGACGACCGTCTTAAGAGCGCTACTGCGATCTCGCAAGTCCTGATCTCGAATGCGCAGCGCGCTGGCCTCTGATTCATTGTCCTGCTGCCCATGTGTGGCTTCGGCCGCAGCCGCCTGCATCGTTCCTTGAGCTACCTGCCTTTCGGACAGCAACGTCTCGGTATTTGCCAGGTCTTTGTCAGCCTGTGCTAACACCTCTGCAGCAGCCGCAAAGGAAGTTTTCAGGCTCAAAACCTCCGTTCTAACCCGTTCAAGCTCTCGATCAGTTGTCGCTATGCGTTCTCGAACATCGATCGTTGCTTGTCCAGATTTCCCAATTCGCACTGTGCCATCTGGCTCAATTGCATCCCCGCGCAATGTGACTATTGTGTGCCCGGTCACATCAACCAGGTTCTGACGCACCCGGAGAGCAGAACCCAAATCTCTGGTTACAAGAACGTTCTCAAGCAGGCGTTGAAACACACGGCTACCGTCGCCAGCAACGGTCACCATATCTCCCAGGTTGCCCAAAATTTCATCAGCCTTATGGATCTTGGACGGCCCCTCGTAAGGCCATCCAAGAAATCCGTCCACAGGCCGCCATCGAACACGTGGCATTTGAAGCCGGGCCACCGCATCACTGACCGCAACACCATCTTCGGGGGCCTGAACAATTACCGTGTCGAGCCCATTCGGAAAGGCAGCCTCAAGCAATCCGATGCCTTCGGTCCCCACCGCACACAACTGGTCACGCAGCCGACCTGAAATAGCCGTGTTCGGAATCTCCGCCCGAAGTTTTTCGACGTCAACCGATGTCGAACCAGCTTCCGCGTACGCCTCTTTTATGCCGGTCCGCTCGCGCTCCAGTGATTTGACGGTGTTTATCGCGACATCAAGTTGTGACCGGATCTCCGCTTCTGCTTGCTGTCCATCACGGGCGACTCTTACAGCCTGTTGGTGCGCAAGCGTCGCCTCCTCAAGCCCATCCGAAGCCTCACGAGCAGCGAGAGCAGATGATTGCGCAAGTTCCCGCACAACGACAGATACACGCTCAGTTTCAGAGATTCTGCCTTCAAGCTGCTCGGTCTGAGAGGAGAGCACCTTACGCTCCTCAGAAGCATTTCGGTGCCGTTCAAGCAACGACGCCCGCCGATCCTTCAGCTTCTCCAGTTTCTCGACAATCGCAGTTCGCCGTTTGGTTCGATCACGCTCGGGCTCCAACGCCGCACTCAGTTCGAGCTGCTCAGATCGGATCTCCACCAGATGAGCTTCCAGTTCAGCAAGTGCTTGCCGGGCCACCCCTGCTTCTTCTTCTAATCCGTCGGCCCGCGCCAAAAGTTGCTCATGCTGAGTTATTAGATCCGTAAACCGTGACTGCAGGTTTGATCTTCGTTCTTCCAAGACCACACCACGCGCAGCACGTTCAGCAGCCGCTTCCCGTCTCACCTCGAGCTCGTGCCGAACATCGATAAGCTTTGCCTCGAGATCCTTCACTAGCGTCTCTGTCGCGGCTGCTTGCCGGCGCAACTCCTCAACCGGTTCCGCCAATATTTCTGTAAGCACCGCTGCTGCTGCTTTTTCTCGAGATTCCGCGGCATCAAGTCGCTCAGTCACCACAAACAACTTGTGCTTTGCGACCGTGAGTTGCCCGGATCGGAGCTCACGGCTTAGCTCTTCACCTTGCTCTGCTACCGCGGCTTGGTCTCTGAGTATTTCGATTCGTGGTTCAATTTCGGAGACAAGATCACGGAGACGCTCGAGGTTTCGTCGTGTTTCCTTGAGTCGTCGTTGCGCCTGATCGCGTCGGGTGTAGAACCGTGCGACTCCCGCCGCTTCCTCGAGAAACGCGCGCCGACCTTCTGGCCGTTGCTGCAGCACCTGGTCGATCTGCCCCTGACTGATTACTGAGTGGCCTCCGTGACTTGCTGAACCTGCGCTCATCAAGTCCACAATGTCCCTGAGCCTTACACGCGCTCCATTTAGCGTGTATTCAGACTCGCCAGACCTGAACAGTCGTCGTCCAATCACAACTTCATCAAATTCCGTGGGAAGCCAATCCGACGCGTTGTCAAAGGTCAGTAAAACCTCAGCCATGCTCTGCCGAGAACGAACTTCTGATCCTGCGAAAATCACATCCTCAGCTTTACGAATCCGAAGATTGGTCGGTGCCTGTTCACCCATCGCCCACCGAATCGCATCGGACATGTTGCTCTTACCCGCGCCGTTGGGACCGACAATCGCGGTTATACCAGGCGGAAGTTCCACAGCCGTCCGACGAGGAAACGTTTTGAAACCCTGCAGTTCAATCCGCCTCAGATGCACACGCCTATCCCTTCAACTGTGGCAAGGTTGCCAATGCCGCCCGGGCAGCCGCCTGCTCGGCCCGCTGTTTACTCGAACCTTCACCCGACGCAAGCACTGCATCGCCAGCAACGACCGAAATAGCGAATGTCTTCGCATGATCCGGACCATGTTCCGATACGAGTTCGTACACGGGCGTGACTCCACGTTCCGCCTGTAGCTGCTCCTGTAACTGCGATTTATGATCTTTTGCAGAGCCTTTCCATTCGTACTGTTCCAACTGTGGCTCAACAATCGGGGCCAGCGCCTGGCGCACCGCTTCCAAGCCCTGATCCAGGTAGATTGCTCCAAGCAATGCCTCGAACGCTCGACCAACGACACTCTCCCGCGATCTGCCCCCGCTAAGATCCTCGCCACGCCCTAGCTGGATGAACTCACCAAGCCCAAGAGACAGTCCGACGTCAGCCAAGCCCGTCAGACTCACAATTGACGCCCTTGCAGACGTAAGGTCACCCTCCGAACGATCCGGGTACCGACGATAGAGGATCTCTGCGACAACAAGACCCAGCGCGGCATCGCCCAAGAATTCCAAACGTTCGTTGCTATCGGCATCATCCAGATCAGCTTCATTGACAAAGGACCTGTGGACGAACGCGCGGGCAAGCAAGGACTGATCCTTGAATTCGACGCCAAGCAAACCCTGTACTCGTTCCAGAGTGTCTTCGTTGAGCTCAATGTTTGCCATTGAGCAACATCTTGTGGAGGGTTGGCCAGTAGGCCAAGCGGGGGTGGCGAAAGGTCCGGACAAAACCAACAGTCCGGCGAACGGGAAAGCGCAAGCGCTTAGCACTCAGCGCAACACTACCTCCTGCCTCCCGATCACGCGTTCGGAGCTACCACTCACCCCTAAACGCTCATACACCACTGACGATACGAGGACTGACGCCCGCGCACGATGTCAAAGTACAAATCTTGCAACGCGCCCGTTACAGCACCGATCTGTCCATCCCCAATGATACGACCATCAATCTCAGAAACCGGAGATATTTGGGCACCTGTACCAACAAGGAACAGTTCGTCAGCGATGAACAGTTCCGTACGATCCATGGGTCTCTCCACGGTCTCAAGCCCGAGTTCATCGCGAGCAATCTGAATAATCGTACTGCGGGTAATCCCTTCCAACACATCTTCGCTGACCGCCGGGGTCACCAGCATGTTGTCCCGCACAATAAATAGGTTTTCACCCGTCCCTTCACTGACGTGCCCATCGTGGGTGAGCATAATTGCTTCATCAAAGCCCGCCTCCACGGCTTCCGTCTTGGCCATGGAAGAGTTGATGTATATACCGGTGACCTTCGCGCGGGCCGGAATCATATTGTCATTCACGCGGCGCCAAGACGCAATCGTGCACCGGATCGGCTTTTCGATATCGAGATAGTTGCCAAACGGAACCGAGAACAGCGTGAAACCATCATCAACCAAGCGAGGCTCGTCAGATCCACCTACGATCATGCTCAGGCCGATCTGGAGCGCGCTCTTGTACGCAAGTGGTCGCACGTACACGTCTTCCTGAAAGTTCCCGGATCGAACCACGTTCGCGCAAATATCTATCAGTTCATCAACGGTGTATGGAATGTTGATCCGTACTATCCGGGCCGATCGATGAATTCGTTCAAAATGTTCCCGAACCCTGAAAAGTAGCAGTTGTTCTTCCTCAGAATTCCAGTAGCCACGGATCCCTTCAAAGACACCCGTGCCGTAATTTAGCGCGTGCGTCATCACACTGACCTTGGCGTCAGCCATGTCCACGTACTTACCTTCAAAAAAAGCTTGCACGGCAATCCTCACTACAACCATTTACCAAGGAGCGCCTACCGTCCGTGGCGATCGCCCCGGACGTGGCCCGCTGTAACCGTACCGTCACAGACGGCCCGCATGGTAGCACCGGACTACGCTATACGGGATCTGACTCGAAGACCGCACGTCGCATGAAGACCAGATCGCCACGCAAATCGAACGTTTCGTAATACCGTTCAAATCCCCATTTAGCATATAGTCGCCGTGCGGCCTCATTGGGCCGGTCCACACCAATTGCCAGATGTGTACGTCCGTGATCAGCAGCAATCGTCGAGGCGGTTCGAATCAACCCTTCGGCCACACCCAACCGGCGAAATTCCGGCAACACGACCAGGGTGTGGACATACGCCACTGCCAACCCATCTTCGATCGCCGGCTCAATAAAACTCAACCGGAGCCACAACTGGCCTATTGCGTTGCCATTGAAATCAGCAACCAAGCCACGCTGAATGTTTTTGTCGTACTCCTCGAAATAGCGTCGGAGCACGCGGGTCCGCTCGGCCATGCCCACAGTTCCCCACATCTTTGTGAGCACCCCTAGGTCCTTCTGCCGTGCCAACCTCATTGTGACGGGTACATCAATCGTCACCTGACGGGTCCCATCAGGCGCCAGATCAATCGTCATGGGAGCCTCGAACTGACTTGAGCCAGCGCCGAATCCACCCCTGAACACCGAACATACGCTGGGAGGAAAACAGGACGAAGACCGCAAAAATACCTCGAAGAACAGGAGCCGGAAGAAGCTGTGCCACCTGCGCACCAGCCACACCACCCGCAATGCCGCCAACCCCAATTGTGAGGGCCCGACGACGATCCACATGCCCCATGCGAAAATGCTGGAAGGCGCCCGACAGAGCGGTCGGAACAATTACGGCCAAACTGATCCCCTGCGCATCGACCTGCTCAATGCCCATAAGGATCACCATGGCCGGCACCATCACGATGCCGCCACCCACACCCATGGCGCCACTCACCAGGCCCGTCACCACCCCTGTCACAAGAGCAGCCAGCACTCGTTGCCCACCGTCCAGCTGTAACAACGCCACATCCTGAATTGAAAAAATCATTCGCAGCGCCGTGACAAGCAGCAGCAGCGCAAACAACCGGCGAAGCATCGTTGGATTGATATATGCCGTAAGACGGGCACCAACCGTCGCAAAGCCCACCGAGGTCGCCGCCAGCGCCACGACCAGAGTCCAGTCGATGGGATTTGCGGTGGCATACCGAATTGTGGCGGCAAGAGCCGTCGGAACAATGATCGCCAGGGACGTCCCATGGGCCCGATGCTGTGACATCCCGAGCAATCCCACCATGAGCGGGATCATCACGATGCCGCCCCCGACCCCCACAAGACCACTGATTGACCCGCCGACGAGACCAATGCCCACCAGGAGCACGGGGGCAGATTGAACGCCGGATCGATCCGAATTCATATTGGCCATGGGGCGAAGTATAGGCAGTGACGCCATGTCCTTGACGAGATCACATCACGCGAACATGGAAAACATCGATGATCAGGGGGCTCTACGAGCGTTCGTGCCCCCACGACGCAGCTTTCGCGTTTCCGCGCTCGCATCGTCTGCCGGTCGAGCCCGAGTCCCGGTTACCGTGCGCACGCTCGTCACAATCGCTGCACGTTCAGCGTCCGTCAGATCTTCCCACCGGTGATTGTGATCCGATTTTCGAATAAATTCGAGCAGTCGATCACGCAGTTCGGACCACCCCTGATGTTGCCGGGAAATCAGCGCAGGCATTCGGCCACTTCTCCGTAAAGCGCCCTGCGTATGCGCCAAGCACAGCGGGTCGCCTTCGGCTAGCATCCGGCTCAGCTTCTCACCCTTGATTTGTTGAGACAGCACGTCCATCGCTCGTTCGGCAGCAGCCGATTCCGCGATACAGACGGGGCACCTAGTTGATCCGGCCAGCACCTCGCGACCACGAGCCCCGGCAACCCTCGCTCTCATACGCCGCCACGGGTTCGCGATCAGGCGGGGAAAAGCCCCGCTCAACCCTCTCTCGTGGGGAGACGCATCAAGCTCCACCACCAAGGAATTCAGAATGTCCCGATAAGTAATCGCGACGGCGAGGGCATCCAACTTTTCCAAGAACTGTTCGCCATGTGGCTCGCAGAATCCACGGGATGAACGGATCTGAGCCCGTAGGTCAACATCGTTGACATGCTCGTAGATGTAGGAAGCAAGAAATCGATCGGCCCGCCGTGTCGCAAGCCGACAAATCGCGCAACCCGAACGGCCGAGCGAATCAAGCAAGTCTTCGTAGGTAGCTTCCGTAGACACAATCCGTCGCTATGCGTTGGACCTATAGACTCACCCTGCCACAGCACGTAACCGTCATGCAGAAAATTGCAGCACCCGAATACTCATCCGACGTTTTCCGCATTCTGATGTTATGTCTGACCACGCCATCGCAGTCATCCTTGGAGACGGGATTACTGCTGGTCGTCCACCCGGCTCCGAGCAGTGGGCCGGGAACACGGCTTGGAGGTGTCCGTGTGGCCGGGGTACGATCAGTGGGTTGGCATGGATTGACGATTGGCGTTTTTCATTCTGCTTCGCAAAGTAACCCGCTTTGGCCCCTGGCCGGCCACCGCAGGGCGCGGGATTGGCGTGCCCCCGTCGGACCCCGGCCCTGGGGCCGGTGAGCGTACGGACCTCTTCCTGATCTATCCGCCGTGGGCGGTCCTGGAAGATCGGGCCATGCTTCAAAACTGCCTGCCCCCGCTAGGGCTATTGTCGGTCGCGGCACATGTGGAATCCTCGGGATACCGGGTGCACGTGATGGACGTGCACGCCGAGCGGGCGGACGACCAGCAACTGCGTGAGC
>PVBE010389800.1_pt1 | contig 19692 bp, 41 predicted proteins | sample 1631181 | NCBI WGS metagenome assembly PVBE01 (sample SAMN08397723, study PRJNA350692) | Marine metagenome, whole genome shotgun sequencing project. | isolation source: water | place: Pacific Ocean | collected 2012-04 | reverse complement strand
CTTTATGAATAGCTTCTTCTACTACTTCTTTACTATATGCCATATTTCTTAATTGATTTCATGAATGTAAGGATATCATTGTTATAAATATATGTTGGAAATCATTTTGATTTTCTTTATAACTATTTATAAACAAAGGATACTCCAATGAATATTAGACAATCATGGAGTAGACACGGCGAAGAAGTAAAGGCTTCCACGGCCTCTTTTATTGAGATAGTGTTTGTGACTTTAGGTTGTTTATCACCTGTAATCATAATCATGTTCACAATGTAAGTAAGTGGATTCATAATAGAACTTAGGCACTACTCCTATAAACCAAATTCAGTTTTATACTGAACTCGAAGATCAAGTAGATGGTCCATCCATTTACTTGGATCTTCAACAAATAACTGAGACTTACCTGTCTCCTCTACAGCGACTATTGTCACTATTCTTTCTATTGGTATCTGATACCTTTCTTCAAACATCTTAGCGTAAGCTGTTTCTTGAACAAAGTAATTCTTAATCTTACTAGGTACTTTTCTTTTTGTTGATGTTTTGAAATCTATTACTGATACTTTACCAGCGAAGTCAGCAATACAGTCAACTCTACCGGCCATCATTAATTCATCTGAATACAAAGCACCTTCTAACATATAAATATCTCCAAGCTTCTCAGTAATAGCTCTTGTCTGATTAAACATCATTCTATCTAGAGGTGTAGCCTTAGCTAACTTTTCTTCTATATCAATATTGTTGATAAAGTCTTCCATCATATAATGATATCTTGTTCCACGACCAGCTGCCTGTGAAGCGATCTTGTTAGCTTGTTCTTCTCCGACAAATCTTTTCCAAGCGGCTATGCCTTCTCTGTTCATTAATCCTGAAACACTCGTCACAGAAGGATAATGTTTTCCTTCAGGCGTTGTGTAATATCTTTTCCCGTCTATTGTTTCTGTAGGTAAAGTGACGGACTCATAACCTTTTAAATGATTAAACATCTTTCTTCATATTCCTTGCTTGTATCTTAGCATGCTTTTTTACTATTTCTCTTGTTTTAATTTCTTTAGCTGTTCTTCTAGTATGTTGTTTTTGAACTTCACTACCTGGGTGAGCTTCTCCGACCTTCTGTAAGACTTCTTTAAATCCGTGATTGTCAACATTACCGGCTGATATAGTTCCAGAAACAATACTCGCTACTTTAGTATAAGTTTGTTTCATGTGAGGATTATCTTTTAAGAATTGTTCTTTAGCAGAGATTGACATGAAGTGTTCTTCAACTTCATCTGTATCTGTATTGATAAAATCATACGTTGGCATTCTTTGTCCTTTCTTTTAAGATTTCAACTTCTTTAAGTTGTCTTTCATTAGGTTCTTTTACAGACTCTAATGTTTTAAGTGCAGTAAGTCTTCTAGACAGTAATCCTTTTTTTCTCATATTATCCTTTTAATATTTGTTTTGAATCCATGACATCTGGAATGTTGTCTTGTAGTTCCTGAACTAAAGCTTGTTCTTTACTTTTTACTGTATTCAATTCAAACTTCAATTCTTGTAGAAGTTGTTTTGTTTTCATGAGTTCTTCATTCTGACCAGAATGTAATTCTTGAATTCTTTTATGAGCAGAAGCTAATTGTTTTTGTAATTCTTTTACATTAGCTTGTAGAATTTTTATTTCAGAATCTAACTTAATATGGTTTTCACTTGTCATTTCTTTTATCCAAGAATGTTTTTAGTATTTCTTGTTCCTCTGTTGAAAAAGCATCTAAAGTTTTGGGCCCCCATAGAGTTCCAAACCTCACACACTTATCTGCTGCAGTACAATGATTGTTCCAATCTTCATCAGTCATTAATGTTTTGTGTTGGTTATCATCAGTAAATTTAAATATTTCTTGTCCCAGCTGGGTAAAAAATACTTCTGTTGGCGAAGGATCATAATAACCCCGAGGCTTTCCCTTATAGAGCTTATCATTACTTTCTTCATTATTATATTCAATCGTTGTTTTCATCATTATCCTTTTTATTATTCAATCGACTTGTTAAGTCAAGAACATTATCAGAAGACTTACCGCTGTAGATTTCCTTCCCTTCTTGTTCTGCTGTATCTTCGTCAGGTAGTGAATCCATTACTGCACCCAACCCTGTCAAACCTATAGTGCCAATCTTTGAACCTTCTTGTGTTAAAAGGTCAGCAGCTATATTTCCTGTGGGACTAGTTAGAATTATATCATCTAAGTTTCTCCCGTTTCTTATAAAACTGTCAATCATTAAAGCAAATTGAACAGCCAGTTTATAATTCTCTTGATCAGGCCACTCCATAGTTCGGCCGATTGTTGTTTCGTCTTCACATAAACACAACTCAACTTCTCCTGATTCTTTAATGTTTATCACAGCATCACCACACTCAGTCTGATAATTAAATATCTTCTTTTTCATTCTGTCTCTTTTCTTTTCTAATGTGGGCCATGAAACTATTATAACCTGTATCATCTAGAAACTTATGGTCTCTAAGATATTTCAACATATATGTTGAACCTTCTTTCTCACCTCTTTTCCAAGAGATAGTCACAGCTATTATCAATACGATAATAGATGTAAGGTTTTGTAGGGTTATAATACTCATAATTTAATATAGTATAACAAAAGTGTACAAGCGGTATCAAGTCTTATCTTGTAATCTTTTGTAATCTGTCAATTTGTGATTGGATGATGGCTTTTCGATTAGGCCAATAGATGTATTCTTTATCTTCATTCTTCATTAAGTTCTGTAGTAATGGTAGAATGAGTTTTTCACATTCAATCAATCTATCTTTAAAGTCTAACTCTTTCTTAGTGTCTATTGACTGTAAGTTATCTTTATGATCATCTAGTTCAGCTAGTGTTTTTGAAATTAGTTTTTGTAGTAAATCTACTTTTGAATCGAGCTCGTCTATCTGAGCTGAGTTTGCTTGTCCTGCTGAGGACTTAGCTACGGCTTTTAATTGTTCTGCAACTTCTTTTCCAACTGTTGCATCTTCACCTGTTTTGGTTTTGAGTTCTTCTTGGTCTACTGCTGTAAACCCGAAATCGTTAATCTCACTCATTTGCTGTTATAGGCATCCATTGTATTTTGATACCTCTCCTGGTTAATTCTGTTCTTATCTTTTGTTTGACTTTAGGTTTAGTGCTATCATTATTTAAGTCTTTAAACAATTCATCTTTTGAAATGTTTTTAATATAATAGTGTTCAAGCGTAGTCTTCTTAGTATTTCTATCGTATTTTTTGTATGATGGTTTTAATTTTATTGGCATTTTATTTAAAAATAAAGAAAGAGGGAAATAAATCCCTCTCACTTATTAGCTAATTAGTCAGAGGATTCTTCCGATTCTTCAACTTCAACAGTCGGAACATCTACAGCTGCTGGTGCAGCTGGTGCTTCTTCTTGTTGAGCTTGAACTTCGGCAAGAAAAGTTTCTCTTAGTCTTCCGACGCCAGCTAGTTCTTCACCACGGAATGCTCCTCGCTGTGAGCAAACATCTATGATTGAAACTAGTCCTGCTAAGTCTTGGACAGTTATTACTTTCGCTTCCATTTTATACTCCCGTATATATCATTATTATTATGTGACTTACGTCACGGTTAATAGTAGACTAGATTAATCTAAACCACTATATCTATTATAACAGCATTCGCTGTCTTGTCAAGGTTATCACGATGGAAATCGTGATACACTTACTGCTTTCGCTGGTTCGTCTGACGCGTCACTCTTATTAATTGGAGTTTCATCAGTTATTGTCACATCAGCGACATAACCAGAAATGACACCAGTTCCCTTCCATGAAGAAGAAGACTGATCCCAAACAAATTCTACGACTCTATTTTTAAAGGGATCATGTAAAGACATAAATCCTGTTTCTGGATTATATTGTCTTATCTCACCTGCAAATTTACTACCAGTCTTTGAATAAAAGACGGTTCTTTCTGCAGTGGTTAATCCTAATTTATTTTGAGTCATATAAGTATTTATTACTTATCTTCACTTTCTTTAGTGAATACTTCTGGAAAAGCCTCACTAACTAAAGCTTTAGTTATACCTTTATAAGGTAATTTTTTACCTACGATTGACATAAGTAATTTAGCTTCATCTATATGAAGTGATCTAATAAGATTTAGATATATGTCTTCTCTTTTAGATTGAGCCATCTGGGGCCCACCTTTAACAAGATACATAAATTGTCTATAAGCTCTTATTAACCTATCATCAGCAGTGTCGATTGACGGTGCTACATTGAATGAAGTACCTGCTGGAAGTGCTCCGTCTGGAACTAACCAAGTTATGTTCGCAGCGTATGCTCCTCTTAGAATGTACATGAAGTCAGCTCTATTACCATATTTTTGTAATAGTTCTATCTTCTCTTTTTTTGTTTTGAGTTTAGATGCTGTTGAGAGTATCTCTACTGGACTAGCATCACTCGGTAATCTACTATAATCAATAGCCATAATTTAATCCACCTTTAGTAATATCATATTATTATTTATTCGTCCAGTCACTTTACTAGACTTTGAGTTTATCTCACTCATAACTTTATTTAGGGTAATTGAACCACCCTGTAATATGCGATCAATGAAATGCTCTGTTTTAGCACCAAGCTTTTTAGAAGCTGATACCTCTTTGTCAAAGTTTTGAATTGTTGTTCCTTTGACTCCTAAACCACCACGATCTGATGCCGTGTAGTTTATGATCTCGTTTGTTTTACTATTGAATACCCATAACTGATTAACACCTATAATCTTCATAGGAGTTATAGAAGTCACTCTGTTATCAGCATCTTCTTCAAGATAGTTTAATTTTTTGACTTGTTCTTCGGCTGAATACTGTTTAGCCTTTCTGGGTTTTCTTACAGGTTTATGATTCTCTACATACCGTTCTGTATCTAGTCTGATTTTATTTAAGAATCCTAAGAAGTCATTCTTCTCACCTTTCGTCATGTGTGAATAACCTTCTTTCAGTTGATCATCATCACCTTTGATAGCTCCTTTAATCTCGTCTATCATTCCATCATTAGCATCTACGATTGAGTTAGCGACTGCTGATGATACATCTTTATTAGCTAGATACTTATACATATCAAACTTTCTTACATCCCATGTATCAATCGCGTAATCAACATCTGCTAATAATGCTTGACCTTTGTTAGTAATATTTTCTTGAACGGAAGGTCTTTTCTTTTTAATTAATTTAGATACGTCTAAATCTTTCTGTTGAAGTTCACCAGCTTTCTTATTCCAGTATCTTAATTCTTGGTGAATATATTTCTGATACCCAGCTGTTCCCTCTCCTGGAAACTCTTTATGATCTGGAAAATTAATTTTGTTTTCTAGTCCTCGAATGATTGCAGCCAATGTCTGAGGTAAAAACATTCGTGCAAATCGTGGAGCATTCTTATAACCATATTTTTTAGCATAAGAAATTATGACCTGATTTACTTTCTTCCGGTCATACATATAGTTATACCAATTAAAGAAATCACCTAACCCACTCTTATCAAAATGATCTACATCAGGTTCTAAACCATAATGCATTTCATCAAGCGTAATCCTTTGAGCTTTAGTTTTCCTAACTGGTTTTCTCTTAGTTTTCTTTTTAACTGCCATATAATTTTATTTAGTAATATTTTTATTTCTAATATTCATTATTTCCTCTTATAGAATATATGATCATCTATTTTAGTCATTCTTTGTAATGAGTCAGCCCAATAAGGATGCACCTTATCTGAATGATAATGTGTAGCACCTTCTGTAATATCCATTGAATCTTGTTCAATCATATTAACAGCTAGATAAAAAGCATCTTCATAGATATGCATTTCATAAGGTAGCGGCTCGTCTTTGAGGCCGTCACAATACCAGCTAAATTGACAGTCATGTAAATCAATACCACCACTCGGATAGTATTTTGTTTGTTTAACTACCTTACATATGGTATCAGGAAATCTCTCATTGTCAACCCTGTTCAGGACAACATGACCAACAGCCAGCTTTCCACCTAAAGATTGATTTCGTGATTCCCAATAAATATTAGAAGCTAAACAATGAAAATCATTCTCTAGATTATAAGGTGTATTGAGTAAAGTTGTTTTTATTTGTTTAACAATTAAATTTGTTTCTTCAACCGTGTCTTGTATTTGATCAACCTTTCCATGAAAGGAATGTTCGTAATACACGACTCCTGATACTATTATTGCAATGAGTATTGCTTGGTATCTTTTCATATTATATTCTCGATTAGATTCTTTATTAGAAAAACTAATCCTATACCATTTAACATTATTAAAGCTCGATCATTCCAAATGATAGAAACGATCAGCCATAGAAAAACACCTACTGTAGATAATCCTAAATCTAGATAAGTGAATTCTGGAATTCCTCGAATGGCCATTGCTGAAAGAACAAAAGCACTAGCTACCCATTTAACATACCAGTCCGCGGTATATTTAGGAGTGGCTGATTTGAAAATTCGTTTTGAATTCTCTAACTCCTTAGGAGCGTAATCTTTCATATCCATTATTTATTAATCCAAATATATAGACTATAACAAAATGTTCCTGCCGCAGTGATCACACCAATGATGGTGAATAATTCTAGTATTGTATATATCATATTTTCCTCTTGACTATATATTAATAGGGAGAGAAGGAGCCGGTACACTTAGGGACATTTCACCAGTCACAGCATATATCATTACGAAACCCAATTTACGAAATACCATTCGGGACTCCTTCTCAGAACTTTAAATGCGGACCAAGCGGTCAGCACTTTTATATTCTTTTCTTAACCAGTCTTTGTTTGTATCATAATAATCGTCAAAAGTTGAATAGGGTTGTTGTCCATGCCTACCTCTTTCGATACAATTTTCATCATACATTCTTCTACACCAGTTAAGATATTCTACAAATTCATTCATAGATTCTCCAACGAAATCGGAATATATCCGATCTTAACTTTTTTAAACTTTCTTTTTGACTTACTGAATTGTGTTGAAGGTCTTCCGAACTCAACATAATTACTGTAATCATTTTTTATAAAATACCCACAACAATGACCAGCTCTATTCAGAACATAGGTGTGTGAGGGAACTGTAAATTCTTTGACTTTATCCCAGACTGTAATTTCTTCGATACATTCGAAGTCTGAGAAATCTGTTATCGGAGGATACTTCCTCGCTTTTGAAAACCAACCTTCTTCCCATTTTGGGTGAGGTCTTTTTTCTGAGTATACTATTCTGTCCATAATCCTTTAGGTGTAATCTTTTCTTCTAAGTCTTTTGAAAAACTAAATTTGATATCTCCCTCATATCCTCTCATAGTATGAACAGCGGCAACTTGAAATCCAAGTTGTGGCCAAGGAGCTTTAGGAGCTTCAACATTATAAATCTCTTTAAGAGCAAATCCATTTTGTTTCATATCACGAATTCTTCTCTTAGTAGTGTAATGATTAATCGTAGTAAGATAAACAATGTTATCTGATATCTTCATTCCGTGTTCTAAGAATTCTCTCATTTTACTCCAAGGAGGATTAGTGATAATCCAATCGACTTTCTCATTGTAAGATAGAAAATCTTTATCTTCTCCTAGTTCACACCAATCTTTATCTTCTGTAATAAAGTTATTATAGAAAGCACCTAACCCACGACATGGATCAAGAACTCTACCCTCAGGTTTGAAATGTTCTATAATATCTTTAGCAAGATATTCCGGCGTCATTACCAAATCTTTATCTGGCGTATTCTTGGGAGGACAAAAGGCTTTACCCATTATCTAGACCCATGACTTGACTATCCATATTATCATTCCGATTAACACAATGTATTTCCATTGATTGAATCCGAACCTCACGAATGACGTTATCGTGCCAGCAAAGATACCAACGGTCACTCCGAGAATGATCAACCAAATAAAAGCTTCAACTGTAAAATCCATTAAGCCACCTCGTCTAGTTCGTGCCACTCAGCATGAGCTAAGCAGGCAGCATTAGACTCATCATAAGAATAGCGTATGTCAGTTTTCTCAAAAAGCTTGAGTGCCAAAGATGCAGCATAGCTGTCATCAAAACCTCGTCCACCAATATTCCAAGTAATTTCCTTGTAATCATCATTGAAGTCTCTACCATAATACCAATCGTATAAAACGAATCCTCCATATTTACTGTCTTCTTCGTTATCATACCATTCGTAATCAACGGCGAATTCAGTTGTCACATTATCTCCCTTTCCTTCAAAGAAAGGCTCTCCAAACATTTCACATAAGTCAGCATATGAAGCTGTTAGCTCTCCGACTTTATGAGACCCTGATTTTTGATTAGACTCAGTGCAGGGCTTAAAGAGTATTTGATTTAAATCTTTCATTCCACTCCTCGGGTGTTGTTCCCGTCATTAAAAATTCCCGTTCATCAGCATTGAGATTAGGGAAGATATCTTGTACATAAGGTCTGTCTAAGGGATCACTATCGAAGTAAAGTTCCAATTTCTCCGTTGTGGTATCAAGAACCATTGAGTTCTTCTTACCCGTAAACATATTTTTTCTTATTACTTTTATCATTTATACATACATTATATCAAAAGTGTACCTGCGGTTTCAAGTTTATTTTAACAGGCTCTTGATCGGTGCTCCACATTCTCCACACTTTCTTGTTCCACCAGCAGAGTATCCGCTGATGTAATGTGGTCCAGTCCAAGCAACTGAATAATCTTCGAAGATGTTTCCTCTCGCTTGATTCAACGCTGGTGTTCTCCACCCCGCTGCTTTGAGTATATCTCCTTCTTTGAAGTTTGGGTTGGTTAAATTAATAAACCCCCATACTGTATTACCGTTGGTGATTTTAAGGTATTTACGACCACCCGGTTTATAACCCAGCTCGTTTCTAAATTCTTCTCTCATGTCCGGATTGTCCATGAAGCTATCATAATCTGCTATGATTGTTTGTTCTAGAACTCCAAGAGCATTCTTGAATTCATCATCTAGTTTTAGTTCGTTTAATTTTACTGTCATTTTTCCTCGCTTTTTATTATCTGTTTTCTCATTCTGTATACTTAGTATAACAAAAGTGTACCTGCGGTTTCAAGGTAATTCTCTCCAAGGAAAACACTTAGCGAATAACTCAAACTCCAAAGCCTTAGCCTCTCGTTCGGAAGGATACTCACCCTTGATAAACTGTTTGGCATGAACCATCTCATGAGCCAATGTCTGCATCGCGACATAGAAATTAATACAGGATCCGGACGGATCGGAACGAGCTATCTCAACCAATATCTCATTATCAGGATCATCGGTGCATAACCCCATACAACCGCCTTCCAACGATCCCACAAAGGATACCTCAATGGACCAACTTTTCCGCCTATCCAAAGATAAAGAACGACACAGATTCAGGACATAATCCTCAACCAATCGTTTATGCCGAATTCGACCATTTACTTCAATCATGACCCTAGTATAACAAAAGTGTACCTGCGGTTTCAACTCTTATAAATACAGGTATGACGGTAAAATTTCTATTAGCATTGATACTGGTCTTGACGATATGGGCTCTCCCCTAAGGATGAAAACATTGATGAACAACACACCATGGCCTCTACTTCTCCTACTCGTCGCACTCAGCTTCTTCCCGAATGAGATCCAAGCCGAATACAAAGACTGGTCAGATAAAAGTAAAGCACAATATAAAACTTTTATTACCCTACAACTCATAGATACGACTCAAACTTGGGCAGCCATTGATTGTCAAAAACACACCGCCTGTTCGCTTCATGAACAAAACCCTATATTAGGATCTCACCCTAGTAAAGCTGAATTAATAGCATTAAAGTTATTAGGAAATTATGCCTTATACAAAGTCCTCGATAAGAGATTAGATGATGATGGAAGGGAACGAAGTCTAAGAATATTAAACGGAACCACTACAGTTGTTGTTATGAATAACGGAATTCAATTAGTAAAACAATTTTAGCGCCTCTGAACGAAAAAAACCCAGAAAAAAAATTTTTAGAATAGCGATATGGAATTGCGCTGTCTTCTGATTTACCATCGGGATTCCCATAACCCACTCCCCCATCTGAGCTCGGCGGAGTCTATACCTACCCCCCCCCCTGCCCCTCTAAGAGCTGCTCTCTTTTAGCACAAAAAAAGGATAGCTTGCACTATCCATGAGGGAACAGCTCCGAATGTCTCAGAGCCGCTGTATGTTCGTTCTTAGTCTATCTTAATGAAAGGCTCGTTTGATTCCGTTAACGGTGATGAAGTTGACTTCATAGTTATCAGGAATCCAATCACCTGTTCTACTATACACACTCTGACACATAAGATCCCATGTATGATTCATGGTATTCGTATTGTCCATAGCTAGTTGTGTTTCCTTCGTATTAAGTATAATAGTATGAGGATAACCTGTAGCTATGTGTGTTAGATCAAGACTGTTTTTTATATCCGTATTTCTCATTATGTATACAGTATATCATAAGTGTACCCGCGGATACAAGGGGCGTGAGATGTAGTGTTTATAAGGGTTACAGAGCAGCCATCACAGTAGCCGGCTATTAGTCCAACATCTCGTACTCTGTAGGACTCCACTCTATAGGGATAAAGTCTTGTAGGTACTTCAATCTTAGTCTTATATGAATCATATCATTGATACAGTCAGGATCATCTCTGTATTCAAGTTGTAATAACATCTCTTGTAGTTTAGCTTGGTTCTTATTAGGGAAGGTAATGATTAGCTCTTTACGCAGGTCTTCTGTCCCATGTTCGCGTATCTCTCTAGAGCTCCCATAGTACTTCTCCCATTGTTTCTCTGGTTTACATGAATAGCCTATATAGTATCGGCCATCAGGGAAGTATGTACAATAAACTCTATGTTCTGAAGCTCTCTGAGTCTTTTTCTTACGGCGTTTCGGCATGGGTTTCCTTTATTCGATCAGATGCGGCTTTTAGACACTTTGATTCGTGTTCTTATCTGTACACTTTGACACACATATACACACTTTACTCACAATTCTCTCTCTAATGGACTCTCAAACACCTCTTGTTTTGGCATGTTTTTCTGAAAATTCATTAATCCGACTCTCACAAGATGTCTTATCAAGTCTGATCTGTTGAATCCTTGTTGTATACACCAATCACTCTTTAAAGCTTCTTCCAACAGTTCTACGATATGTACTTCGAATCGTACATTTTGACTCTCTGTATATCGTTTTATAGCCATCGTGTTATGTTAGCCATTATACTAGTTTACTGAGTATGTAGAGACAGGCTATGATTCCTAGTCCAAGTACGAGAAACACCCATCCAATATGAAACTTCTTGTTCATGATTTTATCTAGTTGTTCTTTCATCAGTTGTCTAACCACTGAAGGCCCAAAAGGCTACTGATCCATAGACAATGACTATGGTGACTATTGTGATTATACTCACTTTATCGTCCAGTCCTGCATGTGGTTTAAATTCGTATTGATTATCTTTCATACTGGTATTTAGTCTTAGAATCCTGTGCGCCAATGAGGGGCTCCGGGATGTGGGAAACGTATTTCTGGCTCGTGGGCGCTCGTGCCCTCCGGGTTATTGTCTGTTGCGCGTGATATGTTTCGTATGAATTCACCCAGTTCTTGATCATTGGGTAGTGATTCGGCTATACTTTCCAGTTCTTTTCTGTTTAGACTGATGTATTCTTTGTTGTTTATTCTCATGATAGTTTCTTCTGTATGTATTTAAATATGGTGTAGATTGATAGTCCATAGAAGGCTAGAACACCCATGGGTAATGCGATATAAGCTAACTCCCATGGTGAAAGAAAGAGTATCTCCCAAGTGAAATTGGCTATCGATTCAGCATCACTTGTTCTTGGGGTTGATAGATTGCCGACTTCATTGAGGATATCCAACTCGTATTCAGTCACAAAGGCATACCATTCCTCTTCGGTAAAACATTCTATGTATTCGGGTGGACATTCAATCATGAGTTCACCACCAATAAGAATCCTATACAAACACTCATGATTACCCAAAATTCGATCTTCATTCGTCTATTCATTCTATCTCCGGTTCATCATAATCAAAGATACGTTCTTCGTGTATGATCTCGTTTCCACAAAATGTACAGAAATGAGCTATGTATGATGTTCCCATGTCATGTCCTATGGTAAACTCAGCTGAACATTCTTCACAAAACAGTTCTTCTGGTTCAAGCATTGGGATTATGTGTCCTTCGTATAAAATCTCTGAATTCTGTGTAGCCACCGATTGAGTCTCCATCTATTGTTATTTGAGGAAAAGTTCTCGCTGTGGGAAACTTCTCCATAAGTTGTTCTCTATTAAAATCAACATCCAACATATACTTATCGTATGTGTGTTCTTGAGTTTCATGTGAAACCTGTTGAGCTAAGCGTAAAGCCATGTCACAATAGGGACATGAGGGTTTACTGTATATCTGTATGTGCATGCCATTGCTGCTCTATGTATTCTATAATGGATTGTACTGTGGTTAATTCCTCAGCATCTTCATCAGGAATTTCTATATTGTATTCCTCTTCGAGCTCCATGATTATTTCAACAATGTTAAGAGAATCAGCTCCTAAGTCATTGACTAAATCGTGTTTTAATTCGATATCGTTTTGATTGATACCTAATGTCTTAGCTATTATTTCTTGTATCATAATTTAAAATCTCCAAATGTATTTTCTTCTATGTCTTGTTTGATCCCACCTATTATATATGACTCTATTTCAGTCTCTTGTGGGGCGTTCTGTTGTCCTCGACTTGATAACCAATGTTGAGTCCAGGGTAAAGGGTTGTTTCGTGATGATACATCATACAATGGGTTCATACCGATACCTCGAAGTCTCTTATTAGCTATGAATTCAACATAATTAGACAATAGTGTTTCAGATAGACCAATCATTGATCCTTCTCTGAATAAGTATTTCGCCCAATCTTTCTCCTCTTCTACAGCTTTTCCATACATATCGTAAACTTCTTGTTCACAATCTTTCATAACTTTTGTCATTTCTTTATCGTTCTCAAACTTTTGATAGTTTTTAATGATGTGTTGTGATATAGCGAGGTGTTGAGACTCATCTCGAGCAATCAAAGAAACGATCTTTGCAGATCCTTCCATGAGCCTCAACTCCCCAAAACCAAATGTACATGCAAAACTGACATAGAATCGTATTCCTTCTAGTATATTGATACTGACTAACATCTTATAGAATCGTTTCTTGAGTTCATAAGTTGAAACTTTCTGTCCTAATTGATGTCTCATACCTATTTCAATGAAATTATCGTAGTCTTTAGTGACTGATTCAGCTCTTTGAACGATTTCTTTAGTATCAAGTATTGTATCGAATATTTCTGTTGGATTACTGTATAGATTCTTCACAATATAAGTGTATGACCGACTATGTATAGACTCCATAAAGTCCCAAGCTAATATACAACCCTCAAGTTCTGGAATAGAACAATACGGCAGTAGGGCTAAAGCTGGACCACGACCTTGAACTGAATCTAATAGTGTCTGATATTTTAGATTCGAGGTAAAGATGTGTTTTTGTCCTTCGTCTAGTGATTGATAATCGTTTCGGTCTTTTTGTAGAGATACTTCTTCTGGCCTCCAGAAATATCCTAATTGTGTTTGTGTTAGTTTATCAAATATCGGGTATTTGAATTCATCATATCTTTGTGTGTTTAGTTCTTCTCCAAAGAACATAGGTTGTTTTAAATAATTTACTTTCTTTCTGTTAAATATACTCATATCGCACAAGCGTCGCAATCCTCATCATCTATGTCATAATCTTCATAATGATCATTTGATATAGAATCAACTACTTCCTCTGTTAGAAGAATGTCTTCATCAGTTTTACTATCGTATGTATTCTGATAGTAAGATGTTTTCCACCCATATTTATATGTAGTCAGCATGTCTTTGGCCATTTCTGATAGAGGCACTTCGTTATTCTCATAATTCTCTGGATTATAACTCCAATTCCCTGATATAGCTTGATCAAAGAATTTCTGCATAACTGCTACGACTTTGATATACCCGTCATTGTTAGGCATATCCCATAATAATGTGTAATTGTTCTTGAGATAAGGATATCCTGGAACTATCTGTTTCAACGGACCTTTCTTAGATTTCTTAATTGACAAGTAATCTCTAGGTGGTTCTATACCATTCGTTTCATTAGATACAACAGAGGAGCTCTCAGACGGCATCTGTGCCGATAATGTACTGTTTCTCACTCCATGTTTAACCAGTTCTTCTCTTAATGATTCCCAATCACACTCATATTCTGGCTTGACTAATTCATCTACATCTTTCTTATAATGATCGATTGGCATGAGTCCACCAAAATACTTTGTTTCATTCCAACCATCACATGAGCCTTTCTCTTTTGATAGTTGAATACTTGTTTTCAGTAAATTAAACTGAAAATGTTCTGTTAGTCTATGTACTAGTTTCCAAGCTTCTGGATCATTGTACTTGACTTTGTTCTTAGCTAGAAAATGAGCTAATCCTATGAATCCGATACCCAAACTTCGTCTTTTCTTCGTTGATATCTCAGCTGATGGTATTGGATAATGTTGATAATCGATTACTTCATCTAAAGCTCTAACAGCTAGATCACATAACTCAGGTAATTCTTTAAGATCATTCGTTAAATTACCCACATTGATAGCTGATAATATACACAACGCGACTTCTCCTTCTTCATCATTAGGTGAAGTTAGTGGAGTTGTCGGTAATGTGATTTCTTGACATAGATTAGACATATTGATCTTAGCTGTATCTTCAAAGAATGAAGAATGACTATTACAATGATCAATATTCATGATATAGATTCTACCTGTTTCAGCTCTTTCTTTCAATAACTCCATGAATAGTTTCTGAGCACTGATCTTTGTCTTTGGAACTGAATAAGCTCTTTCGTATTTCTCATACATTTCATCAAAATCTTCTGTGCCAAAGGCATCATATAGACCAGGTACTTCATGTGGTGAGAATAGTGTGATTTCTTCATTTCTAAGAAATCTCTCATAAAAGAGCTTAGATAGTTGTATACTGTAATCTAGTTTTCTGACTCTATTGTCTTCTGAACCTTTATTGTTCTTTAAGACAAGTATATCTTCTATTTCTTGGTGCCAAATCGGGAAATGAACCGTAGCCGAACCACCTCGAACGCCATTTTGAGTACAACAACGGACTGTTGATTCGAATTTTTTAAGAAAAGGAATAATGCCTGTGTGTTGGACCTCTCCACCTCGAATTTTGCTACCCAATCCTCGTATTCTACCAGCATTGATACCAATTCCCGCACGCTGAGCGACATAACGACCAATAGCCATATCAGAACTGAAAATACTGTCAAGAGTATCGTCGCTATCAACAAGAACACAACTCGCAAACTGTCTAAGAGGAGTCCTAATACCTGCCATAATGGGTGTCGGAATGTTAATTTTAAATGCTGAAACAGAATCGTAATATCTTTTAACATATTGTATCCTTTTTTCTGGTGGATAGTCTTTGAATAAGACAGCAGCTATCAACATATACATATATTGAGGTGATTCGTATAATTGTCCTGTACTTCTGTCTTGAACTAGATACTTATCAACTACTTGTCTTAACCCAGCATATGTAAACAATAAATCTCTATCATGTTTCATATAACTGTCTAACTTATCCCACTCCTCATCACTATAATATGTTATCAGTCTTTCATCATATACATTGTAATTGATATTTCTAGTGACTATATCTTTCAATGGAGGATAAATCTTTGAATCTTTCCACTTAGTGTTAAAAACACTTTTTCTTATTTGAAACAACAACAGACGAGCAGCTACAAATTGATAGTTAGGACTTTCTAATGAGATTAAGTCACTAGCTGATTTGATCAATATGTTCTGTATTTCTGTTGATGTGATACCATCATAAAATTGTAGGCCGGAGTTCATTTCAACAGCTGACTCTGATACATTAGCTACATCTCTACACGCAGCTTCGACCATTCTATGTACTTTATCTAAATCTATGGCCTCTAATTGACCACCACGCTTAACTACAAATGCTTCGTTATCACCCACTTACTTTACTCCAGTCACTCAAAGCCATCTTCGCTGATAACCCTGAAAATTTATTTTTATTAATAATGTCTTCAATTACTTTTGGAGACAACCCGTTTAACACCATATCATTGATGTCTTTTTCTTTTATAGTCTTTGGCCAAATACATACTGTAAAACCATTATCTATTATTTGAGATAGATGTTTTATGATCTCAGGGTTTCGTGGTTCATTGTCGAAAACAACGATTGCTTGCTCAACCGGAACTATTGACTTCAACTTTGAGAAGTCACTACCAGCTACTGCAATTGCGTTTTGTAAAAATAAACTGTCAATAGGGCCTTCTGTAACATAAACTCTTTTGTTGTAATCGACTGTTCGTAAGCCGTAAATGAGTGGTTCTTTATCATCAAATTTTAGTGTTAAGTATCTTAGTTTGTTGTTATTCAGAGCCCTACCAGAAACTCCAATTAGCTTTCCCTGTCTTGAATAGAAAGGTAATACTAATCTCGGATCATTTCCAAATACTCTATCTTTATACTTATAATCTAAAGAACTTAGAGATTGACAATTCTCTATTGAGTACAATTCGTCCCATTTATCTTTAGGAATTCGTCTATGATTGAGATAATCAACAGCTGTTTTAGAGTCAATTGCTGATACACAACCCACTTTCTTGAGTGGATCATCTTTGAAAACTTTAGTCACTTTTGGTTTTGTGACTTTAGTGAATAGTGTTGGTTCCTTCTTATAGAACTTTTCTACAGCATATTGTTTCCATAGTGTAGTATCTTGTTCTTTGAGAAACTTTGCGAAGCTCTTCGATTCGCCACAGTTGTGACATTTGTAAACGAATGTTTCTTTATAGACGAAATGATATCCTCGAGCTTTGTGAGGATTTTTCTCTGAATCACCGCAATAAGGACATGAATGATTTAATAAATCTTCATTTTTCCATTTTGTGTTTCTGAATCTACTTGAAATCAACCGTAGATATTTTTTATCTACCCATAACATAATCTATACTATCTATTATACTAGCATTTGCCAGTTTGTCAAGGTTCAGTCCTTAAATAATATTTTTAATTCACATTGAACTGGTTCAACACAAAATTCCTTTACGAATTCAGAAGCAGATTGTAAATCCTCTCTACTCCTGACTTCGATTGAAATGATCGAATTACTTCGATTTGAACTCTCATTACGATTTCTGAATTTTCGTTGAGAGCTTACTTTTTTGGGCTTTCTTCGACTTGTTCTTCTTGTAGTTCGTCAGTCTCTGCATCGATATAATCGGCAGCTTCTGCTACAACACCTGCTGTGGTATCACCCACAAATGCAGCTGCATCAACAACATCTTCTGAAACTGCTGAAACAATTTGAGATGTTCCAGTTACAACAGAATCAACGGTGCCTGTGACAACAGTTTTACCTGCTTCCCAAACTCCACCGACTGTTGAACAACCGGCTAACAAGATAAGAAAACTTATTGATATTAAATTTTTCATTTTGATTTTTCCTATAATTGATTATTAATAATCTACATAATAAACACTATTCCATCTGAACTAGTGCTGCGTACATCCTGTACTAACATATATTTATGTCTTAATGATTCTCGAATATAGCTAAATTGTGTGTAGAATGATATAAAATATCATATATTATTTCAGCCGTATGTAATACTAACATCAAACTTAATAACAACGCACATATTTTTAGCCATTTAATCATGTGTTTCATGTTTTTACATCGCTCCAGAAATAAAAGTTCTTCCTATAATACTCATGAAAACCTTTATCTTCAAGATGTTCTTGTACTTCTCTTGCTGATACTTGTCCTGATCGTATACACAAAGCTAAATTATAATATTCTTCTCCACCTTCTTCTAATGATACATCATGAAGAAAACTATTGAATTTCTGTTTATTTAAAATCATATAGTTATTATAACAGCTTTCGCTGAGATGTCAATCTTTGTCTCTTGGGAATAGACCGATAGTTGGTCTCTTTGATTCATCATTTGTATTAGAAACACCAACAGCTTGTTCTGTTGTTCCATCTGAATTCTTAATAGTGACATTTCTATAATAAACAACAACTTCACCTAACTGTTTAATATATCGTTTAAGTTCTTGCATGTCTTCTGCCATCACTTTGTAATCACCTACTGTAGTTGCTACAAATAGAATTTCACCATTGTTTTGTGTCTTCATATCATCTAGAAATCTATCTAGATATGTATAATTATCTGGCCATTCTGGATTTTCAGTTTCTTCTTTACTACATGCTTTAGGTCTTTTAAACTTTTCGTTTCCTTTCTCATCAAGTTTAACTGGATCGTAGGGAATAGTGGCTTTACATGGATTAGTTATTTTGGCAGTTGATACAACATACCATTTGGGAGCTGTTAAATTAACAGGTCTAGGTAAATCGGGTTGTATGATATCAATCTCTATAGGTTTTGAAACTATATCAACTCTCTTAGCACCAAACCCAGCACAACCACTAATTAGTAGTGTCAGGCACAGTAAGCTTATAAAGTTTTTCTGTATCATTTTCCAATCCCTCCATTACGGCATCACTAGCATTTCTAAATCTTATCTCTATCAAACCAGGTTTCTTTAATGCTAACATATCTAAATTGTGTCTTGAGAATATAGATAGATACTCAGCTTTCTCTGCTTCTATCTCAGCATTCACTCTAGACATATTCAATAAGGCTTTACCCTGTTTCTCATACTGTTCTTTCATAACAGTCATAGCTTGTTTCTGTTCTTCAACAGCGGCTTCTAATTTGAAATTGTTTTCTTTAAGTGTAATATTATCTTGATATAAGAAATAACTACCTATACCAAGTATTAATATAATTCCTATAAATAATTGATTCATAATTCGTTATACTCCCTTATCATATAGTCTATAGGATCTTGAGTTTTGATCTCAATAATTCTATCATCTAAATCTTTAAATATTATGTGTTTTGGTGTAATCTTAATTTTCTTTTTAATGAAGAATTTATGAGTCTCCTTTTCTCCGAAAGTATCTTTGTATGTAATCCATATCTCATAATACTGACCTCGAAAAAGTTCTAACAACCAATTCCATATTCTATTCATTTTGTTCTAGCTTTACTTCTCGCTAACTCCTTAACTCTCGTCATAAGTTTCTTTTTCTTCTTTCTAACTACAACTGTAGATGAATCATCACCAGTACCTGCTATATGAGGTCCAGTGACTGAACCCATATCTTCATACTGAACTCCATTTCTGAGTTTTCTGAGTCTCGGTTCTCGTCTATTGTAGTGTTGAGTCACTAAAGAAAGATTATTTTTATCATTGTTTAATGGATTGTTGTCTTTATGATGAACATCTTTACCATCACCAGGCTTAGCTTTACCTTCTCTTTCCATTTGTCTACGAGCTCTCTTACGAGCTGCGTTTCTAGCCATTTGTTCTGGCCTAGAATGATAATTTTCTCTTTCTTTCTTATAATTTCTCATAAACATTTTCTGGTGTTGAATTGACATATGGATCTTCTCCATGATTGTCTTCAATACCGTCCTCGGCGAACATTTGTTCTACTATACCATTATTTATAACAGCAGCGTATCTCCAACTCCT
>PVBE012241495.1_pt1 | contig 19693 bp, 28 predicted proteins | sample 1631181 | NCBI WGS metagenome assembly PVBE01 (sample SAMN08397723, study PRJNA350692) | Marine metagenome, whole genome shotgun sequencing project. | isolation source: water | place: Pacific Ocean | collected 2012-04 | reverse complement strand
GAAACAAAGTATTCACAGTTTGTAGAATTGTTTAACGATACATATTTCAAAGAAGTGTATGATACCTTACGTACCAAATACCAAATAGGTAGAATTAGATTACTTTGGAAAATGCCACGTACAACATTGAGTTGGCATAGAGATCCAGAACCTAGAATACATATTCCTATTATAACAAATTTTGGTGCTCGTATGTGTGTTGGTAAAGTTGTAGAACATATGCCTGCTGATGGATCTGTTTGGGTTACAGACAATACAAAATATCACAATTTTTTTAATGGGGGTGAAGAAGATAGAATTCATCTTGTTGCTACCGTTCTAAATTTTGATATGCATTTATTCAGTGAATAAATACTTGCGATTGCGTATTATTTGCAATATACTAATTTAAAAGGAAAAAAATGACAGGAACATTAGCACCTACGTTTATTTGGTTTAGAGAAGGCCTAGAAGCATACCTAATAGTAGCAATGGCTTGGGTAATGGTAGCAAACACAAGACAAAAAATAACAATAGCAGGATCAACAGTTCTCGCATTAATAAGTGCAGGATTTTTAGGATACTTTGCCCAACACTATATCGCAAATGATTTTGAAGCAGTAGAAGGATGGACGGCACTTGCCGCTTCTGGATTATTGTTTTGGACCGCATTGTTTTGCCATGGGGCAGTACAACATACAAAAAATATTCAAGACAATTTACGTAACAATGGTCCAATATTCGCATTAGCAGTTATTGTATTTCTCACGGTGTTTAGAGAAGGTGCAGAAATTGTCGCATTTTTAACAGCCTTATGGGTAGCAGGAACATCTGTAGCAAGTATCGGTATTGGTGCTATACTAGGATTAGGTGCTCTTTTAATAGTTGGCATATTAGCATCTAAACAAATAAGAAAAATTCCGGTGGATCATATATTTAAAACTAGCCGTTGGATATTCACAATCCTAGCAATATACTTCTTATATTACGGACTCCACGAATTATTAGAATAATTATTTTCAAAAATCGCAGTTTTCCGCGGTTTTTTATTGTTGACAAATTTGGTATTTCCTATATTATATTAATATACAGGGAGATATAAAATGAGAATAATTGAAATGGCAAACGGTGTGTTTATGAAAAACGGTGTAGTGTTTGATATTAACAAACCAAAAAATACCAAAGTGCTGAAAAAAGACCAGAAAAATGTATCAAATATGGCAAAAAAAGTCAGCAAAATCAACACTTCTAGTAAGATCAACTTAGGTTGACGCATTTGGAAAGTATGCTATAATGTTTATATGTTTAGGTTAATAATATTAATTGCGATATTTTTTGCAGTCTATCCGATGATAGGAAATGGATACGATCAATTTATGTCTGACTTCAATGTAAATGGAGTTGGTGAAGTTGTATCTACTATAATCACTGGATTTACAAATCTTATCGACAATTTTAAATCATAGGAGGATAGCGGTATGAATACTATCGTTAAAGTAATGCTGGTGTTAATGACTAGCATATTGCTGACAAACTGTTCTACATATAAGATTAAATCTGATATGACAAAGAATGGTGTTGTCAATAAGACTCCAGATTGGTACGTGGATTATAATCACGAGACCTTTCGAAAGTATCAGGAAACGGCTACGGCAGTATCACCTGATATGGAGTTAGCAGTTAAGAAAGCCATTTTACTTGCAAAGGCGAAACTTGCTGATAGAATTAATGGTGAGATGAATAATCGAACTACTATCAATAAGAACGAAGCAGGTACTAATGAAAACTTGACTGTAAGTTCTGGATCGCAGGACACAGTAGTGAACATGATTTCTGATACTTTGGTAAGACATTATGAAGTTACCAAACAAGAGATATTCATGACTAACCACAAATCTTACAGAGTTTATATAATGCTAGAGGTATCTAAAAAAGATATCAAAAAAATTATTGCTGATATAGATTCTCAAAAGAATAAAGGGGTTATCAATACTGATGCAATAAACGACGCGGCTAAAAAAGTATTAGATTAGGACCAATAAATGAAAAAAACATTTTGGTTTATTGTCCTACTAATACTTTCGGTTGCTTTGTTTTATAGCAGTAATGCAGACGCAGGAGGTCCATGGTCGGATCAATACTGTGATGTTAAAATAACAACCGTCAGAGTAATAGATACAAACGGCAATGTCGTTAAAGAATATACAGAAGAAGTAGTTCATTGTGAAGACGGAGTCAAAGACTTCTTACACGGAATGGGTATTGCTTCAGAATGTAAATTTTTTAATTGGGATATGCCATTAAAAAACACAATGGTCACAGAAAGATCAATTGCTTGTGAAAGATTGGATGGAGGATATGAGATCGTACCAGGTTATCATAATATTGATTAGCAGTATATTTCTTGCTAATTGTTCGGCAACAACATCGTCAATGACAACCAACCTTAAAGAAACTGAAGGACACTTCATTAATATGAATCATGCTCCTGTAAGTTTAGAAGATGGTATAATAGGAGCCGCACCTGGATTTTTGTGGAATGCTTCTCAATATATGAGATTCAATTTAAACAAAACAGAAAAGAATTTACACAGGTCAGCAGTATATCACGCATTAAACGAAACCGCTAATGGTGAAGTGACTTATTGGTACAGTAAAACTCGTAATGCTATGGGTCAAGTTAGAGTAGTACACTCTTACCCAACTTCAGCAGGATATTGCAGAGTATATCAATCGTTTATTAAATTAAATGGTGCAACAAGACATATGACTAACAATGCCTGTAAGATGATGGAATATCCTTGGAGATTTGTAAAATAAATTAAGACCAGGGTCTGCTATTTTTTAAGCCACCACTGTTGGCATTATCAACAACATTATTACCAGAGTACTTCGTTGGCAAATCATTTGCCGCGGCAGTATTTTTCGCTCTATAAAACTGTGCAGATGTATTACCGTCTGCTTGTCTTTTCTCTGTTGCAACTGCTAATTTCGCCTCTTGTTTCGCTTGTTTAGTACCCGTAGACAGGGTTTTACATATGAATATGCTATCAGTGACTGCACCTATCGTAGCCAGTGTATCTGAGGCGTTATTAACAAAGTTTTTGCTAATATCGGATAATAGAGCAACATTCTCATAATTTGCTACATTTAGACCCTCATTTGAAGCAATAGCGGTTCTTAATTGCGTCATTGTTTGATTATCGTTTATAGTTAAACTATATTTTTGACCTGTAAGTCCGTTATATTTTATATTAATGTTTGCCATATATAATAATATTTAGTGTATTTTTCTATTGAATTATTATTCGGTCTTGTGTTATAGTAAATATAGTAATACATTATTAATAAGGTTTAGGAAAAATATGTTTATAGCATTTCTGACGTTACTGTCAGCATTATCGATATCAGGTGTAGCAATATTCTACTCCGTTATAGGACTTGCCGCTATCTTTCCAGGAGCATTCGTACCCGTTGTTATTATGGGAGGAGTTCTTGAAGTTGGAAAACTCATAACGGCATCGTGGTTGTATAGGAACTGGAAGTTTACACCGTTCTTACTCAGAGCCTATCTAACGTCAGCAGTTATTGTATTAAGTTTAATAACGTCCATGGGTATTTTTGGATTCCTATCTAAAGCACACCTAGAACAAAATCTAACAAGCGATACAACTATACAAAGAATTGAAATAATCAACGATAAAATTGATAGTGAATCACTTTACATTGAACGGCAAAAGAAAATCATTGAAAGAGCAGAGTCATCATTAGTTGTTGCAACTACTGATAAATCAAGTGACATTGATATAGAAAGATCTAATATAGACAATGCAAATAAAAAATTAGAAACACTTCTAAGAATTGAATCAGACAGAATGTCTGAACTAACTGAAAAACTTAAAACACTACTTGCGGTCGAGACCAATAACATATCACAACTTAATCTTAGACTTGAAGTGCTTGATGCTGATGTTAATGCATTAAGAGATAAAAAAGGTTTGTTTAGTGGTGGCAATCATAAAAAAGCAATGAAGTTAAAAGAACTTCAGGCTCCTGAACGAGATAAGATTAATAATAAAATTGCTCAAGCAAACAGAAATATGAATATTCTTAAAGAGCAAAACCAAACAGAAATTGATAAAATTGAATCAAACATTAATAAGTTAAAACAAGAACACGCAGACGAAGTTTCTAAAGCACAAGAAAACATTAATGCTATGAGAGGCAACGTGACGTCTAACAAAGACGATATAGAAGCAAAGATTACTGAAGCAGAAAACAATATAGCAAATGCACAAAACAGAATTGACGGATTTATTGTTGAAAGACAACCGTTAGAAACATCACTTGTTAAACTTGAAGCAGAAGTTGGTCCAGTAAAATATATTGCGGCGTTGGCAGTAGATGTAGGGTTAGCAGAAAACGTTGATACATCATCAGCAGTTAGATGGGTTATTATTATATTAATATTTGTATTTGATCCACTTGCAGTACTATTGTTAATTGCGGCTAACCAAAGTTTATTAAGAAGATATCCACCAGATATGCCACCACCACCAAAAGATTTAGTTGATTTAGATGAACCAGATCATTCTTTTACGTTTGATCCACCTAAACCTACACAAGAAACACCAGAGGAAAAACAATGGAATAGTATGATTAGTGAAGCCTCTACCCAATTACAAAAAGAACAATTAGAAAAAGCAACAGAACGTTTAAATGACTGGAAAGAAAAGTTAAACGAATTTAATAAGAAAGTTCCAAAACCAGAAGAAAAACCAATTACTATTGTTACAGACGAAGATAAAAAAAAAGAATTTAAAGAGAGAATTGCCAAAGAAGCACAGGATCTAGAAGATTATGCCAATAAGCATAGAGAAAAAGAAGTGATAATTGAAGCACCTCAACCAAAAAATACCGATAAAGACGGATGGGATCCTGATCAACACGTATACGATTTAGAACCAGAAGAAAAAACAGAGACGACAGTATCAGCAATATTGCCTGAAGAAAAAGAACCAAAAGAAATTGAACAGTTTAAACCAGTAGAGAAAAAACCTAAACCTAGATCATTTATTGTAGCAGACACTAAAAAAAATGAAGAAAGAATAAAACCTGATTTAACAGAGGTTATAGAGCCAGCATTTAAGAGCCAGCCTACCTTACCTAACAAAGAAGAACGTGATAAAATACTTAAAGAGTTCCATGCAAAGCAAGGTAACTACGAAGATATAACGGAGGAAGAGTTGAAACAAGAACGAGATGACACAAACAAGGCCCAGTTTCTAGCAGATGTGTCATTAACTGAAGAACAAGCAAAATCACATCCTGCCATTACGGCATCTAGAATGGCATTTTTCCAAGATCATCTAGATGATATCTTAAGAGGAAATACAACTTTTGAAAATTTACCACCTGATATTGCTAGAACTTGTGCAGTATTATTAAGTGATTTTGACAATCCAGAAATTATTGTTCCTGGTTCTAACTTAAAAGAAGAGCCTACAGGATTACCACAAATGACTACAGAACAACTTGCTGAAAAATTTTCACCGGATCCAGTAACAGAAGACAGAGATATATCAGAAGACGAATTAGATGCACTACTTGATGGCTTTGAGCAACAAGAGCCAGCAGAAGATGGTAAAAAATATAAAGTTGTTATACAAGGTGGACAAAAAGTAAGAGTACCTGTAGAAGATGAACCCGAATACAAACAAAACGAAGAACAAGAAGAATCTGGTAATTGGTCTAAGATTATGGACGTTCCAGAACCAGAGAAAAACGAAATACAAATTCCAGAGATAGAAAATACCAATGATTTTGAAGATAGAACAGATGAAGAATTGGTAAACGTACAGCCTGAAAATACAATATCGCCTGGCAAAATTAGTAATCATAAAAAGAGAATGATCGATGACGTTGCTTACCAAGAAAAAATTGAGGCTCGTATTGATGATCTAATAAGTAAAATAGAGAACAAAGAATTAACACTAGATGACTTGACAGAAGCAGATAGACAAGTTATAATAGATATAATGAATCAAAACGGATAGGAACAATGGCAAACCCGGCAGGAGAAAATACAAACAAAGGCGCCCAAGATAAAAAGCCAAACAAGGAGTTCTCAAAAGAAACTCCAGCAATTGGTAAGAAACTAACTGACCTAAAAAAGAAAGATGGAACAGTTACGTTAATTACTCCACCATCGTGGTTCCACAATCAAGATGTATCATTTTGTTTAATTAATTTAAGTAAAAGAGATAAAGACGGATTTGCTGATCAACTTAATAAACATATGTCAAAGAAAAATGTTAATTTGTATATTTGGGATGATAACAACTTCTCAGGTCTTGATCCTTTCGGCAATGAGTCAGATGCAGAGTACGAAAAATATTTAGAAGGCTGGAAACCTAATCAAAAAGGTAGAGATTACAGTTGGCTTTTAAATGCTTGTAGAACTGCAACTTATGTAATAATGAATATGGACTACTCATCAAACCCTTTAAGAGTTTGGTCAGGGTACATACTAACACTATCAAAAACATTTTTTATAAATTCAAACTTTGATGATGCTCAAGCATATGCAGTTTTGAATAGAAATAAAATATCTGGAGTTCCTGAGATTTTTCCTAAGATCGCAAAAATGAAAACAGACAAGTAGATTTAATGAGTGAGGAAAATCTAATTTGCTCTTTTTGCCAAAAATCACGTAAAGATGTAACAAAAATGATTGTCGGTGCAGGCAAGGTATCTATCTGTAACGAATGTATAAAACTTTGTAACGAGATTCTAGCAGAAGATAAAAGTGCTATTTCAAAAGAAAAACTAGTACAAGGATCACATGGATTATTAAATCCTGTTGATGTTAAAGATCATTTAGACAAATTTGTTATTGGCCAAGACTTTGCAAAAACTGTATTGTCAGTAGCAGTAACAAATCATTATAAAAGAATTTTATCACCACCTGCAGATTTAGAAATAGAAAAATCTAACGTATTAGTATTAGGACCATCAGGATCAGGTAAAACATTCATGGCTAGAACAATAGCAAAGTATTTGAATGTTCCGTTTGCTATTGCAGATGCAACAACACTAACTGAATCAGGATATGTAGGTGAAGATGTTGAAAATGTTGTACAAAAATTATTTGCAAATGCAGGAGGCGATATAGAATTAGCACAAAAAGGTATTATCTTTATAGACGAAATTGACAAAATATGTAGAAAGTCAGAAGGTACATCAATAACAAGAGATGTATCAGGTGAAGGTGTACAACAAGGATTACTTAAAATTGTAGAAGGTACTGAATGTAGAGTTCCTCCACATGGTGGACGTAAACATCCTGACCAAGCAATGGTTACAATTGATACAAAAAATATATTATTCATAGTTGGCGGAGCATTTAATGATTTAGAAAGACAAATAAAAAGCAAACACTCTGCAGGTATAGGATTTGGACAAAAATTATCACATGATCAAGATGCAGAAAATTACCTAGGTCAAGTTGAGCCAGAAGATTTAATAAAATTTGGTCTTATTCCTGAATTTGTTGGTAGGTTTTCAGCAGTAACTCACGTCAACGCATTAACAGAACTTCAACTGGTACAAATATTAACTAAACCACAAAATGCTTTATTAAAACAATATCAATATATGTTTGGGTTAGACAATATTAAACTATCAGTGTCGCAAGGTGCAAAGTTAGAAATTGCCAAAAGAGCAAAAGAATTAAAAACAAATGCTAGAGGATTAAAAAATATCTTAGACAAATTATTACTACCATATCAATTTGATGCTCAAGAAATGCACAATAAAGGCGTGATTGAACTTAAAATTAATGAAAACGTAATAACTAAAGCCGAGGATCCAGAGTTAATATTCAAAAGTAAAGTAGAAAATGAAAAGTTACAAAAGAAACAGCACAAACAATAATTGGTCTTTCGATAAACCAACTCGTAGACCTGAACGTCCAAAGGTAGTAACTGATGGATTTGAAGTACACGTTAAAGATAACGATGTAATGAAAGCATGGAGAAAACTTAAAAAGAAAATTAAAGAAGCCAAATTAATGGAAGAGATGAAGGATCGTCAATATTATAGAAAACCATCCGAAATAAAACAAGAAAAAGCAAAACAAAGAAAAAGATTAATACGGAAAGCAACAAAAGAAGCAGAAGATTTCCGTACAATGAACGTTAGAAGACAACGTTAATTTACCAAAATAATAGGTCGCTATTTGACATATAGTACATATATGTTATAATAAATACAGTTGAAGATTGCTATAGATAGGATCTTCATTAAATTAACTCGCTAACTTAGGAGGAAAGCACATGACAAAAAATCTATCTATTTTTAATAACTTAAGACCAATAACCGTAGGGTTCGATAATATGTTTGATCATTTTGAACATATGATGGACGACAGTTTCTTTAGAGGAACTATGGGTAATTTCCCACCATATAATATTGTAAAAACTGGTGAGAATACTTACGATGTTGAACTTGCACTTGCAGGTTTTAGTAAAAAAGACATCGAGGTTGAATACAAAGAAAACCTATTGTCAGTAAAATCTAAAAAGCAAGAAGAAGTAAAAGATGATGACGGAAACGTTATTCATAGAGGCATTTCAAAAAGAATGTTTTCTAAATCATTTACTATTGCTAATGATGTCGAGGTTAAAGGTGCAGAATTGAAAGATGGTTTACTTAAAGTGACTTTGGAGAGAATTATTCCGGATCACAAAAAGGCAAAAACTATTGAAATCAAGTAAAGCACAACTAATGGATAGGGTGGTAAAACACCCTATCTTTCTTATAAAATGAGTAGACATATTTCTTAAATATGCTATAATAAAGGAGTAATGATGAGTAAAGATGGAATAGCAGAAGCAGTAAGAACAGTCACAAAAGATGTTCTAAAACCTGAAGAACCTGCAAAATACGATGTTATATTTTTAAATGACAATATCACTCCAATGGAGTTTGTTGTTAGAGTTTTAAAATCTATTTTTAATAAAAGTCAAGAAGAAGCAAATAAAATCACTGCATACATTCACCAGAACGGCAAAGGTGTTGTAGGAACTTATATATTTGAAGTTGCAGAACAAAAAGGAATTGAAACTACACTACTTGCAAGACAAGAAAGTTATCCATTACAAGTAAAAGTACAAAAACAACAAAAGTAGGAGATCCACAGTAGTTTGGAAGACATGACTGAAGACAATTCGCCACAATCGGCAATTTTAAAGAAAGAGGGTGTATATCTTCTGATGGAAGACATCACGACTAAATCTTGCAAAGATGTTATAAACTGGATCTTAGAAGAAAATTTAATCGACAAAAAGAAACCATACTTACAATTAATGATATCAAGTCCAGGTGGAGATGTTTCATCTTGTTTTGCATTAATTGATGTAATGGCTGGATCTAAAATTCCAGTTAGAACAGTTGGATTAGGTTGTGTAGCATCATGTGGATTATCAATCTTTATGTCAGGTGAAAAAGGATATAGAACACTTACACCAAATACAAGTATTCTATCTCATCAATGGGCATGGGGATCAGAAGGAAAAGAACACGAATTATTTGCAACAATAAAAGAATTTAAACTTACTACTCAAAGAACTTTAGATCATTACAAAAAATGTACAGGTTTACCTGAGAAGAAAATTAGAGAAATACTACTGCCTCCACAAGATGTTTGGCTATCTGCCAAAGAGGCATTGAAATATAAACTGTGTGATAAAGTAAAATCTTTATGAACCTAAATGACATTGTTAAATCAAACAATGAAATACTTGCACTAATACAAAAAGATCATCCTGGCAGACTTAATATGTACATAGGTACACTAGATATGGCTATGTCTAGATTTAATACTATATTGTTAAAACTATCGCAAGATCCTTTATTAGAATCACAACATTCATCAGGCATTAATTACTGCCAAGAAGCAATACAAGACTTTTATAAAAACACAAAAAGATTACGTGATTGGCCTGTTATAACTAGACCGTTAATTAAATTAATGTTACATTACATTGGCACACAAAGAATACCCGAAATTAAACAATTACACGATAAGATTATAATTAATAATGATGGAAGAACTTAAATGGAGTACTTTTGCAGTACCTGAGCATTTAGCATTTAGATACGTATCTACTATGTTTCTAGTGCTTTATTGCTTACCGTGGTTATTTGGATTAACACTAACGGCATTAGGTTTCGCAATGAATTTATTATGGGCAGACTTTTTATTTTATCATTGGTATAGAGCAAAATTGATAACAATAGAAATATTAAAAGAATACGAAAGACAAAAAAAATGGAGGAGAGACAATGGCGAAGACGAAGAAAATGAAGATGACAACGAAACACGTTAATGGCTTTTGGGCAAAACCCCCTAAAGAGCCAGGTGATCAAGGACCTGTATTCTATTACGATGGAATGGAAGGCGGAAATAAAAGAACTAAAGATTATTTAGAAAATTTAAAAGAATCTGGATACAAAATAGAAATAACAAGTAGAGAAAAAACAAAATGATTAAAGCAGTAATATGGAGTAAACCTTCTTGTCCTCATTGTGTACAAGCAAAAACACTAATGAAGATGAAAGGTATTGAGTACGAAGAAAAGAATATAGCAGAAGGGCACGACATACGTGAAATGTTTAAACTAGTGCCTAATGCAAAAACAATGCCTCAGATTTGGGTTGCTGGAGAACTAGTAAACGGTGGTGCACCTGGTGAATTAACACACATAGGCGGTCTTCACGAACTACAACAAGTTCTTGGTGGCCAATAAACTTGACAAAAATCTAAAATCATCATATAATACTAGTGTCCCTACAAGCATAGTGGGAAAGTGACGTGTAATTCGTCCACAGTACTTGCTACCGTATAGTCGGAATGCCACCTAGGGACGTAACGAGCAAGGAGACTCATGACGAGAATAGTGCTGATACTATTCTTAGTATGGTTGAACGTTGGCCATGCGGAGATAGTACAGATTAAAGAACGAGGCGTAGCAGATCATTTAATTACCTGCGAGTGGAAAAATCAAGAAGGTGTACCGTGTGTAACTATAAAGGTTCCGGTATCTAATAGCAATAAAATATCTGAAAAAATATCAACTAAAACAATTATTACAAAACAAGAAATAGAAGATAACAATCTTAAAGATCTTACAAGTGTTATTAGTCATGTTAATAATGTTATAGCATTTCAGTCAGGTGGAGCAGGACAACACACTTCTATATTCACAAGAGGATCAAATTCTAATCATACTTTAGTTTTATTAAACGGAATACCAATAAACGATCAAAGTACAACAAACGGTGCATATGATTTTGGACAAGATTTTATGACCAATGTTTTATTAATTGAAGTATATAAAGGAAGTGCAGGCCATCATTTTGGTGCTGATGCTATTGGTGGTGCAATAAACATTGTAACTGATATTGATTGGGAAAATAAAATGATTGCTCACAATAACGGACTTACTGGAAACTATGCAACCAGCATAGGTGATAATTGGCAAATAGGATTTACAGGTGGAGTATACGAAAAAGAAGAAACTTCTGCATTATCCGGTGCTAATGAAAAAGACGGTGTTAAAAATCAATCATTTACAATAAATGTAATTAATTGGTTGAACGAACATTTAAGATTTAAATCAACTCTTTTTGCAAGAAACACACTAGCAGATATAGACGGTCATTCACTTGCATTACAAGAAGGATATAACTCAGATAATAATCTTTACGCATTCCAGACAAGTCTGGAGTTTAATGACTTAACAACAAACAACTACATTACATTTCATTCACACAAACACGATAGAACATATAATTCACCTAACAACGAAGTTGATGATTATGAATCAGATTCATATGTTTTAAAAACAGAACATTCAAAACAACAAACAGAAAAATTTAGTTACGGTTTAGGTCTAGAGTACAAATATGATGATGCATTTTTTGCCAATAGAGGTTCATATAATAGTTCATTGTCTGGTGACTATGATAATATTGGGTACTTTGCAAACATTGGATACTCGTTTACGGACAGTCTATCATCTACAATAAACTATAGAACTGATAATAATAGCACAGTAGGTTCTAATGACTCTTATAATATTGGATTTCTTAAAGAAAACATAATACCTAATTTAAACTTTAAAATAAGTCATTCAATAGGATTTAAAAATCCAAGTCTATACGAGTTACATGGTGCTGACAACTATGGATATGTTGGCAATAAAAATTTAACAGCAGAAAAAAGTAAAACAAACGAATTAGGATTTGAATATAGCATTAGTAATAATTCTATGTTTTCAGTTAATTTATTTGAAACTAGGATATCAAATCTTATAGAGTATTCTTCTCTAACATACGAAAACAATACAACAAGCAGTCTTAACCAAAACGGTGTAGAACTTGCATATGGATTTAAAAACGATAAAAACTCTTTTAGAATTTTTAGTTCTAGTTTAAGTAGTAAAAAAACAGATGGTACAGATCAATTAAGAAGACCCGAGTTAACTTTAGGAGCCAATTGGGGACATATATTAGAAGATGGATTAAAAGTTAATACCAATTACAACTTTATTGGTAATCATTTAGATATACATAATTCTAATTGGTCTATTATTGATATGCCTGATGTACATTTACTAGATTTAAGTTTTACCAAAAACTTTTATGGTATTGATATTGGATTTAGTATTAACAATCTACTAGATGAGAACTTTGAAGCACCACACGGGTTTAATAAAGAAGGCAGAAATTTATCTTTTGTCTTTAAAAGTACGTTTTAATATGTTATAATACAATTATGCAAGTACAATTAACAGACAAAATGGGATCAGACCTAACAGTAGTAAACTCTGCTAGAGTATCATATGCAAAAGAATCAGATTTTGAAGACGTATATGTTGAACACGGCAAGTTTGGCACGTATGAAAAACAATTAAGTGCAAAAGACGAAAAACTAATTAAGTTTCTTGCAACGCATAATCATTGGTCACCGTTTGCTCATGCCAGTTTACAATTTAGAATCAAAGCACCTGTCTTTGTTGCAAGACAATTAGTTAAACACCAAGTTGGATTAAGTTGGAACGAAGTTAGTAGACGTTATGTAGACTTTCCACCTGAGTTGCACACACCTAAAGAATGGAGAGGGAGACCAATTGATTCAAAACAAGGCAGTGATGGTACAGTCGATTTAGGAGCAACAATAACGCACAATCTTGAAACAGCATTGGAACAAAATTTAATTTTATACAATACATTAATAGAAAAAGGAGTAGCACCTGAACAAGCAAGAATGGTTTTACCACAAAGTATGATGACAGAGTGGTATTGGTCAGGAACGTTATATGCATTTGCTAGAGTTTGTAATTTAAGATGTGCTAAAGATACGCAGAAAGAAACACAAGAAGTTGCGAATGAGATTGCAAAGCATTGTAACAAAGAATTTCCAATTAGTTGGAAGTACCTGATTGACGAATAAATATAGTTGCATATAATAAGGAAGCATTATGACATTTATTTTTTGGCATCTATTAGCAATATGTTCTGTAATGGCAGTAGCATTTGTTATTGGATATAACATAGGAAGTACAAAGAAAAAACAAAATGACAAAAGAATTTTCTGATTTAAAAAAGTTTATACGAGAACAAGAAATAATTACTCGAAGAACTATTTTAAAAAATTCTCAGAAGAACGACCATCACGCAATTAAAACGCAATGGATGAAATTTGTAAAAAAGGAAAAAAGAGAAAGATATCTTCGAGACAAATATCCTGCAATAGCAAAAGCATATCAGAATTATAAACTAACATTAACCCTAGCAGAGAAAAAATGACGTACATAGTTAATGATAAATGTATAATGTGTAAGCACACAGATTGCGTAGAAGTTTGCCCAGTAGATTGTTTTTACGAAGGCGAAAATATGCTGGTGATCAATCCAGACGAATGTATTGACTGTGGAGTTTGTGAACCTGAGTGTCCTGTTGATGCCATACAAGCAGACACAGAAGATGGTACAGCAACATGGGTAGCATTTAACGATAAATGGTCTAAGTCTGGATGGAATGTTATAACACAAAAGAAAGATGCGTTACCTGATCACGAAAAGTACACAGACGAAGAAGGAAAACTAGAAAAATATTTTAAAGACAAATAACATGAACAATAGATTTGAAAAATTTAAAAAACTAGCATTCTGTCCTATTGATATTCCTTACGAGAAACTAGATCTAAACGAACTAGAAGTTTTTCATGATAGAAACTATTTGTGGCCACCAGATGTTGTAACAAAAACATATGGTAATAAACCAGAACATTTAAAAGAAACAATAGATATAGAAAAACATCCACACGATTATTGGAGAATAGTTCCTGTACTTGGCCAAATGGATCCAGAAGAGTTTTCAGATCCTGCCGCAGTAAGAATATCTTGGTTAAACAGATTAGAAAGAAAAAGAGAAGTTAATATACATCCTAATTTGCCAAAACATTTATATGGTTTAGTAAATTTAATAAAACAATTACCTATTGAATGCAATCATGCAGAACTTGTTAGACAAAGAAAAGATGTACCATTACACAACGATGCTTCACGTGGAGCCAACGAAGGCAAAGAAAGTCTACTTCCGTTTGAACCATCAGGATATAGACTTTTAATTAACGACATAAGAGATGATAGTTTTTATTTCTCTCCAACATATAGAAGTAAAGAAAAACACTATGTTGATATGCCCATGACAACTAATACATTTGTGATTAACGAACTAGATATGCCACATGGTGCAGATAAAATTGATCAACAAAAATGGGTTGTTACTACAACGGGATCAATTAAACCTGATCAGCATTTAGAAATGTTAGAAAAAAGTTTTGAAAAATATAAAGATTGTGCAATCTTTTATGATCACTTTGATATTAAAGATTAACTTTTAAACCTTCAACTATATCACCATCAATAAACATATCCATAGGATGTTTTTTACCATAGAATTCGTTTGATTCCCACGCATTGTCTTCTTTGTTATAATCAAACCATGGACTTACTGCATACACAAGATTACAACGTTCTAGTTTGGGTTTATCTGCAAATGGTCTATGTGTAATACCTGTGTCCCAAGACATCCACTCTCCAGGCGTATAATGATACTTTCCATGTCCTTCAACTTCTATACCAAATGCTTCTTCCGGTGATGTAACTGATAAATTAATTCTTGCCTCAATAAAATTAGAATCATCTCTATGCCACAAAAAGTCATTAACATATTTCATTGTTTCATTATTGTCTATATTTTGTATTTTAGCAAGTCTACTTCTTACAATATTTCTTTTAAATAATTTTGTTATGTTTGCTAGATATTCATGATGCATAACATCTGTTAATTGGTTAAATGACCAACTATCAGTATACGTATTTTTTCTTTGATAATCTTCTATTATGTGCTTCTCATTTGGATACTTGCTAATAAACTCGTTTTTTTCTTCTTCCGTTATAACACCTTCGTCAAACAAGTATTCAAATACAGCATGAGTTCCACCTTCTGAACTTTTTTCCCAAATCCTTTTATCTTTTTCCGCAATTAATATTCTTTTGTATACTTCAATGTTCTCTAATATAAAACCCATGTGCATATTAGTTCTAGGATATCCTAGTGTATGACATATTTTTGGAATTGAATCTTTGTATTTGTAATCAGGATTGTATACCAGGCTCAATCCTCCATAGTATGGATCTCTCATAACTTCTGAACCATAGATATTTAGAAATCCATGATAACCAAATTTTTCAAAAGCACTTTCTACACTCGATTGTACTTTACTAATATCGATGTCGGGTTGTGTAAATGATAAGATTTTTTTATCGGTGCTGTGTGGCACCATTTCGTCAATAAATTTATAAATGTCTGACTGTCCTGCTATCCAATCATGGACTGCTAAATGCTCAGGACAATCTTTTACATAAAATTTGTAGGACATACTGACCTATACTAAATTTAGTATTTTGTAAGATGGTCAACAGCCGCGTGATCGTCTACGGATGCTATTTCACCTTGTGCTGTTACTTCAATAGTGCAGTTAGACCAGTCCAATTTATCTAATTCGACTTTGTATGCGTCCCAATCTGCTTCTGCATTAAAAATAACTGTGTCGTCCATTTCTGTCGCAGTTTTATTATATTGACCTTCGGCTTTTATTTTTCCAGCGTCTTTAAAAGACTGATACACTGGAGTTAAGCCTGAGTCTTCTTTGTATCCTGCGTAAGTACCGTACTCACCAAAACCGTTGTTGTTGGTAAGATGCCAAGTAATTGCGTACATAGTTGTCTTCTCCTGTTTAATTAAACTTTCGTGTATTTATTGCTGGAATCTGGTCAGCATTAAAATAGATTGTTTATAGGTACCTTTGTCTGTATGCATAAAATTATCTGATGCATGGACATTGTCACGCCTAATACAAATAGCATCTCCTACATTCCAACGATAAAAGTGAGGTTTCCCCCACGATAATACTTTTTTATCACAATGAGATAACAATGTTTTTTCTTCTGCTGTATGATTATGCTGTTCACCTTTAAAAACAAGATCACGTAATTTCCCATTAATTTTTAAAGGGAATACTCCTTTTAAATCCCAAACAACAGTATGACATTTTGTATGACACACTAATGGTAAAATAATTGTATATGCTGGTTGCTGTTCAAAATCTGTCTGCCCTACCATTGAATCGATATGCTCTGACATAGGTGTTATTGATTTATTATAAACACCATATGATGGATAAATTGTTCCTGTGCTATCTTGTACTTTTTGTTTTACAATATCCCACACAGATTTTAATTCGTTTTCCTGCATTTCTATTTCCTGGTAAAGACCTATACTAATAAATTTTCCATCTCCAGGCTCATATTGTTTGTTAGGCCAATCGTCAGGTACTGGGTAATGATCAAAAGTTTGTTTTTTTTCGTTAAGTGCTTTCGACTTGGAAAATAACCGATCTTGCAAGTGTGTTGTTGCGTTAGAGTCTAGTACGTTTTTAATAATAAAATGCTGTTTCATTTTACATATTTAAGTTTTATCGGTTGTTAGATAAAATAAGTACTGCTATAATTATACTATGATAAAGTTTATCAAAAAATATACACACGATCAATGGTTATTGTTGTTTAGTCAAATTGTGGCTCATCTTTCAATTATACCTATGATTATGTACGGATCGTGGCATCATTGGTTAATTGCATTTTTTGTTTATTTTATTACAGGTTGCTTTGGTATGACAATGACATATCACCGACTGTTAAGTCATGCTAGTTGGAAAGCACCTAAATGGTATTACTACTTTGGATCGTTAGCAGGAACATACGGACTTACAGGATCAACTATTGGTTGGGTAGCAATACATAAACAACACCACCATCACACCGATAAAGAAGGTGATCCACACTCTCCACACGTACACGGATTTTTTAGAGTACAATGGTTGAGTATGTTTGAAACTCCTAATCCTAGATATGTTATAAAATTGATTAGAGATCCGTTTCATGCTTTTATACACAAATGGTATTTCTTAATACATTTAATAATTTTTATTGTATGGGCATTAATCGATCCAATGTTGTTAGTTGCGGCATACTTGATTCCAGCAATGATTTTATGGAATGCTGGTTCGTTTATTAACACACTAACACACATGACTGGATATCGTAATCATGAAACAGAAGATGATTCTACTAACATACCAATTCTAGGATTTTTAATGTGGGGAGAAGGATGGCACAATAATCATCACTGGAAGCCATCTAGTCCAACGTTCAAATACAATTGGTGGGAATTCGATCTTGGTGGTTGGTTTATAAAATTACTAGAAGAAAAAAATGGAACAGATAGTACAATACAATCCAAATCATAAAGAACTAGTAGAAAACTTTCTTAGAATAGCAAGAGAAGAAGGTAGTGCTGGAACATATACTCAACGCAAATTTAATATAGGAGAATTAGATCCTAAGAGCAGTTTGTGGTTAGCAATAGTAAATGACGAAGTTGCTAGTATCAGTTATGCTGAAAGAAGTTTCATTACAGACACACCCGAATCTATTAGAAAGTGTAGATATCATATTCTTAAAAAACATAGACACGGTCGATATGGATTTAAAATGATGAAGCATCAAATTGCATGGGCAAAAGAAAATGGATTTAAACATTACTACTGGACTCATGATGTTAAGGATGTTGCTATAAACAAACTGTTTCAACATAAGAAAAAATATGTAGGCGGCGATAATAGTTGGTTTGAGGACGAAGACTATAAAAGGTTAACATTAGAAAAAGAATTAGTATTTCATGATTCTCCAAAATCAGATATGATACAATTCATATACAGTTATTACATTGACCCTAATTACGTATGGAATCCTACAAAAGCAGTTATAAAAACTATACACACTGGCCAACTGTCAGAAGTTAAAGACACTCTTAAAAGTCAACACTACACACAAACTAAATACTTCTAATATATTATCGTATCAACAATCTAGGTTGGGGTAATAAACATATGAAGACAGTACAATTAGGAACTATATCAGTTATTCATGAAACTTGGCTACCATACGCCGCGGCCTGTCTTATAAGTTATTGCAACAAAATACCAGAAATAAAATCAAATTATAAGTTTAACGAACCTTTATACAAATACAAACCTGTAGAAGAATACACAGAACAATTTAAAAACATAGATGTATTTGGTTTAACTTGTTATGTTTGGAACCAAGCATACAACGATCAAATGATGAGTCATTACAAAGATGTTAATCCAAATGGTATAACAATGTATGGCGGTCCTAATGTGCCTGAAGATCCTAAACTTGCAGAGCAGTTTGCAAAAGAACATCCTTACATAGATATATTTTGGGTAGGTCCAGGAGAGAAACTAGTTAGTAAGTTTTTAAAAAATATAGATGCTCCTATGAGTACACACAATGGCAGTTTTGGATTAAGTTGGAACAATGTAGAAGTAGGACGTAAGTTATATCAAATTGAAACTAACGAAATGCCTACACCATATTTAGATGGAGTATTTGATTCTATACTTGCAGAAGAAAAAAGAGTTAAAGCATCATTTGAAACTAATCGTGGTTGTCCTTTTAAATGTGCTTTTTGTGATTGGGGCGGACAAGCAAGGTCAAAAGTTACAAAGTTTGATATGGATCCTGTGTATGAGCAGTTAGACTTTTTATATAAACATACAAATATAGCAGAAGTAGAAATACTTGATGCTAACTTTGGTATGCTACCAAGAGATTTAGATGTTGTTAAAAAAATGAAAGCAAATAAAGAAGCAACAGGTAACAATCCTAAAATATCTTACAGCGGACTTGCAAAAAATGGAAGTAAATGGTTGCCGGAGATTATAGATATTATACATAACAATTTAGATGCAGACCAACGTAACCTTAAAGTAAGTTTCCAAACACATTCAGCCGAAACTTTAAAAGTTATTAACAGAGCAAATATTAATAACGATAAGCTGTTACCTCTAATTGATAGTTTTAAATCAAAAGGATTACCTGTAACATCGGAAATGATTATTGCATTACCAGGCGAAACAGCAGACAGTTGGTTGTATTCATTAAACAGAGATTACGAAATTGGTATTGACTTTATGCGAACTTACTTTTTAAAT
>PVBE011719945.1_pt1 | contig 19693 bp, 16 predicted proteins | sample 1631181 | NCBI WGS metagenome assembly PVBE01 (sample SAMN08397723, study PRJNA350692) | Marine metagenome, whole genome shotgun sequencing project. | isolation source: water | place: Pacific Ocean | collected 2012-04 | reverse complement strand
TCTATAACCTGCCAGGCATCATCCAGTCCCAGCAACAACGAATAGTGTTTTGCTAAATCAGACATAAAGAAACCATCATCAATACCATCGAAAATGCCAAACCAATAACATACTACCCACTAAACTGCGCGAGGAACCCCTGTAAAGAAAGACCTGAGACGAGCTTTCAGGGGGTTGTTCCGTAGGACGCTTGGCAAACATCGAAAGCGGTTACCGAGCGTCACGTCCAGCGTTTTGAATGCGGCAGCTTGATCTTAAGAACCACCTCTTGGTCAGGTTCTCCCAGTTGGCCAATCCCACACACCAGGCCACGAAGGTCGTCAACGGGCGAGCGGGTGCCCACACAGAAGCTCGCCGCATAACCACTGATCAGTGTCAACATGACACCGATCGTTAGGGCCCAACTCGTGCCGATAGGCTGGTCCAGCGGCCAAGCCCAGGCGAGCCTTGCAATCGCGCTGGAACAGGTGAGCCAACCGGTCAGGACAATTCCGGCAATCAAGCCGATTCGCGCGCCCGTCGGATTGGTTCGCCGCGTGAAGATCCCCAGCAGAAACACCGCCAACAACGGTCCACCCAGCGTGCCAGTGACCATGATTAAGGCGCGAAAAAAATCGATGGCCACAACCATCAAGATCGCCCCGGCGGTGACGATAATCCCAAACGCCAGAATGGTAATCGGTGTATAGCGGTCAAGTGCATCGCGCGTCGAATCCGCATCCGTCGATACCCGGGCACGGGTCGCCACGATACAGCCCAGTGCCAGCAAACCCGAATCCACAGTGGACATGATCGCCGCAAGAATGGCCGCAACTGCGAGTCCAACAAGTCCCCAAGGTAGTTGTGTTGTGATGTACCAGGGCAGCAACTCGTCGTTTGCACGTGTGTGCAAGACCACTTCGCCGCGACGCATGTCAGCTTTGGGAGGATAGCGCGTCAGGAGCTGAAGCACGCGCAATCCCTCGATGGCGTTCTGGTCCAGCAATCCGTCCACATCATTGATGGCGTCACGACTGTTGGGACGAATGATACGTCGCTGGTCAACGAGGGCCCGAATGTTCTGGGCATCGACGCGCGCGGAAGGATCGTCCCAGTCCAACGCCGGTCGCCCGTCTTCTGAAGAGACCAGCGAATGACGTGTCGCGGGATCGACATTGGTGATCCACTTGGCGCGCAGTAGCTCAGAATGGTCGTGATAGAACGCCAGCAACGCAAGTCCCAAGTACGTCAGCAGCAGCACGATGATCGTCAACGACGTGCAACCTACCATGAAGGCTTGTCGGGCGACTTTCACGTCTCTTACGGCCAGTAGCCGCTGCACGGTGACTTGATCGGCGACAAAAAATGCCAGCACGGCCAACATGGCGTGCGGGACGGTGCCCCACTGCAACCACGTCGCGTGTCCATCGTCCGTCGGTTGCAGGATCCGGTTTCGCTCCAGCGACTCGGCCACGTGCCATACGCGCCCCGCGCCCCCGTCCAAGGCCATCCAAACACTGAGCACCAACACGACCACGGCACATCCCATGACGGCTAACTGGATTACATCGGCCCAGACAACTGCCCTGATACCTCCCAGGAATGTGTACGATGTCGTCGCGGTCCCCAATAAGACAATTAGCGCCCACACTGGAATGGCCGACCCCGTCACCGTCACAAGCATATGGCACCCCAGCGCCAACAGTCCGGCGACCCAGAACACCCGCCAAATCAGGAACACGATGCTGGCCAGTGTTCGAGTCCGCCGATCGAAACGCATTTCGAGGTACTCGTAGACTGACGTCAACCCAAGCCCCTGATAGAGCGGAAGAACGTATCGCCACACGAGAGGAACCGCTAGCCACATACCCAGCGGGATCACCAACAGTCTGAGTCCAGCGTCGTAAGCTTGCCCTGGCAGTCCAATCAAGCTGAGCCCCAGGAGCATCGAACCGACAGCACTGAATCCAGGAACGAGTGTGGCCGTGATCGACAACCCTGCAGGCATCGCCAACAGGCTCTTGTTCGCCAGCAAGAACTCAGAGGTGGTTGGACACAGCCGTCGAACTGCGACACCAATTGTCAACAGTACGCCCAATAACAGCGCCACGACGACGTAATCGACTGGATGCAAAGCAAGTAACATGGCGACTGCGCCGGCATAAAGTTCGAACGTGCGAAGGGCAAGAGAGCGGAGCCCTGTGCTGTTTTTGGATGCGGATCCGTCTTTGACAAGGCAAGTCCCCGCTGGCGCAAGCACCTGCGCCAGCGATTCGAGCACCCGCAAACTCAGCCTAGCGTACCCGCGCCGCACGCTGATCTCAATCATGGCGGAATTCTAAAGTGTCGCCGCGCCGGTTCATTCCGTGCGACGTGTGACGCGTCGCGGCTGCACAGTCGAGAGATCGTCGCGCCGGGCTGGAGCTTTCAACATGTGAGGCGGGGGCGGTTCCGCGTGCTCGCCGTCGATGTCACCGAGGTAGATCCGACGCACTTCCGGATGCTGCTTCACATCTTCCGGCGACCCTTCGCATAGAACGGTTCCCTTGTTGATCACATAGCAGCGGTCGGTCACTTGCAGGATCTCTCGCGCCGCGTGATCGGTGATCAAAATCGAAATCCCGGTCGCGCAAAGGTCACGAATAATCGACTGAATATTCTGAACCGTGACTGGGTCGATCCCGGCAAACGGTTCGTCCAGCATGATGATCTTCGGATCTGCGACCAGGCTCCGAGCGATTTCCAGCCGTCGGCGTTCGCCACCTGATAACTTACCGGCCCTTGACTTGCGGATCTTCGTGATCTTGAACTGCTCCAACAGTTCGTTACACCGGTCCCGCCGCGCGCGGCGACCAAACTTCAGAAGTTCCATCACGCAATACAGATTCTGTTCGGTCGTCAGCTTGCCAAAGATGCTGGACTCCTGAGCGAGGTAGCCCATCTGGCCATCCCGACAACGGCGATACATGGGCCATTTGGTCACTTCGGTCTCACCCAAAAAGACCTGACCAGCATTGGGCTGGATGAGTCCGCAAATCATCCGAAACGTCGTGGTCTTCCCCGCACCATTGGGGCCGAGGAGCCCAACGATTTCGCCTTTGTCGACGCGCAGATCAACACCATCAACAACGCGGCGGGAACGGAATGACTTGACCAGTCCGCGAGCTTCCAAAAGTGACATCCGTTTGTCCTCCATGACGATTGGAGTATGAGGGCGCTCCATCGGCCCCCGCCAACGATGTTATCGGATCGTCCCCATGCGGGAAAAGTTCGGCCAAAATGGCCTCCAAGCGTGCGGCCAGTAGATCAACAAGGCTTTGCCGATCAAGTACCGTCGCTCGACGTACGGCGGCGGATCATCGTAGCCGGTTAGGCTATTTCCAGTGGTCGACCACAGCCGCGCATCCTTGCTTTGTGGGCTGTTGTCGCCCATGGGAAAAAACTGATCCTCATCCAGTTCAAATTCCACATCGCGACGCGAGGCAAACAATTTGGTCGTTGCCCATTGGCGAGGATCTGTCATCACGGCCTTCAGGTCTTCCGTCGAAATGTACGATTCGTACTCAATCCTGGGAGGTGCCTGTGCCGTTTCCAGCGCCAAATAGTAGATATCTCGCAAGACTTTCAGACGCGTGACCTGCATTTCGATGTTCTGGCCGCCAATTCCAATCGGTGCCTGATCGAAAGGATTCTCAGACGTCCATTTTGGCCGTTGGCTCGCGCCGCGCGCAAATGTCGTCGGAACGTCGAATTCGATTGAACGTTCGTTGATCCACAAGAATAACTTGTCGTCAACGTTGGCAAACCGCAGGCGGTAAGTTCCTGCCCCCCGTAGCTTGGTATCCGCCGTCGCGACCTTGGCGGTTTGCCCATCGTCGCTAACGAATGGGGCGTTTCCGTTGTCAATCGTCAGTGTTGCTTCGCCTGTGCTGACATCAATGCGGCAATCAAACACCGTACCGCCCTCGACAAGTTTGAGCAGCAAGTGCCCGTCATCGCTTTTCACCACCACGTTGCTCTCAATCGCTAAATCACCTACCCAAGCCGAACCCATCTGACTAGGCACGAGACTCCCGGGAAACCTAACGTAGTGCGCATTGGAATCGTTGTACGGATAGTAGTCCATGATCAACTGACCATCGATATCGATGTGGCGTTCCGGCAGTTCCCCGGTCTGGTGCATCTCATCCCAGTCGCTCGGCCATGGAACGCGGTGCCGATAGCGCAGCCAGGACTCTTCCTTGCCTGCGGCCACGCGAAATTGCGATCCGTTATCGCTACGGATCCATTGATTGCCGTCTTGCACCGCAGGCTCCTGGCTCCAGCGAGATGGCCAGCCGACTGTTTGGAGCAGTTGAGCGATATTGGCGGTATCGTCCACCAACTGCAACATGGCCTTCACTTTGTCTGCCGGCTTGCGTGCAATTCGAAACTCTTCTTCTTCTGACGTTCGCACAAACACATCGCCATGGTGAATCCGAATCGTCTCACCGGGCAGTCCGACCAGTCGCTTGATGTAGTTCTGTTTGGCATTGCCTGGATACTTGAATACGATCACATCCCAGCGCTTCGGATCTGCAAGCTGGTAAGCAAATTTGCTCACCAGAATACGGTCGCCATTAAACGCGTCCGTATTGCCACGTCCCAGAAACAACGAATTGGGCGAGCTGCGATCGAGTTGTATTGTGTACCGACAGACGGGACATGTGACGTCCTCCACAAGTTTGAAATCATGGTGTGATGGCGAATAGTTCTCAGAGCTGGCGCCTGTCTGAAAACGATGACCGCATTGGTCGCAATAGATGTCCAAGTGGCGACCCTGCAACGTCGGTGCCATCGAACCGGTGGGGATCACAAAGGCCTCAGCAACGAACGCACGAAAAAGGAACGCCAGGACAACAGCGACAACGACAGACTCGATCGTCTCGCGGGTCGTCTGAATTTCTGGGGCGGTGGCGTTCGCCTGGGCCGCAGGTGACGACGACTGGCTACGGGTCGCTACGGCGGCGGCTCGTCCTCGATTCATGAATTTCCTCGTGATGAAACCGCGGCGAACGGCTCGGTTTGCAAATGATGACCACGGCGGTCAAAAAAGCGTAGGGGCGGACACAATGGCGCGACCGCGTGGGCTACTCCATCAGTGGACTACTCCATTATTCGCCGCTGGTGCCGAGAATATAGCCGAAAAAAAGATTCGCCGATACTTGAGCCACGGCGACTTAGCGATGCTTAGCACGCGCAGGCATTCAGAACGGCATCAAGACCCTGCCAATTAAGGACTTATGCGAGAGCCCGGTGGATGGCCAGCGGCGACTGTCACGCGAGATTGGCACATTGTCACCCAAGACCAAAATCTCGCGACCCTCAGGCTGCGTCCGCATTGTCCAGTCCTGGCTCCGCCCGTGTGGCTCCAGATAGTAGACATCACGATAGACTTTCAAATCCCCGATCATCAGCTCACCCCGGTCACCACCCAATGCTAGCGGGCTTGCAGTCGGTTGCCGCAGTCGCTCGCTAGGTTCAAACGATTCGCGAAACGCCACGCGACGATTGACGGTTAGAAACACTTGCCGGTCACAGATTCCGAATTCGAGATTGCAGGCGTTCGTGAGGGGGCAAAAGCGGGTGCCGATGACAACGTCCTCTCGCCGCAACGTTGCGGTATGCCGCCCGCGGTCGAGTTCGACTTCGAACGAGTCACGGCCGTCCCGCACGCTCAACCAAAGCCGGCTCGGGCTCGACCATCGGGCACGGCAGGACAGCGTAAGATCGGCCACTGCGTGGAGTTCGCGCGAAGTATTCTGATTGTAGCCGTAGTGGTCAAGAACCGGAGTTTCGTCGGAACGCTCCAGTGGAGACGCAAAGCATCGCCAGCTTCGATACTTCAGCCAGTCGACCTGGTCTACGTTGGCCCTCGGCGAGAATTGATAGCCCGTTGCGCAGGATTCCCATCCACTCTGTTCTTGCACGGCGTCCCACCGCGGCGGCAGGTCATTGGTACGCGCCGGTCGAAACAGATCATCATGGACCAACACCGCCATCGACCGTTGCACATCGATTGGCTTACGCACGATCTGTCCGTCGACAAACAAGTCGCCTTGCCGAATCGCAACGGTTTCTCCCGGCAGTCCGACCACGCGCTTAACTGCCTTGGCATCGGGCACTAGCGGATCTTGGAAGGCGACCAGGTCCCATCGACGCGGCAATCGTAGCAGATACGGAAAACGGTCGATCACCACGCGCTGCCCGCGGCGGAGCTGCCGCTGCGTGAGTGGATTGCCTGGAAAACCACAGTTTGGGCAAACAGCCTTGCCGGTCTCTGGCGCGGATGCCGCGTCACATTGAAATGGGAATTCGCAGTCTTCACAAACGACAGCAAAGTGAGTGCCTCGCAGCGTGGGAACCATGGATCCACTCGGGACGTAGATTGGCGTGACGACACCTTGCCAATAGAAAATGCGCGCGATCGCCAGACCGAATAGCAGGCCCGTAAAGAAGATCAGCAACGAACGACGGCGCCGATTCACCTGTGTCTCCTGTTATGGCCGATCTCCACCGAACCGTTGTGGCCGGTCCTGTTGTGGCTGGTCTCCTGACCGAGCCACCCGTCGCCCGCCGCTGTTGTGGCCGGTCTCCTGACCGAGCCACGCCTGGCCCGCCGTTGTGGCTGGTCGCCCGCGCTGTGGCCTGCGTCTCACTTCTTGGCTTCACCCGCATCCAAGACCGCCATGAAGGCCTTTTGCGGGATGTCGACCTGCCCGATCGATTTCATTCGTTTCTTGCCTTCTTTTTGTTTTGCCCACAGCTTACGTTTTCGCGAAATGTCGCCACCGTAGCATTTGGCCGTGACGTTCTTGCGCAAGGCGGGCACGGTTTCGCGTGCGATCACTCGCGTGCCGATCGCTGCCTGCACGGCCACTTCGAACATGTGTCTGCTGATTTCCTTCTTCAAACGCTTGGCCACCGCGCGTCCGCGGCGATCAGCATCTGCACGATTGCAAATGAAACTCAACGCATCGACACGCTTCGCGTTGACCAGAATGTCCAGCCGAACGAGATCCGCTGGAAAATAGCCGATCACTTCGTAGTCCATGGTCCCGTAGCCGCGCGTGGCACTTTTTAGTTTGTCATGCATGTCGTAAATGACTTCGCCCAGCGGCAATTCGTACGACAGCATCGTACGCGTAGGCGACAGATACTCGTTGCCCACCTGGACCCCTCGTCGATCCTGACAGAGCTTCATCACTGCTCCAATAAACTCGGTGGGTTGAATCAAGTTGACTCGCACGATCGGCTGCCGGAAGTCTTCGATGTCACCAGAGTCGGGGACTTCCTGGGGCTTGTGAATGTGCAGCGTCTCGCCGCGCGTCGTGATGATTTCGTAGGTTACGTTGGGTGCGGTTTGCACCAGGTCGATGTCGGATTCTTGTTCCAGCCGCTGCTGGATGATCTCCATGTGCAGCAGGCCTAGAAATCCGCAACGAAAACCAAAGCCAAGTGCATCGCTGGTCTCTGGTTCGAATTCGAAGCTCGGATCGTTGATGTGTAGCTTCGTCAGCGCGTCACGCAGTTCGGTAAAATCCTGGCCATCAGACGGATAGAGGCCGCAGTAGACCATCCGCTGAGGCGGCTTGTAGCCGGCCAAGGGCGCAGCACTGTTCTCGATGGTGCCAACCGTGTCGCCAATATTGACCTGATCCAGCGACTTGATGTTGCAGATCAAGTAGCCCACCTGTCCGGCACACAGTGTGTCGCACGGGCGACGTTGAGGAACAAACTGACCCAATTCCAGAACTTCGTGATTGGTGCCTTCCCGCAGAAACCGAATCTTCTGGCCCTTGCGAATGGTCCCATTCATCAGGCGAACATAAGTGATCGCGCCACGAAACTCGTCATAGTTTGAATCAAAGACCATCGCCTGCAAAGGCGCATTTGGATCTCCAGTGGGCGCCGGAACATTCTCGATCAAAGCGTCGAGCAACTCCTTGACACCGATGCCACTCTTCGCGCTAACCCGCACCACATCGTCTGGATCAATGCCAAGCGACTGCTCCATTTCCTCGGTGACTTCATTGGGTCGAGCGTGCGCAAGATCGATCTTGTTGATGGCAGGGACCAGCGCCAGTTCGTTCTCCATCGCGGCGTACGCATTTGCAACCGTCTGGGCCTCGACTCCTTGAAAGGCGTCGACCAGCAGCAGTGCGCCCTCGCAACAGGCAAGCGAGCGGGACACTTCGTAATGAAAATCGACATGCCCGGGCGTATCGATCAGATTCAGTTGATAGAGCTCGCCGTCACGTTCATAGTTCAACGCCACGGCGCGCGCTTTGATCGTGATGCCACGCGCACGCTCTAACGCCATATCATCCAGCAGTTGTTCCTTCATCTCCCGATGACTGACTGTGCCGGTCTGCTCCAACAGTCGGTCGGCCAACGTGCTCTTGCCGTGATCGATGTGGGCAATAATGCAAAAATTGCGGATGTTCTTTTGTTTTAGCTTCGACTTCGACATGGGGGCTTGATCAGGAGGGTGGGTGGTTCATCGTAACGTAGCAGGGCGTCCGTGTGGCAATGTGGTGCGAAGAAAACAGACGCCGGTGGCGGGGCGGGTAGAATCTCACATGGCAAGCGCTGCCCGTTTATACGCCGCGCGAGCGATTCCCGCTGCGCCAATGTATCCAGCCTGTGACCCCAAACTGGAGTACTCGATCGGGGTTTGTCGCACGACACCATAGGCGAGGTCTTGAAACTCTTCACGCAATCGGGACATGAATTTACGCCCGATGGCCCAGGAATTGCCACCAAAATTCATGGCACCGCCGACGATCACGATGCCGGGGTCGATCGTATGGACGACATTCACAACGCCTACGCTCAGGTGGCGAGCTGTCTCCAGAATGATCGTCTCGGAAAATGCGTCTCCCTTGTCCGCCTCCTCTGCCAGCATCAATGGCGATAACTCTTCGCCGGCCGCGATCCTCGCAGCAACGCTGGATTCTCCTCCGCCATCTAAACCCTCCTGGGCGCGCGCCGTAACCGCGCTGGCGCTGGCGTACGCTTCCAACTGCCCTCGTCCACCACCCCATACACACAATCTGGCGTCTTCACGCTGATCGATCATCACGTGTCCCAGTTCGGATCCAAAGCTATGCTCGCCATCCAATGACACACCGTCCAGGATAATCCCGCCACCGACTCCAGTCCCCAACGTGACCATGACCATGCTGTCATAGTCGCGCCCGCTGCCGATCCAGTATTCGCCGAAAGCTGCCGCATTGGCATCATTGGCAAACGAGACCGGCTTCTGGCAAAGTGACGCTAACTGATCCCGAATCGGAAAGTTACGCCACTGCGGCATGTTTGGCGGTTCCAGAATCAGGCCGTTAGGAATGTCCATTGATCCGGGCGTGCCCAGCCCGATCGCAGCAACTTCGTCCCAGGTTATACCAGTTGTCTGTAGAACGGCGTCAATTTTGGTATGAATCCGTGCGACGGCGTCCTCCGCGCCGCGTTGTTCTTCCGTGGCAATTTGGGAGTGTGAAACCGTTCGGCCATTATCGTCTACCAGGCCGATTTTGATACTCGTTCCGCCGACATCGACGCCAACAAACAAGGGACGGCGGGCCTGATCTGCGGAAATTGGCTCACAAGGTACGGGCATGGAACGCTTGCCTGGCTAGGGAATTGACGTTTTCGGACTGAAGTATAAGTGGCGTCCGAAATCTGGGCAATTGGCACGATGGGCTCGAGGCTGGCGTTCCCAGTTGTCATCACGCCACAAAAATCGTTGCAAGGCTGCCAGGCAACTCGGTATAATGCCGACACGTTAGAGCAGCTGTGTGCAGTCACTGCGTTCTGCAGTTCCTTGATCGATTGCCGCTAACTTGTCGCTTTTTTCTATGCCAATCTGCCGGCCTGTCAGCTCAAACATTGACTCTCCGGCATTGAGTCCGCTCTCCTCCTTATAATCTGCCGCAGGTGAACGATGAGCGCACCACGAAATGCCCGGCGCGACGACCTAATTGAATGCGAAGTCAGCGCGGCCTTGTCGAATTCGGCCCAAGAAGATCTTCAGGTACCGATTTCGCTACGCGTGAAAGGGAGGGACTACCCACCGAACTATCAGCCGCTTGACCGCATGTTCCTTTTGCAGCAGGCGATGAAGTTGACCGAGCCGTTTCAAAAGTTGGCGCTGAGCGAATTTCGGGCGCTACCGTTTTCGAGCCTGCCATCCGCGTCGCGGCAACAGCCCCACGAACGGGCCAAATCCTACTACGCCAGCATCGCACAATTGGCGCAACGCCAGGAAGAACTCGCGAAGTTTTCGCGGGCACTCATCGCGTTTTCATTGTGCCGCCGGTCGGACCCGCACAAACAAGAACTGACTACGGCGGAACGCCATTTTGTTTCCAAACACGTACCTCAATTGCATCCAGTTTCGTGCCCTGTGTTGGATGTCGAGCAAAATGCCAAAGAGCCACCGCAGAAGATCGAGCAACAGATTGAAACCGCGCTTTGGAACGCGTCACGTTCGCTCGCCTTTGACACGTTGAATGTGATGCATACGTTGGTGTTGGCGAGGGTCCTGGGACGGATCGATTGGTTCGACAACGACGGATGTCGTTTCTTCTATTATGAAAATCAGATTCTACAGGCCAAGCGTTGGCCGGCCATCCACGTTTGCGAAGCGGTCGCGGTCACGCCCAGACACGTCATCGTGGGTGGCGTCCGCGCTTCATCCAAGGTTCGGCACCTCTTGCGTGCAATTCCGTCCTGGCTGAAACGCTACGTCATGTTCGTCGAAGGGACGAAGATCAAGTCGACGACAGTGATCTCGGACGAAGTCACCGATCACCATTTGCCCGCCTGCCAACTCTATTGCCTGACGTTAGGCAGCTACGTCTTCCAGGGCTGGACGGAAGAAGAAGTGCCACGGTTTTGGCGAGTGTGAGAACAGCCAGGTGAGCGGAGGAGGTTAGGCTTTGTCAAGACTAAGAACTAGGGTTGTCGAGCCTGATCGTCGTGGTTCGCTCCGCGAACCAAACGTTTTGATCGCAGCGATCAACGACTAACTCGTCAGGCGACCATTCTTCTTCAACCCTAAAATCAAAAATTGGGCCAGGAAGGGGTCTTAGCGGACGTCAAGCGCCGTCGAACTTGCCGACAGTCGGCTGACCTGACCCTCGCTGGATGTTAGAATCTGGCCGACCAGTTGTCTGTCGGGAAAACAGGCCAGGACGTAAGTATCGCGACCATTGACCACTGTCACCTGCCGTGAGAAGTCCGGTCCCACGACATGGCCCTGCTTCGATGCGCTAAGCGTGACCTGATGTTCGCCGGCCGGCAACTCAATTCTCTGAACTTGGATCTTCTCAGGCAGCAGCCCCCACCCTTGTGTGTCGGCTCTTTCGCTCGATTCCCAGAGCAGCCCCAGCAGGTCTAATGCCAGGCTCGCCCAAGTGTCATCCTCTTCGACATTCAACGCTTCTTTAGCAACCATAGTCGTGGCCAACTTGAACGCTCGCCGCGCAACCGCCCGGGCGACCACTTGATCGAAGACGGCATCATGTTGCATGACAGCCATCCGACCGACATCGGTCACAGTTTGCGTTTGCCCAACCGCATTTCCATCGACAGCAACGTTAATGCTGTCCACGACATTTTGCGGCACGACGATCTGTGGAACTTCGATCGGGGGCAGTTCGCGATTGCCATTAGCGTAAAGAAGTGCCTCGGCGATTGCCAATGCACTGCTGGACGCCTCGACGACGGTAGTGTCTTTATGAGGGCCGCGTCCGACCATCGCAAACACATACACCACGCCGTTACCTTGCTATGAATGAACTCCGCTTCGCGCTCGAACGAAATCGTACTGTACGGCACGGAAGTCTGGCTCCCAAGAAGCAGCAAGTGCGTAACATCGTTCCGCGTCGTCGTAGTTCAAATGGGACGCCTCGTGCAACACGCCGCGCAAGTAAGCGCCGAAGGCAACCTGCTGATAGGCCAGCTTGGGATTCTCTTCGTCGTTGGCACCGCCAGACTCCACGATCGATCGTTGTTTCTGGTCCATTTGCAGGCAGTACGCCGTGGCATCACCGCCGTTGTGCATCAGGTCGGCCAACGCCAGAAATGCGTGGATCAGGACTTTTTCATAGTCTTCGCCGGCATACGCAATTGCGTTGTCGTCCGTGATCCACGATAAGCCCTGTTCCACAGCGCTTGTCTGCTGGAGATGGTCGAAGCGGTCGCGGACACCACGCAGTACCCGTTCCGCCTCGCCCGTATTGCCCGCTACCAGTTGCACCATGGCCCGGTCGAGCAAGGCGCAATCACGTCCGCGTTCCGCCTTTTGGGCAGCTAAATCCAGCAGCGTAATCGACCGATCGAGATCGCCCGCAAAGAACGCCTGATGGGCTTCATGCACGCGGGAGATATGCGTGGCACATCCACCATTGGTGATCAACAACACGAGACCAACGAACTCAACCAAGCGACGTTCCAAAGCCAATCCGCCGTTGATCTGTGGGCCACCCCGCGTCGTTCGGTTTACTTGCGTCAGCATTATTGCCGTGTGAATGGATTGTAGTTACGCCACTTGCCCAGTCGCGACTTGTGATAGCCTTTGCGAATCTTGGCCGATTCCTTGTCGAAGGCACCGGATTGCACGTCTACAAGTTCCAGCGTCAGTACGTAGTCGCGTTGATAGTCGTGGTTGCTTTCAGTCGTGCCGGAGGTCAGCTTGGCAAAAACCAAGTAGTCAAACGGTTGGCCCTGACGCTGCATGGCAGCCGTGAATATCTGCATATTCTGCGGCATGAAGAGCGAGTCCGGTCGTAGGCGCGTCTCGATTAGACCTGCCTCGACGTAGCGGCGACTAATCGGCTCGAAATATGGTGCCTGGAGGATTTGCGAATCGATCTGTTCGTAGATCTGCTCTTTGAAGTCGCCGAGTTCTTCGATGCTCCGATTCTCGACACCAAGAAAGCAGACTCGCTTGGCCAATGGGGGGCCGCCGTCGAACCCTGCCTGTAGGAACCGCGCCTCCTGACGAGTAAGCAGCCGTGCCACCGCTTCATCGATGAGCGGATTGAACGTTTCCGCGCCAGCACTATGACTGCCAACGATGTCGGCCTGATCGTCTTTGATCACATGCGCAAATTGATGCGACGAACGGCAGCCACTGAAAACGCAAACGGCTGTGATCGCCAAGATGCCGCCAAGAATGCCAAATCGATCCATCGTGATTCTCCTTGGTCAATTGATCGATTTGTTTCTTCGGTCGAATCCATGCTGTGCCTCAACGAAACTTGTCCACTCGCCAAAAATCGCCAGCACTGCCAGCATGACTGGCGCTGTAATTGATGGCCCGAGAACTGGATCGGCTTATCGTGGAAATGCGGTTTCTTCACAAGTGCGATTGGGCAGCGAAACAGATCAATCGCCCGCGACGTCCGCGCGGTTACTCGAGCTTGACGCCACCGATTCGTGTCAGGCCGAACACGACGACCAACACCACCACCAGTTCGACATAGCCGCCGGCAACCGAGGATAGTGTTTGCAAAACCTCAGTCACGTTAGGCGTTATGCTGCTAGGTAACCACCACTCGAAGAGAATTAGCTCGGCAACACCGAGGACGAGAATCCAGGGTACGATCCATATCATGTGCCACGACGGACGCATTATCGCCAAGGCAATCGGTCCGGCGGCCAAACCAGGAAACAGACAAAGCGCCGACATCGTCAAGACTTCTTGTCGATTGAAACTTGGCGCGAATTGTCCGGGCAGGCTGTCTGGGAAGACTGCACTCGCAGCGAACGCCACGAAAGCGAAACAGGTCGTGAAGAGCAGTAGGTGTCGAATCCCGAATTGCACACGGTCGTCTGCGTCGAAACTGCGACCAAGAATGGAAAACCGCGTCCCGAAAATACGCCGATTGAGGATAAAGAAACTGACGCACGGCACGGAGAAACTGGCAACCATCAAAAATGCGGTGACCAACTTCACTATCAAAGTGGGGCGAAACAAGAAGTACACGTCGGCCAATTCCGCTACGGCCAGCCACACCATCGCCATCACAGCGCCGCCCAGAATCAATCGAAGCAATCGGTGGTGTGGCCAATACACGGCAAGTGCAAACAGCAAGGTCAGTTCGCCATGCAGCATGGCGAGCACTCTGAATACATCCGAAACGCTGATGGGCATTCGTTGCACGATGTACAGATCGAACGCCAAACACGATGCACCCAACACCACCAACAGGACCGCGCGGATCACTTCGGATTTGCTCATATGATCATCATGAATCGCGGCGTTACCGGCGTCCATTGGGGTCACTGACGATTAGCCCAACTTGTGTTACCTTGCCGCTTTCGGTGCGCACAGTCGTTGAGGAAAGATGCAGTCGAAATGGCAATCTTGATTGGGACGGACGAAGCGGGATACGGCCCGAACTTGGGTCCGCTGGTGATTTCAGCAACCACGTGGCAGGTTCCCGATGAACTTGTCGATGCCGATCTGTACGAGGTCTTGGGAGCATCGGTCCATGCATCTTCAAGCATATCAGCGCCTGGTTTGCCAATTGGTGATTCGAAAACGCTCTACAAGCCTGGCGGCGGACTGGCAACGCTGGAACGGTCCGTGTTGGCGACCGCCTCGACGCTGGGAATCGACGTCCGCACTTGGCATGACGTCTGGCAGGCCTTCGCGCCGCAAAGCGTCGTGTGGCGCGACAAACTGCCCTGGTACGCTGATTTCCGTTCCCAGGCTCCAATCGACACGACACCCCGTGAGATCAAGGAATGCGGTGCACATTTTTCAATCGGCTTGGATCGGTCTGAGATCCAATTGCTGAGCATGCGCTCCGTAGCAATCTTCCCGGAGCGCTTCAATGCACTGATCGATCGATTTGACACCAAAGGGGGCGCGTTGTCGTTCGAGACTTTGAAACTCGTTCAGCAACAACTGCAAAGCATCGACGATGGACGCATCATCGTTCATTGCGACAAACATGGCGGTCGTAATCGCTATGCACCCGTGTTGCAAACCGTCTTTCCCGATGTATTGCCAATGATCGTTAGCGAGGCACGCCGGCAAAGCGTATATCGGTGGGGACCGGCCACACGCCGAATCGAGATGCGTTTCACAGCCAAAGGTGAGTCGGCGCTGTGCACGGCGCTAGCATCGATGGTCTCCAAGTACCTCCGCGAATTGGCGATGCTCGGCTTCAATGCGTTTTGGTCCGAATGCGTTCCGGGCATCAGACCGACCGCCGGCTACCCGGCCGATGCCAAGCGATTCAAAAAAGAGATCGCCGCTGCGCAAGAACGACTTCAGATCGACGACCGCGTACTTTGGCGCGATCGGTGACAGTCCTGAAAGTTCGCGTAGGCCGCGGTTGGGGATTATCATGGAGGCCGCTTTCGAGAGCTAACTCCAGATTCCGGGAGAGTCCATCAAATGATGAAGCAGACCACTCAGTGTTTCCTGGTCGTCCTCTTCGCAACGCAGCTGTTTGGACAACAAACAAATGCGCAAGGCCAAGCAACGCAGGCCACCCCACAATCAGAACAAGGCGCCAAAGAAACGCCCAAGAAGAAGGCCGCAGAGACGATCGAGCAAGACTCGAAAAAGGAGAAGGAGAAAGCTCCAGCGACCGAAGCCAAATCAACTGATACGAGACCGGCCGATCAAGCGGAGAAGCAAGAGCTGATGAAAATCGAGCCAACCTGGGTCGACGCGCTGACTGTATCGAATAGGCACGCTTGCCCCCCCACGAATCTGCCGTCTTTCCATGCCAGGGCAACTTTCTGAAAGTCACACGATCACACTGCCTACGCTACACCGCGGACGTCGGCCACCTTGGAAATCCATGGGGCTCGACCTAGAATGTACCCTAGATGCCAGTACGCCGTTTGAGAAAGATCCCGTGCCCCCGACGCCATCTATGACTATTGACGAACTGCTCGAGGAGTTTGAAGAACTGGGCGACTGGGACGACCAATGTGATTACCTGATCGACCTGGGCTTTGAACTTCCCAAGCTACCCGAAACGGCAATGACCGAGGAGAACAAGGTCCGTGGTTGTCAAAACAATGTCTGGTTAGTCGCAAACGTTTCAGCCGACGATCCGACGACGCTTGAGATCGTTGCCAACAGTGACGCCATCATTGTTAACGGGTTGATTGCAGTTCTGCTGGCGATGTATTCCCGCAAGACCGCGGATGAGATCCTGGCCGTCGATCCACGAAACGTGTTCGGCAGACTGGGGCTGGAACGGCACCTCAGTCCACTACGCCGCAACGGTCTGTTCAGCATGGTTCAGAGAATTCGAGATATCGCCGAGCAGGCTGCTTGATCAATGTGTAGGCCGGTAAATTAGCAGACTGGCGACTCGCATGATCGCAGGAGGTCGCTGGTTGCATCGTCGTCAGAAGAAAAGGTTCGTCATGTCGGATGTCGCATCAGACAACATACTTGACGTCGAAGCTGTTCAGCGCGACTTTCCCATTCTCGGGCGCCCGCTCGCCAAAGGCCTTCGCCTGGTTTACCTCGACAGTGCCTCGTCGGCACAAAAGCCACAAGCGGTGATCGATAAAGAGATCGAGGTCTACGAAAACTACTACGCCAATGCCTATCGAGGCGTCTATCGCTTCGGAGCCCAGGTGGACAACGCGCTGGAACTGACACGAAGCAAGGTTCGAACATTACTGAACGCTGAACGAAGTGAAGAGATCGTATTTACTTCGGGTTCAACGATGTCGCTCAACACGGTCGCCTACGGTTGGGCGAGAAAGAACCTGCGGGTCGGCGACGAAGTGCTGATCAATGAAATGGAGCATCACGCCAACTTTGTTCCGTGGCAGCAAATGGCCGCGGAGACGGGCGCCACTTGCCGCATGATTCCGTTGACCGCCGACTATCAACTGGATATGGACCGCTTGGATGATGTTCTGACCGAGCACACGAAGATCGTCGCCGCCACGGCAATGTCCAACGTGACCGGGACCATCAACCCAATTAAGGAACTGGCTCGCCGGGCTCACCAGGTTGGTGCCGTGATTGCCGTTGACGGCGCGCAGAGCGTACCGCATCAGACGACAGACGTCCGCGATCTCGATGTCGACTTTTTGGCATTTTCGGGACATAAGATCTTCGGCCCTAGCGGCATCGGCGTTCTCTATGGCAAGTACGCACTCCTCGAGGAGATGAACCCGTTGTTGTTCGGCGGTCACATGATCGATGAGGTCACGCGTGACCATTCCACGTGGGCGGCTTCACCCGCCAAATTTGAGGCCGGCACGGCCCCGATCGCACAATGCGTGGCGCTCGGTACCGCAATCGACTATGTTCGGAATCTTGGTTTTTCGGCGATTCATGCACACGAAAGCGACCTCACGGTGTACGCGCACGAGCGACTTCGAGAGGTAACTGGCTTGAAGATCTATGGCCCCAATCCAGATCGAAAGGGCGCCATCGTGAGCTTTACGATCGACGGGGCACATCCCGAAGATATAGCTCAATTGCTTGATCGCCGCGGTGTCTTCGTTCGACATGGACACCATTGCACGATGCCACTGCACAACTTGATCGGCGTTGACGCCACAATCCGAGCGAGCTTTGGCATGTACACCAGCCGAGCCGACATCGATGCGCTAGCCGATGCGATTCAATTCGCCAGAGAAAAGCTACGCTTGGTGTGAGTCTCTTTCAGTCATTCGATGGCAAGTCGTCTTCCGGTTTTCCGGCAAACCAGCCTTGCATCCCGCTCCATGCGCGACCGATTAATCGGCCAGACAATAGATCTTCCGTGACCGTCGCCTTGTCGGTCGAGAAATTCTCCCACACCGCGGATATATAAGGGCCGCTGCTTTCTGCGAGCGTTACGTACAGCCCTTTCTCCTGGATGTCGTTCAGCCCGCTGCGATAGTGGTGGAAGATGTGCCGATCGAACATGTTTCCCGCCACTTTGACCGTCGAAAGAGCACCTTGTCCGACTTGGCCGACCTTGTTGAGTGTGTACAAGGACATTGTGCTGGAAACGTCGAGCAAACTTACGTGCTCCTTGACGGCGATGTCATGCATCTCGTTCCACAGCTGTTTCATTTCAGACTGTGGAATCAGTCGCGTCGCATCCAATCCGGTTGCGGCCTCGCGAGTCTGTTCAATCGTCTCTCGCAAGCCGTCCACGGAAATTGGTGGCATGTCAAACGCGCTGGCGGTCTTGTTCGAGGTGTTGCTAAGTGCTTCCAGAAGATCGGCGGCATGATCGATCGTAGTGTCTTCAGCAATGACCCCTGCCTCCTTGAGTTCACTGCTTAGCTCGTGAAGATACACTTGCGAGCCATAAGCCACATCGCTGACGATCGCCAACACGGTCAACGGCGAAAGATGCAGCGTGGCCATTCCCGCCAAGTCGACGAAACTACCGATCGCCTTGCGCGCAACGAAACCTTCGACCTTGGGATCTTCGCTTTGGGCATCATCGCCATCGACGCCACCAACATCGTGGATCATAAAGTCCAGCATTTGATGAACGAAGACTTCGTACGATTTCGAGTTGCGAAAAGCCTGTGGAACTAACAACGCCGCGGACTCTGTCAACGCGCCGCCAACCAACGCCGACGTCGACCGCAGCGCGCGCTCTGGTAATGACAAGCCAAACATCATGTGTTGATAAACCTGCGAAAAACCAGGGTCCTCCGCTGCTTCCGCAGCGTTCCCCGTAGCTGGGTCAGTCGGTGGGTCGGGGGGTGGGGGGTTCTCATTCATGTCAGCAGTTTAGCACAATGCGTGGCGGACGGAGGAACGGTTTTGATTTGACGACACGATTCTCTATAGGCCAGGTTTGCGTTAGCACGCTTATGGGGCCAAACTTGACTCATTTGTTAGGAACAACCTGATACAAGATCTCTAGTGAACGCCCATGTCGCATTCTGACTCGCGTGATGCTCGTAACGACAACTTTGACACAACGCATTGGAGCTTGGTGTTGCTGGCGGGAGCCGATACGTCAAGATCGGCACAGGCGATGGCCGTCCTCTGCGAGGCGTATTGGTACCCGTTGTATGCCTTCATCCGACGTCGCGGTAGCTCGTCTGCAGATGCGGAGGACTTAACGCAGGCGTTTTTTGCAGGGCTGCTGGAAAAAGGCACACTTGAGGCAGCCGATCCGCAACGAGGTCGCTTCCGTGCGTTTTTGCTGACATCGGTCAAGTACTTTCTGTCCAACCAGCGCGCGCGCTGGGGCGCAAAAACGTGGCGGTGGCACACAGCTCTTGTCGCTGGACTTCAGGGACGCCGAAGGTCGATACCTGGCCGAGCCTGCCGATTCGATGACAGCCGAGCGTTTCTACCAGCGGCGATGGCGTAAGGTCAATTTAGTCGAACGTGCCACTGGACAGCCGAATCGTTGGGTGATCGGGGGTCCGGCTCAGCAGATCTCGGCTGATTTTCGAGGTGATGCAGGATAGCGACGTTCACGGACTAGCGAATCGCGTCCCTTTTTCCGTGAATCGCGCGCAACGATTGCGTGGCATCCTTGGAGACGGCGTACGGCGTGAGATTGCAATCACTGGCTACGCCGCATCTCGGTAGTAGTAGTTCAGCATCCCACCAAGTCGCTCGCGGCGTTCGATCTTACCCGCGACTTGGCCGACTTCCTCTCCAGGGTCAATGATCTTGTTTTCCAGACCTTGATGATTGCGTTCGCCATGA